>Ga0209208_10000745_pt1 | contig 43928 bp, 35 predicted proteins | sample S1TSphfallax_3_FD_187694 | JGI IMG/M metagenome (GOLD analysis project Ga0209208, IMG submission 187694) | Host-associated microbial communities from peat moss isolated from Minnesota, USA - S1T2_Fd - Sphagnum fallax MG (SPAdes) (version 2) | ecosystem: Host-associated > Plants > Peat moss >...
CGCGACTAGGGCGGTGGCTGGGGCGAGGAGAAGGTTGACCAGGAGGCGGCCGAGGATGAAGATGACGACGAATCCGAAGCGGCCGATGGCGTCGAAGGTGTCCAGGGCGTTGTAGGGGAGCAGGTTGCGGACGAAGCGGCTGGCGTCGAGGGGTGGGATGGGGATGAGGTTGAAGATGACCAGGGCCAGGTTGATCTGAATGGTGAGAGAGGCGAGCAGGGTGAGGGCCTGGATGGCGGTGAAGCTGTCCAGTAAGGCGGGGGCCTGGCTGCTGGCGGCGGCGTCGCGCCCGCCGGGGACGGCGAGGATGAGGAGGACGAGGAAGAGGAATCCGGCGACGGCCAGGAGCAGATTGGCAATGGGACCGGCTACCGTGATGAGATTGTCGTCGCGGGTGATTTTCTGGAGGTTGCGGGTGAGGACGGGAACGGGTTTGCCCCAGCCGAAAAGAACGCCCGAGCCGCCCCAGCCCAGTAGGGGCGCGACGATCATGAACAGCGGGTAGACGATGGTTCCGACGAGGTCGATGTGGCGGGCGGGGTTCAAGGAGATGCGGCCTTCCAGGCGTCCGGTCTGGTCGCCGAGGCGGGCGGCCATCCAGGCATGGGCGCACTCGTGGACGGAGAGCGAGAAGACGAGGATGACGAATTGGTAGAGGGCGAGGAGCAGGGCGATGGGGGAAAGTTCCAAGCGTAGACTCCGACTTTGGGACGGCGCACATCCTCGCCGCTTGACGCTACTCGCGGTTGGCTAGCTCGATCACGCTTGGCTCGGTCAATAGGCGACGTAGTGCTGGTGTCGCAGCAGGAGGTTTGTCCAGTGCGGCCAAGAAGGCTCGCCACTGTTCGGGAGGGAGCTTGAATTCGGTTTGCTCCGCAAGTTCAGACTCGGCTACCGCGCAGGCACTCTCGACGATGAATTCGGTCACTGACTTTCCTGTGGCATTTGCACCTCTCCTTAGAAGTTCTTCCTGGGAATTAGAGATGCGGAAATTTAGCCGCCTGGTTTTGGGTGCGCGCTCAGTTGCTGGCATTGGGAACCTCGTTCGTACATACAGCGTACGTCAAAGCTGCTTGAAGGAGAAGAGAGAGCAGGTTCCGGTAAAAGATTGTCAGGCCAGGATATGTGTATCCTTGGATGAAATCATCCTCATTAAATTTTCATCTCCTTCATTATGAGGAGCTTAGAGCCTAGCATGTGTATTGATAATATTAACTGAATTATTGATGTATTGAAGAAAGCGATCGCCGCCCTTGCGCTGCCGCCGCAAGCCTCATAATATGAGGGAGTTGATGTAGATCGGTTGGTGGCCTATGCCTAAGGGGCAATCGACGGCGTTCGAAAAAAGCGGAGAGTCTGGGGACAGGGTCCCCCGCGATTTACGCTACCGCCAGCAATTTTTTCCGGATGCGGATCGGCTCGTGTTCGACACCGGCGAGAAGGGCTTCGTGCCTGTGCCGATTATCTTGAGGAAGCTTTTTCGTTTTTTGAGCACTCCCGAGACCCGTGTTCTCCTTTATCTATACTTGAGAGCCAGCCGCTACGGAATCTGCTATCCGTCAATTGAAGAAATCGTGCATGAGCTGGGGCTCGCGAGCAAGAAAAACCTGCTTCCCCACATCGCTGGGCTCGAGGAGAAAAAGTTCATTTCGATCAGGACGAACGGCAGCAGGACTTTTTATCTGGTCCACGATCCGCGGGTAGCAATCAATCACTTGCTGGCAGAGCGCCGCATCACGAATGAGGATCTTTTCGAGATCAACGACCTTTACGCCGATCTGAATCAATCGCCAGCCGGTAAGCGGGAGGATGCCAGCCGATGAGCATGCTTGGAAACATCTCGCAAATTGAAAAGCTCACGGCCCGACACGAGGTGGTTGGGTTCAAGTGCGGTCAGCATTCGCTCGATTATTTTCTTCGCAAACACGCCTTGAAGAATAGGCTCGACGATCTTTCTCAGACATACGTGGTGCATAGGCAGTGGGTTGTGCTCGGCTACTACACGCTTGTCTACAGCACGGTTTCCCTCGAAGATGCAGCGCCATCGATTGTGGAAGGGATCACCAGTTCCTATCCAGTGCCTGTAATGCTGTTGGCGCGCTGGGCCGTCGACAAACGCGAACAGGGGCATGGCATTGGACGGTCATTGCTCAAGGACGCGTTCTTGCGCACCCAGCAGGCTGCGGAAATCGGTGGCCTTCGCGCGATGTTGGTGGATGCCATTGACGATCGAATGGCGCGTTCTTACGAGAAAATGGGATTCTCATCTTGTCCCGTGGGCACCCGGAAGCTCATGCTCTCGATAGACGACATTCGAGTGGGTTTGCACCCGCAGCAATAGCGATCGTTCCTGTCAGCTTTCCTGGCCGGCGGCTGTGCCTTGGGGGCCTACGATGGCACCGTCCTGGAGTTGGGTTCCGGCGAGGACTACGGTGTGGGCTCCGACGCGGGCGCGGGCGCCGATGCGGGTGGGTTCAAAGACGATCTGATCGTAGTCGTCTTTTTTGTGGGTGTGGGAGTAGATGCGGGCGTAGTTGCCGATGACGCATCCCTGGCCGAGGGTGATTTGGGAGCGGTCGTCGAGCAGGGCGCGCTGGCGGACGATGACGCCGTCTTCGATCGAGAGGTTGTAGCCGTAGGTGAGTTCGACGCCGTGGTCGATGCGGACGCGCTTGCCCATTTTGGCGAAGAGGTGGCGGCCGAGCATGGAGCGGAAGCGGCAGCCGAGCCAGTGGTTGAGGCCGATGGGGGAGCGGTCGAACATGATCCAGAAGAAGAGCAGGGGCTTGCTGCGGGCGAAGCGGTCGCGGTCGACGTCGGGGTAGTGTTCTGCCTCGAGGGTGGTGTTGGCGGGGTCGAGCGAGAGCTGGAGGACGTTGAGGGGCAGCTCGCTGGTGAGGGTGAAGTTGAGCTTGCCGCCGTGGGGACGGCCGAGGTAGAGCTGGAAGAGCTGGTCGCGTACGATTTCGGCGCGGCGCTCGGCGGCCTGGTGCTTGGAGAACTCTTCGTCGAGGAAGCCGATCCAGCGGCGATAGACTTCTTCGGCCTCGGGCAGGGGCTGGGCGATCGGGGTTTGGGTGCGCGGCTGCGGGGCGATAGCGGATTCGGCCATACACATACGACGATACACCGGGAGGGAAGGATGCGGCGGAGGGAAGTTGCCGGGAGGGGCATGGCGGGACGTGGCGCGGTGGGAGTAGGAGGGGAACGCGAGGAATTGTTTCCAAACAACCTTGCAATTCTTTTGGAGAGTGAAAGAATTGCAAGGTAAAAGTTGAGAAATCGGAGTTTTACCTTGTAATTCTTTCACGACATGTCATGATTGCTAGGTATGAGGCGGGAGTGGGAGCAGAAACGGTTGCTGGAGGTGCTGCGGCAGTTTCCTGCCGTGGCGCTGCTGGGGCCCCGGCAGGTGGGCAAGACGACGCTGGCGCTGGATTTGGCGGACGAGCTTGGCGAGGGGTCGGTGTATCTGGACCTGGAGCTGCCGTCGGACCGGGCGAAGCTGGAGGATGCGGAGCTTTACCTGGGACGGCATGAAGAGAAGCTGGTGATTCTGGATGAGATTCACCGGCTGCCGGGGATATTCGAGACGCTGCGCGGGTTGATCGACCAGCGGAGGCGGAAGGGCCGGCGAAGCTGCCATTTTCTGCTGTTGGGTTCGGCGTCGATGGAGCTGATGCAGCAGTCGGCGGAGACGCTGGCGGGGCGAATTGCGTATGAGGAGCTGCGGCCATTTTCGGCAGCCGAGGTTGCCGGGGTGGGCGGCATGAATCCGTTGTGGCTGCGGGGGGGCTTTCCGGACAGCTATCTTGCGGCTACGGACGCGGCCAGCTTTGCGTGGCGGATGGCGTTCCTGGCGACGTATTTGGAGCGGGATATTCCGGCTCTGGGACCGCGGATTGCGGCGGAGACGCTGCGGCGGTTCTGGCAGATGCTGGCGCACAACCAGGGGCAGATGCTGAACGGGGCGCAGATTGCGGGTTCGCTGGGGGTGAGCGGGGCGACGGTGGGGCGGTATCTGGATCTGATGGTGGATTTGCTGCTGGTGCGGCGGTTGCAGCCGTGGGGGGTGAATGCGGGCAAGCGGCTGGTGCGTTCGCCGAAGGTGTACGTGCGGGATTCTGGACTGGTTCATGCGTTATTGGGGATTCGCGATATGGAGGAGTTGCTGGGGCATCCGGTGGCGGGGGCAAGTTGGGAGGGGTTGATGCTTGAGAACGTTCTGGGGGCATTGCCGAAGACGGCGCGGGCGTGGTTTTACCGGACGGCGGCGGGGGCGGAGATTGACCTGGTGGTTGAGCTGAACGAGCGGGAGCGGTGGGCGATCGAGATCAAGCGGTCGGTGTCGAATCCGGCGCCGAGCAAGGGATTTCATTTGGGGTGCGCGGACATTGGGGCGACGCGGCAGGTGGTCATTTATCCGGGGGAGGAGCGGTTTCCGCTGGATGCGAAGACGGAGGCGATGCCGCTGACGGGGCTGGTGGCCGATTTGTCCGGGGACCTGCCGGCTGCTCTGCCCGCATGAGACTCCCTACTCTAGTAGAGCCGCTTTGGCCATTTTGACCACCGGCAGGGTTTCTCCATTGTCGAGCGGTACGGCGATGCGCTCGACCTCGACGTAGCCCTTGAGCCGGTAGAGCGGAACGCCGGTCAGCTTGGAGCCCATTTCGAAGCGGCGGAAGCCGGCCGCCGCGGCCTCGGCCTCGACGTGGGCCAGGCCGAGGCCGCGGCGGCCTCGGCCTCGACGTGGGCCAGGATGCGGGAGCCGAGGCCCTGGCGGGCGTAGCGGGGATGGACGAAGATGGCGCGGATTTTGGCGGCGTCGGTTTGGGGGTCGAGGAGATCGGGCTGGCGGAGGGCGGCTTTGTCGGCTCCAAAGAGGGTTTTGCGCATGGACCAGCCGCCGCAAGCTCCCAGTTCGCCCGCATCTTCGGCGACGAAGTAGGTGCGGTCGCGGATGAGCTGGGTGTCGAGGCCGAGGACGGCGCCGAGGGCGCCCTCGATCTGCGCGGGGGTGTAGTCGTTGGCTTGCAGGCCGCGAACGGAGGCTTCCATGAGGGCGTGGAGGGCGGGGATGTCCGATTCCTGGGCGAGGCGAATTGCAAGGCAACGAGGTGCGAATTGGGGAATCGGCTTCGGACTTAGGCCCATATCGTACCAATCTTGGCTCACTCCGGGCGGATGACCGATCAAGTCGATGGATCGACCCAATCCTCTACGACGAGTCCCGGAATTTGCTGGAAAGCCTGATCGTGAGTTACGAGAATAAGGTTCAAGGCGAGAGCGTGGCAAGCGATCAGCAAGTCCAACTCGGCGATAGGCTTTCCCAGCCGGTGGAGCTGGGTCTTGAGTTCGCCGTAGATTTCCGCTGTAGGCAGCTCCAACGGTAGAGTTTGGACCTTGCGGAGAAAATCGTCGACTAGTTCCCGCAGGCGGGACCGCTCAGACCGCCTCGAAACCCAATAGCGAAGTTCTGCCGCAGTGACGAACGACAAGGCGAGATTCTCCCTCGGCTCGTTCATCAGGCGCACTTTCACCTCCGGCGGGTTGGCGCGGACGAAGTAGCTGACGATATTGGTATCGAGCAAAGAGAGCGGGGCCATCGGAACGGATCCCGATCGATTGACATTTCTAGCTCGCGGTCCGCCATGAAGTCGTCGGGGACTCCGAGCCGATCCGCGCGTTCGAAGAATTCCTGCCAACTGCCTTGCGGTGCGGGTGCGGGCGACAGGATCACTTCGCCGGTGGCCGGGTCGCGGCGGATGGCGACTTCGGTGCCGGGGAAGCGGAATTCGGCGGGGAGGCGGACGGCCTGACTTCTGCCGCTTTTGAAGAGCTTGGCGGTTTTACGGATGGGCTGCGGCATGGGGCACCTCCAAGGCTCAGTATAGACCGGGATCGAGTCCGTTGAAGGCAGCCCGTAAGCCAGGCTGGACGGGCTGCGGGGACGGGCGGCCTGAACTTGCCGCGGGGACGGCAACCTGGCCCGACGGCACTAATCGCAGGGCTGCACCGTGTACCAGCCGACGTGCAAGGCGCCTTCATGGGCTGTGATGCACGCCGGGTCGCCGGGCCGTACTGAGTTGAAGGTGGACAGGGCCACGCTGATTCTCCTTGGACTGGCGACGGGACCCCAGGGGCTGAGGGTCAGGTAGTAGGTGGTGCTGCGGCCGTGGGATACGGTCTTACGCAGGATCGCGGACGTATAGGACTGGGCCGGGGAGTTGTCCAATTGGGTGTTGGCTTGCTGGACCGTGCCGAAGCCATAGAGGCCGCCGATGAGCGCGATCAGGACGTAAGGGACGAATGGGTTCTGGACCGTGTCGCCTGGGCCCTTGCGGAAGTTGAGAAAGAGGAGGATGGCCAGCAGGCCTCCGGGGACACAGGCATACGCGAACAAGGTTTCCGGAGCGACGGACTGGAGGTTGGCGAAGGGGCTGACCAACAGGCCGAATCCAGGCGCCAACAAGACGAAGAGAAGGGTGGGACGCGGGTCCTTGCGGCTGCCCAGGCTGGCGTACAGCAGCGGGGAGGGGGCCTGGATCATGATGGCGATCCAGGGCAGCAGGATCAGCAGCATGTCCAGCAGTCCGAAGGCCGCCGGAGAGAGCGAATGGGCGAGGATCACGGCCGCGAGTGCGGCCCCTGCGGCAACGATCGAGAGGACGATGGCGATGGTCTTGGCCTGCCGAAGTTTGGCGAGGCGATCTTGCGGGGTTGAGCCGAGCTCTTCTGAAGTAACGATGGCGGAGAGGACGGCCCGGTGGCCCACTTCGTCGAGGTCGGGCACGGTTTGGAGCCAGACGTTCCAAGCGCCGTCGGTGTTGAGCCACCGGGAGATACGGAGGGTTGGGTCGCCGGGATTCTTGCCGTACAGGACCAGATAGGAGCCTCGGCGGGTCCAGATCTTGCGGCGTCCTTTGACGGAGTCGAGGCGGAGGGTGCGGGTGCGCAGGAGTCCGCCCATCGAGACGCTTTCGCTATCGAGTTGCAGGAAATAGGTGAAAGCGCTGACGCCGAAGTAGAGACCGAGGAGAAGCGGAATGGCAACGCCGAACAGCATTGCGGGCATCACCTCTCCAGGGCGGGACTGGGCTACGCTATAGCTGGACCAGGAGAAGCCGATGCCGACCACGGCGAGAAAAAGCAGACCTGCGCGCGCGATCCATTTGAGGCCATAGCGATGAGGCTCGGCGTAAGGGGCTGAGAAGGAAGGCATGGCTTTCTCCAGAATATACTCCCTTATAGCACAGAGCCGCTGGCGAAATCCCTTGCGGCGGCGTGGCGGCGCGGACGGTCCAACGGCGAGAGGAGATGCGGCCATGGAAATTGCGAGCACTTCCGAGACGGTCTTCGAGGAGGCGGCGGATGCGGTGGTAAGCGGCGATCTGGCTGGGCTGGGACGGCTTTTGGATGCCGAGCCGGAGCTAGAGCGGGCGCGGTCTGGGCGCGAGCATGGCGCGACGCTGCTGCACTACACGGCGGCCAACGGCGTGGAGGGGTTCCGGCAGCGAACGCCGGCGAACGTGGTGGAGATGGCGGCGATGCTGCTGGAAGCGGGCGCCGAGGTGGACGCGACGGCGCGCTGCTACGACGCCGATTGCACCGCGCTGGAGCTGGCGGCGACCAGCGGCCATCCTGAGCGGGCCGGGGTGCAGGGGCCGCTGATGGCGCTGCTGCTGGCCCATGGCGCGGCGCTCGATCCATCGCTGGTGAGGGCTTGCCTGGGCAATGGGCGGCGGCGGGCGGCGGAGTTTTTGGCGGAGCGTTTGGAAGAGCGGGGTCTTGCGGTTGGATTTGCGGCTGCTGCCGGTTTGGGGCGGATGGATCTGGTCAGGACTTACTTCGCCGCCGACGGAAGTCGGAAACCGGAAGTTTCGGATGGCGAGTTGCAGGAGGCTTTCCAGTTTGCCTGCCAGTTTGGGCGGGAGGCGATGGTTGCGTTTTTGCTGGAGCGGGGAGCGGCGATCGAAGCAGCCGACGCGCACGGGCAGACGGGCTTGCATCATGCGGTAATTGGCGGCCATCCGGGCACGGTTCGGGTGCTGCTTGGGTTTCATCCGCCGCTGGATGCGGTCAATTCATACGGAGGAACGCCGCTGGGGCAGGCGCTTTGGTCGGCGGCGCATGGCGGGGATGCGGCGGCTTATGTCGCAATTCTGGAGGCGCTGGTGGGCGCGGGAGCGAAACTGCCGGAGCGGCATGTGCCCGTGAATCCGGAGATCGACCGCTGGCTGGAGGAGCGAGGGAGCCATGCCGAGCCGGCGTGGCGATGGTACGGAGAGGAAAATTAGGTTCGACGAAAGGTTTTGTGGCGCTTCGATGCCAGAGCGTATATGCTGATGCGGCTATGGAAAATTCAGTTAAACCAGTTCAGTTCGCCGTTTCGATCCTTATTGGGGTCGGTATGCTCTCGGTTTTGGGCCAATCCCGCTTGTTTGCCCAGTCTGCCGTTCCCAATGCGCAGCTCGCCGGCAGGGCGTTGAATGCGAAGGTGGACGCGCTGCTGAAGCGGATGACGCTGGAGGAGAAGATTGGGCAGACGGTGCAGTACTCGGCCGGGTTTGCGACCGGGCCAGAGGGGTCGAAGATCAGCTACGACGAACTGGTAGCGAAAGGCGCGGCCGGATCGCTGTTGAATGTGATCGGCGCAGAGCAAACCAACCATTACCAGCATATTGCGATGGAGAAGTCGCGGCTGCATATCCCGCTGATGTTTGGGGACGATGTGATTCATGGGGATCGGACGACGTTTCCGGTGCCGCTGGGGCTCGCTTCGAGCTGGGATCCGAAGCTGATTGCCGGGGTGGCGCGGACGGCGGCGGTGGAAGCGCGGGCGGACGGAATCAACTGGGTTTTCTCGCCGATGGTGGATATTGCGCGGGATGCGCGGTGGGGGCGGATTGTGGAGTCGGCGGGGGAAGACCCGTATCTGGGCGCGGCGCTGGCGCGGGGCTGGGTGGAAGGCTACCAGCAGAACGACCTGAGCAAGCCGGATTCGGTAGCGGTGAGCGTCAAGCATTTTGCGGCCTATGGGGCGGCGATTGCCGGGCGCGACTACAACGCGACGGATATGAGCGACATTACGCTGCGGCAGGTGTATTTGCCGCCGTATCTGGCGGCGGTGGATGCGGGGGCGGCGACGCTGATGTCGAGCTTCAATTCGATCAATGGTGTTCCGGCGACGGCAAATCCGTACACCCTGACGGAGATTCTGCGCAAGGAATGGCATTTCGACGGGTTCGTGGTTTCGGACTGGGGGGCCATTGCGGAGCTGCGGAATCACTCGATCGGGCCGGATGGGGCGACGGTGGCTCGCAAGGCGCTTGAGGCCGGCGTGGACATGGATATGGAGGGCAACCTGTATGCGACGACGATCGCGGCGCAGGTGCGGTCGGGGGCGATTCCGGAGAGTGTACTGGATGAGGCGGTGCGGCGCATTCTGCGGGTGAAGTTTGCGCTGGGGTTGTTCGAGCACCCGTATACGCCAGTGACGCCGGCGTACGCGCCGACGGCAGCGGATCGGGCGCAGGCGCGGGCGGTGGCGGCGGAGACGATCGTGCTGCTCAAGAACGATCCGGTGGAGGGCGTTGGCGCGCTGCTGCCGCTGGGGAAGGCTATGAAGACGGTGGCGCTGATTGGGCCGCTGGCGGACGCAGCGCAGGACATGCTCGGGTCGTGGGGCGCTCAGGGGGATGCGAAGTTTGCCGTGTCGCTGAAGCAGGCGCTTCAAGAGCGGCTGGGCGACCATTTGCTCTACGCGCAGGGCTGCGGGGTGCTGACGGGCGAAGATGAGAAGATTCTGCTCGAAGGCAAGCCCGCGCCAGACGATACGAAGTCGATTGCCGAGGCGGTGGAGACGGCGAAGAAGTCGGATGTGGCCGTGGTGGCGCTGGGCGAGGATGCCGGCCGGATGACGGGCGAGGCGGCGAGCCGGACGCGGCTCGGTCTGCCGGGGCGGCAGGAGGAGCTGCTCGAAGCCGTGGCGGCGACGGGCAAGCCGGTGGTTCTGGTGCTGTTTACGGGGCGGCCGACGGAGATCAAGTGGGCTGGGGCGCATGTGCCGGCGATATTGGAGGCGTGGTTTCCGGGGATGGAGGGCGGTCACGCGGTTGCGGATGTGCTGTTTGGGGATGTGAACCCTTCCGCCAAGCTGACGGTGAGCTTTCCGCGCGCGGTCGGGCAGGAGCCGCTCTACTATGCGCAGATGCCGACGGGGCGGCCGGCGCATGGGGATTTGAGCCATATGCCCGCCAATGGCGAAGAGCAATATCAGTCGCGGTATATCGACGAGGACAATTCGGCGCTGTTTCCGTTTGGGTGGGGGCTGAGCTATACGCGGTTTCGCTATGGGCAGCCAACGGTGGATCGTCCCGGGATCGGATTGGCCGATCTCGAGCAAGGGCATGGGAAGCTTACGGTCGGCGTGGACGTGCGGAATGCGGGCAGCGTGGCGGGGACGGAAGTGGTGCAGTTGTACCTGCGCAATACTTCGGCTTCGGTGGAGCAGCCGGTGCGGGAGCTGAAGGGCTTTGAGCGGGTGACGCTGGGTCCAGGCGAGACCAGGCATGTCGAGTTTTCGCTGGGATTCGACGAGTTGAGCTTTTGGAACGCGCAGAGCAAGCGAGTGGTTGAGCCTACGACTTATAAGGTCTGGGTGGGCGGCAGTTCGCTGGCCGAGGCGGAGGCCAGCTTCAAAGTCGAGTAAGCGGCGGGGCCAGGGATACGCGGTTTGCGTTAGACTTTGGCTCGGAGGGTTTCCGTTGCCGTTTGGTCGCCTATGGTTGGCTTGGATGCTGCTTCTGTTCGCAGTGGGGGTAGGTGCGCAGGCTCCGCCGCCGCAGACCTCCGGCATGAGCACGGGAACTTCGACGGGCGTGGCGGCGAAGGCGATCTACGACGAGGCGCACCGGCCGATTACCGCGGGCGGGTTTGTGGACAAGGGGCCGGCGATCTTTGCCGATGTTTCGAAGCAGTCGGGGATTGCGAGCTGGTCGCATGTGATGGGATCGGCTCAAAAGCAGTTCATCCTCGAAGCGGACGGGTCGGGCGTAGGTCTGCTGGACTACGACAACGATGGCTGGCTCGATATCTATCTGGTCAACGGCTCGACCTTCGATGCGCTGGACGGGAAAGCGACCCCGCCTCATGCGGCGCTGTTTCACAACAACCGCGACGGTACGTTTACGGATGTGGCGGCGCAGGCGGGCGTAACTAACGATCGCTGGGGCTTTGGCGTGGCGATCGGGGACTTCGACAACGACGGCTGGCCGGATATTGCGGTGACGAATTACGGCAAGAACCGGCTGTACCGCAACAATCGCGACGGAACCTTTACCGATGTGGCGGAAAAGGCGGGGATAACTCTGGGCAACTGGTCGAGCGGAGTTACCTGGGGCGATTACGATGGGGATGGGAAGCTGGACTTATTCATTTCCGGCTACATTCATTTCGACCGGGCGCATTTGCCGGTCAGCGGCAGCAAGGAAGTGAATTACGGTCAATGCAAGTTTCGCGGCGTGCCCGCCATGTGCGGACCGCGCGGGTTGCCGGGCGAACCGGACCATCTTTTTCATAACAACGGCGACGGCACATTTACCGACATGAGCATGAAGGCGGGCGTGAGCGACCCGGATCGCTTCTATGGCTTCACCTCGATCTTTGTCGACCTCAACAACGACGGCAAACCGGATTTGCTGGTGGCCAACGATTCGGTTGCGAGTTATCTCTATATCAACAAGGGCAACGGAGTCTTCGAGGACGACAGTTATGTGTCGGGCTTTGCCGTAAATAAGGATGGGCGCGAAGTGGCTTCGATGGGGTTGGGCGTGGGCGATTACGAGAACAACGGCCTCTTGGATATTATCGACACCGACTTTTCGGACGACTACAAGGTGCTCTACCATAACGACGGCGACGCCAGCTTCTCGGACGTGAGTTACCGGGCGGGGATTGCGCAGGCAAGCATTCCCTTCCTGGGCTGGGGCGATGGGTTTATCGACTACGACAACGATGGGTGGAAAGATATTTTGATGGTCAACGGCCATGTGTATCCGGATGCGGGGGATCACGACTGGGGGACGAGTTATGCGGAGCGGCCGCTGTTGTTTCACAACCTGAAGAACGGGAAGTTCGAGTATGTGCCGCCTGTGGTTGGGACGGGTTTGGCGGACGTGATTCCGGGGCGGGGCGCGGCGTTTGGCGATCTGTTCAACGACGGGAAGATCGACGTGGTAATCAATCCTATCGACGGGCCGGCGGTGCTGCTCAAGAATGTGAATCCGGACAAGCATCACTGGGTGGAGTTACGGCTCGTGGGAGGGGCTAAAAGTCCGCGCGATGCGATGTGCGCGACGGTGTATCTGAAGGCCAACGGGCTGACGATGCGCGACGATGTGATGTCAAGCGGGAGTTATCTCTCGGCGAACGATCAGCGGCTGCATTTTGGGTTGGCGGATGCGACGGATGCGGGGACGGCGGAGATTCACTGGCCCTCGGGCGCGAAGGAGACAGTGAAGCTGCCGGCGGTGGATCGTATCTACACGATCGCCGAGGGCGTGGGCATTACCGGGGCGCTTTGCGGGGGGAAGCCTTGCTCGGTCGCGCGTTGATTTCGACGCCGGACTTTATGGATGGAATTAGTCGTCAGTGCCGAGCGGTTAGGGATGGTTTTGATTGCGGGGGATTGCTGAAGCCGCTGGCCTGGGTTTTCGCCCTTGTGAGGCATAGACTTGCTGTATGCGGGTAGCGATCGTTGGCGGGGGGATTGCCGGGCTGGCGGCGGCTTATGAGCTGGAGCTGGCGCGGCGGACTGGGGTTCCGGTCGAGTATGAGCTGTTTGAAGCTGGGCCGCGCCTCGGCGGGGTGATCTCGTCGTCGGTGGTGGACGGCACGGTGATTGAGCGCGGTCCGGACTCGTTTTTGACGGAGAAGCCGGCCGCGGCGGAGCTTTGCCGGGAGCTGGGGCTGGAGCGGGCGCTGGTTCCTTCGAACGATGCCGAGCGGAAGACGTTCATTTTGGTGCGCAACCGGCTGGTGGAGCTGCCGGATGGGCTGATGTTTCTGGTGCCGACCAAGCTGGTGCCGATGGCGCTGACGCCGCTGTTTGGCTGGACGACGAAGCTCCGGATGCTGCTCGAATGGACGCGCGGCTCGGGCGGGCGTGGCGCCGATGAGACGGACGAATCGGTTGCGGCGATGGTGCGGCGGCATTATGGGCAAGAGGTGGTGGACCGGCTGGCGGATCCGCTGCTTTCGGGAATTTACGGCGGCGGCGCGGCCGAGTTGAGCGCGCGATCGGTGCTGCCTCGGCTGGTTGAGATGGAGGCGCAGTTCGGTTCGCTGACGCGAGGAACGCTGGCGGGAATTCGGGCGCGGAATGCGGCAGCGAATGGCGCGCCGGCGGCGGCGAGGCCGATCTTTACCACGCTGCGGCACGGTTTGCAGCAGTTGGTGGATGCGCTTTTGGCGCGGCTCGATTTGCTGAGGCTTGACCCTGCGCGGCTGCATTTGCAGGCTCCAGTGACGGCGGTGGAGCGGGCGGGGGATGGCTGGCGGGTGGTTTGCGGCGGGGCGAGCGCGGAGTTTGACGCGGTGGTTTTGGCGACTCCGGCGTGGGCGGCATCCGAAATGCTCGAAGGCGTGGATGGCGCGTTGAGCGCGGAGCTGGGGGCGATTCCGTACAGCTCTTCGGTGACGGTGAATGTGGTCTACGACGGGGCCGATCTGGACCCGCTGCCGGAGGGATTTGGGTTTTTGGCGCCGGCGGTAGAAGGGCGGGCGATGCTGGCCTGCACCTTCATTCACCGCAAGTTTCCAGGGCGGACGGCGGCGGGAAAGTCGGTGCTGCGGGTGTTTCTGGGCGGCGCGCGGAATGCCGGGCTGCTTTCGGAGACGGACCCGGAACTGAGCGCGCTGGTTCGGCGCGAACTGCTGGAGATTCTGCATATCTCCGCCGTGCCGGAGCTGGTCGAGGTGCAGCGGTGGCCGCGCGCGATGGCGCAGTATGCGGTGGGTCATGCGGAGCGGATTGGGCGCATCCGGGAGCGGCTGGCCGGACTGCCGGGGTTGCATCTGGCAGGAAACGCTTACGATGGGATTGGAATTTCGGATTGCATCCGATTGGGGCGTGGGGCGGCGCGGGAGCTGGCCGCGCGGTCGAGGGCGGTTCCACAGCCCGTGGCGTAGGCTCCGGACAGTCTCTCACCCTCGTGCTAACCGAAGGGGCAAGGACGGGGCGCTCGCAATGGGCCACAATTTGCTTTTCTCTGCGTCATTCCCGATTGGAATCCGCATTTTTCCCGAACCGCAATGGATCGCTTCCTCCAACTCGACGCCGTTGCAATCGACGCCGCCCTCGCCGGCACGGCTTTCCACGGCCGCCTGCGCCACTTCGCCACCATCGGCTCCACCAACACTCACGCTCTGGAGCAAGCAAGAGCCGGCGCGCCCCACGGCAGCTACTACCTCGCCGACGAGCAAACAGCCGGCCGCGGCCGCAGCGACCACCAGTGGATTTCACAATCCGGCGAAGGCCTCTACCTCAGCGTTCTCCTCAGGCCAAACCTCCCCACCGCCGACCTAGTCTGGCTCCCGCTCCTCGCCGGCCTTGCTGTCCACCGCGCCATCCGCGAAGTCACCGCCCTAGAAGCCGACCTCCGTTGGCCCAACGACCTGCTCATCGGCCCACGCAAGACGGGCGGCATTCTCGTCGAAGCGCAAACCGAATCCCGGCCAGACGGCCACTTCGCCGCAGCCGCCGTCATCGGCATCGGCATCAACCTTCACCAGCGGCGCTTCCCGCCCAACCTTGCCACGGAGCCCACATCGCTCGATCTGGAAAAGGGAGGCGTGGAAACTAGCCGCCACATCAGCCGCCAGGACCTCCTCATCGCCATCCTGCTCGCCCTGCACGCCGAAATCTCCCAAGTTCCAGCCAATTTTGCGGCGATACCCGCCAGAATCGCCGCCATCTCCACCTGGGTCCAGGGCCGCCGCGTCGAAGTCCACGGCCCGCAGCCCTGCACCGGCATCACCGCCGGACTCGACGAGCGCGGCTTCCTCCGCGTTCGCACAGAGACGGGCCTGGTCACCGTCACCACCGGCGGAATCCGCGCCGCGTTAGACTAGATTGGCAAGAGGATTCGATCCCATGCTGCTCGCTCTCGACGTCGGCAACACCAACACGGTCCTCGGCCTCTACACGCTTGTCCCGCCGGGCAAGGGGGGGTCCGGAGATTCCGATAAACTTGTCTCTCACTGGCGCGTCACCACGCACCGCACCCAGACGGTGGACGAGTACGGCGTCCTCTTCACCAACCTATTTCAGATGCATGGCCTCTCGACCGCGCAAGTCCACCACATCATCATCTCCTCGGTGGTGCCGCCGGTGGACAGCACGCTGGCTCAGGTGTGCGAAAGCTACTTCCAGCGCAAGCCGCTGTTCGTCGAGCCAGGGATCAAGACCGGCATGCCCGTCCTGGTCGACAACCCCGCCGAACTCGGCGCCGACCGCCTGGTCAACGCCATCGCCGCTTACGAGAAATACGGCGGCCCGGCCATCGTCGTCGACTTCGGCACCGCAACCACCTTCGACGTCATCTCCGCCAAGGGCGAATACCTCGGCGGCGTCATCTCGCCCGGCCTCGGCATCAGCGCCGACGCGCTCTTCAGCCGCGCCGCCCGCCTGGGCCGCGTGGACATCAAGCGCCCACCCAAAGTCATCGGCACCACCACCGTCACCCACATCCAGAGCGGCCTTTATTACGGCTACATCGGCCTGGTCGACGGCATCCTCGAGCGCATGATCGGCGAAATGGCCGAAGACCCCCGATGCGGCGGCACGGAACCGAAAATCCTCGCCACCGGCGGTCTGGCCCCGCTCATCGCCGGCGACTCGCGCTACATCGCCACCATCGACGACATGCTCACTCTCGACGGCCTGCGCCTCGTCTTCGCTCGCAACCGCCCCGATACCGTCGCTCCCGGCAAGCCCGTGCGCCCACCAAAAGCAGCCGGCAAGAGAGCCCGCTAACCTGTGCAGAACTACTTCAACTACTTCACCGAAATCGAAGAGCACTTCCAGCGCCGCCGCGGCTCGTTGCTGCTGATTTCGACCCTCGACTGGGCCATGATCGAAACCTGGCGCGAGGCCGGCATCCCGCTCGAAGCCGTCCTGCGCGGCATCGACGACGCTTTCGACAAATACGCCGCCCGCCAGCAAAAGAACCCCAACCGCCGCCTGCGGCAGGTCAACGGCCTCGCCTGGTGCGCTCAGGCCGTGATGGAGGCCGCCGAGCGGCAAAAAGAAGCCGCCACCGGCACCGCGCCAGCGCAAACCGCCGCGCGGGAGGCCGGCTTCGAAACCCAGCGCATCGCCGATCACCTCGAAACAGCGGCGCAAGCCCTCGACAGCGCCGCCGTCCACGAAAAATCCACCCATCCCATCACCGCTCCATCCTGGGGCACCGCGCTCGCCGCCCTAGCCCTAAGCCTGCGCTCCATCGCGACAGACCTGATCGAGAACCGCGCGGCAACCAGTCTGGAAGACCTGGAGCGTCACCTCACCGCGCTCGAAGAAAAGCTCTTCGCCATGCTCACGACCCACGTCCCCGAGGAACTCCTCCTTCAGTTCAAGTCCGAAGCCGCCCGCGACCTGGCCGCCTACCGCAGCCGCATGTCCGCCGTCCAGCTCCGCCAGATCGAGCAGCAATTCGTCCACAAGCGCCTGCTGGAGCATTACCAGCTCCCCCGCCTCAGCCTCTTCTACATGAGGCAGGCATGAAGGCAAACGCAGCCATTCAGCTTCAGATGGAAAAGTCGGTCTACGGCGGCGACTCCCTGGCGCGTCTTCCAAATCCCGACGGCAAGCCCGGCAAGACCGTCTTCGTCCCGCTCACCCTCCCCGGCGAAACCGTCACCGCCCGCGTCACCGAAGACAAGCGCAGCTTCCTCAAAGCCGAGCTGGATCGGATTCTCGCCCCGTCGCCCAACCGCGTCGCACCCCGTTGCGCCCACTTCGGAGCCTGCGGAGGCTGTCAATACCAGCACGCGGATTACCCGACCCAACTCGCTCTCAAGCGCGAAATCCTCAGGGAAACCCTGAGCCGCGCGGGCGTCGTCTTCCCGCCAGAGATCGCGACGCTCCGCGGCGAACCCTGGGCCTACCGCAACCGCATCCGCCTCGCCCTCACGCCAGCGGGAGAAATCGCCTACCGCGGTCGCCGCTCCCACGATCTCATCCCCGTCCACGAATGCCCCATCGCCGCGCCCATCCTCCTCACCGCGGCGCGCCGCATTCAGGCGTTTCTTGCCGAAAATCCGGCACAATTCCCCATTTCCGAGCTGGAATTGTTCACCAACCAGGACGAATCCCAGCTCCAGATCGCGCTTTTCGCCCAGAAACCGATCGAAACCAGCAGCTGGCTCACCGAGCTTCATGCCGAACTTCCCGCAAAGACCGGCCTCCGTCTGGCGCAGGGCGGCGGGCTTGCCCTTCGCACACCCGCCCATGCCGGGGACCCTTCGCTCCTCTACCGCGCCGCCGGATTCGACTACCGCGTCGACCACGGAGCTTTCTTCCAGGTCAACCGCTGGCTGATCGACGAATTCGTCCAGCTCGTCACCCAAGGCGAATCCGGAAACCTCGCCTGGGACCTCTACGCCGGCGCCGGCCTGTTTTCCCGCCCGCTGACCGCCAAGTTCAAACAGGTACATGCTGTCGAGTCCGCGCCCGCAGCGATCGCGGCGCTCAGGCAAAACCTGAGCGAAACCGCCGCAACCGCGTTTGCCGCGACCACCCTCGACTACCTGCGCCGCAACCGCGAACAGCGCGAACAGCGCCCCGACCTGATCGTCCTCGACCCGCCCCGCGCCGGAGTCGGCGACGAAGTCACCGCCCTGCTCAACGCCATCGGCGCGCCCCGCATCACCTACGTCTCCTGCGACCCCGCAACCCTCGCCCGCGACCTCCGCGCCCTCACCCGCGAACGCTATCGCATCGACGGCATCACCCTCGCCGACATGTTCCCGCAGACCTACCATCTCGAAACAGTGGTCGAGCTCAGCCGATCCTGATACAGTTGGGCTTTCCCGGAATTTCCGCGACTTGGCTCCGATTTCAAATAGGCAAAGCCCGGCCGGCAGCACGCTTTTTCTCCAGATCGGTTACGGTTCGTCAGGCATTCCCTGAGCCGCGCGTTGCGGAGAAGAAGCCGTGCGACCACTGCCCGCCCCGGTGCCAATCCATCTGGAACCACTCCCGGTTCCCACCGTCAATCCGGCATTCCGGCCAATCCGCCGCGCCCCAAAACCGCCGGCATCCCTGGCTTCCGCCGCGCTCATCCCGCTCTTCTACGCCGCCCTGCTCTACCTGGCCGGAATCGTCCTCGCGCACTGCCAGTATCTGCGCCCCAGCTACTTGCTTGCCGGCCTGCTGCCACTCTCCGGTGTGGCCGCGCTCGCCATAGTAAAAGCGCCCCGCCTGACCTGGCTCCCCATCGCCGCCATTTGGCTCGCCCTCGGCGCTTGGTCCGCAGAAACCGAACCCGCCCCGACTCCCGACCCCGTCGTCACTCAACTAGCCGACGGCCTCCTGCGCACCGTAGAAGGCACTGTCACCGATGCCGGCCCAATCCGCAGCCCGCAGCTAGAAGACGAAGACTCCGACGACGGAGGAGAACAGGAATCCGGCGGACAAACCCAGAGCGTCGACCTCGAGCTCTCCGCCGCCGAAGCCGTCACCGACCAATCCGACCAAATCCTCCCGATCGAAACGCCGGCACCGGCCCGCCTCCGCCTGGCCGTCCGCTGGCCCGGAGCGGCTTCCCCGCTCCAGTGCGGCCAGCAACTCCGTGCGGTCGTGCGCATCCTCCCTCCCGAAACCTTCCACGACCCCGGCATCTGGAGCCGCGCCGTCTATCTCGAATCCCAGCAAGTCTCCGCAACCGCCTCGCTCCTCGCCACCAAACGCGACGGCGACCAACCCCGTCTCACGCGGCTCGGCCAACCCGGCGCCAACTCCATCCCCTGCCTGCTCAACCGCGCCCGCGACGCCGCCAGCGACCGCCTCGCGTCCCTGCCCGCGCTCACTCGCCGCCTGCCACGCTTCCTCCGCGCCACGCCCGAAGACGCCGCCATGCTCACCGCGCTGCTCACCGGCGACCGCACCTTCCTCACCCGCGGCCTCCGCGTGGGCTTTGAGCGCACCGGCTCCTTCCACCTCATCGTCGTCTCGGGCCTGCACCTAGCCATCGTTGCCGGCTGCGTCTTCGCGCTCACCCGCCGCCTGCGCCTGGCACGCCTCGCTGCCACCGCGCTCACCCTGCTCATCACACTCGCTTACGCCCTCTTCACCGGCTTTGCCATCCCCGCCCAGCGCTCCTTCTGGATGATCGCGCTTTACCTCCTCGGCCGCCTGCTCTACCGCAACCGCAGCCCGCTCAACGTCATCGGATTCGCCACCCTTTGCCTCGCCGCCGCCAGCCCGCGCAGCATCTTCTCGGCCAGTCTCCAAATGACCCTGCTATCGGTCACATCCATCGCCGGTATCGCCCTGCCGCTGCTCGAGAAAACGCTCAACGCCCGCGCGCGAGCCACGCGTAACCTGCGCCTCATCACTCTTGACCCCAAACTTCCGCCCAAAATCGCCCAATTTCGCGTCACCCTGCGCCTGATCGCCCGCCATCTTGAACCCGCCACCAGCCAACGCGTCGCCTGGAAGCTGTTTCCGCTCGCGATCCGGCTCGCGCTGCGCTTTGGAGAGCTCCTCTTCGTCACCCTGGTCGTCGAACTGGCCCTCGCGCTCCCCATGGCTATCTATTTCCACCGCATCACCCTCTACGCGCTGCCGGTAAACCTCTGCATTCTCCCGCTCTTGGCCGTACTCGTTCCCGCGGCCATGCTGATGCTGCTTGCGCTCTCCATCTGGCCCGCCGCCGCCATCGTCCCTGCGGCAGCTTGCCTCGCCGTCCTGCATCTCAGCGTCTTTGTCGTCCGCAGGCTGGGCGCTCTGGCCCTCGCCGACCTCCGCGTGCCGGACCCCGCGCCCATCCAGGTCGCCGCGGCCCTCCTGCTCTTCGTTCTCGCGCTCCAGCTCATCCGCACTTCAGGCTGGCCGCGCCGCCTCGCATTCGCCGCGCTGGCCTTGATGCCCCTTGCCGCGCTCTGGCCGCGCCCCATCGACCACCCCGCCAACGCCCTGCTATTCGAAGCCATCGACGTAGGCCAGGGCGACTCCCTGCTGCTCATCGCCCCCGACGGCAAGACCCTGCTCGTCGACGCCGGCGGTCTCGGCCTCGCCTTCCTGCACACCAACTCGCCCACCGCGGCGGCGGGATTCGACGTTGGCGAAGAAGTCGTCTCCGCCGTCCTCTGGTCCCGCGGCATTCGCCGCCTCGACGCCGTCGCTCTCACCCACGCCCACCACGACCACATGGGCGGACTGCCCGCCATCCTGCGCAACTTTCGCCCCAAGGAGCTATGGATCGGCAACAATCCGCCCGTCCCGCCCTACCAAGCCGTGCTCGACCAAGCCGAAGCGCTGGGCGTCTCAGTCCGCCAGTTTCACTCCGGCGAAACGTTCCCCTTCGGCCAGACGCTCATCCGCGTCCTCGCCCCCAGCGCCAGCTACCGCCCCGGCAAACAGCCGGCCAACAACGACTCGCTCGTCCTCCAGGCGCGGTACAAGGCCAGCTCCATCCTGCTCGCAGGCGACGCCGAAGGTCCGGAAGAGCAAGCCATGCTGGCCGAACCCGATCTGCAAAGCACTCTGCTCAAGATCGGCCACCACGGCAGCCTCACCTCCACCCAAGCGGATTTCCTCGCTGCCGTCTCCCCCGCCTGGGCCGTCATCTCCTGCGGACGCAACAACCGCTTCCACCATCCCCGCCCCGAAATCCTCGCCGAGCTCCAGGCCGCCCACACCCGCACCCTCCGCACCGACGCCGACGGAGCCAGTTGCTTCCTTCTGAACGGCCAATCCGGCCCCGGATCCGTCATCGCCGACCCCATGTGCGGACCGGTTCCCAAGTGAATGCCCGGTTACAAACTTCTCACGAGACTGTAGTTTTCCTCCGCAATGCGGTGTACGATTCAGCCAGCAGGACCGATTTTCTCGCAGTGCGTGTCACCCGGAGGCCAAACCGCGCATGAGCCAGCCCGCACCCTCGCCGCAGCACTCGCCCGAATTCGCGAACGACGCTCAGCCGCAGCAGCCTGAAATCCAAACCCCCGCCGAAAAAGCCGAAGAATCCCGCCGCATCCGCCGCCTGCAACTGATGATGACCGTAGTCATGCAGGTCATCCAGCAGGATCGCAACCTGGCGGTCGAGCAAGCCTCCGCCATGGTCGCAGACGCCCGCCGCGCCGCCCTCAAGATGTTCCCGGACAAAGCACTCGCCTTCGACCTCATCTTCTGGCCCCGCCTGCAACGCCTCATGCGCGAACGCTACCGCATGCAGTAGCGGACTCCCTGAGCAAAACTGTTCCCCTCAAACCGCCGGCCGAAGGCGGGACTCCCGATAACTCCAGTAACTCACTTCTGTTACCAGAAAATTCCCAAGAATTTGAGCAGGTTCGGTTGCTTTCCGTGCTATTCATTGACGTGAGGTAACGCAGGCCCGCGTCCATGCGTCCTGGTGCATCTCCCTCCGGCTGTTCGCTGTGCCGAGATTGCAATACGGAGTGGAATATGTCAGAAATGCATCGTTGGTTTCGAGGCCTGGGCAGGACCGCTGCGATCGCCTTCCTCGCCTGTGCTTCCATCCTGGGCGGTTGCCTATGGCTCTCAAACCTGGGTCGAGTGAAAGCGGGCGAACCGAGCGACGAGCCCCAAACTATTCCCCTCAACGACATTCTCGGAGGTCCGTTTTACCGGCCGGCAAATAACCCCGATTTTATCGAGTGGATCAAATTACAGTATTTCCCACCCAGTCCCCTGGTAGCCGGCCTCAGGCCAAGGCCAGATTTCCTCGGTACATACACCGTCGGCGTTCCCTACGGCGAACTCGTCTTCCGGCAACCGGACTGCTCTCTCACTCTGGAGGCTGGCGACTTCTCGGCGTACACCGACGGTCTTGGCAATCTTGAAGCGATCGCGAGTCTTTCCGGCTACCAGGAGACGCTGCGGACCATCTCCGGCCTCACGCCCAACCCTCCGGCCAAGCCCTTCGCCAATGGATGCAAAGACCCGGCGACGGGTATCTCCGCCACCCGCAGCACTGTGATCGTGAGCCACTTGGCCAACGGCGATTACGCCGGCGCAACCATCAGCAACTCCGGCGTTTACACCTTCGTTTCCGACCAACTGAACGGCTCCGTAACCAGCAACTACATCGACACCAGCAACGGCTCCCAAACCGCATCGGCCGCGCAAATCGCCACCGCCGATCTGAACGGCGACGGCTACCCGGACCTGGTGGTTGCAAACGCGGACTACGCCTCGACCACCGGCAATACCATGGCTGTCCTGCTGGGCAAAAGCGACGGCACCTTTGCCGACGCGGTCTACCTCCCGCTCGCTTCCTACACCTCATTCGGATTTACCCTCGCCGACCTCAATGGAGACGGCAAGATCGACATTGTCCTGGAGGCGGGCAAGAGCAATTCCGTCAGCGGCGGGAACGGCAAAATTCTCTACTTCGCCGGTAAAGGCAATGGAACCTTTGCAACCGTCCAGACCGCGGCAACCATCAACCTTGGCTCGATTGGTTACCTCGATGGCAATCTCATCGCCGCCGCCGACGTCAACGGCGATGGCCACCTGGACGTGGTGGACGCCAATGGCCTCGTCTTCCTGGGCAACGGTAAGGGAACCCTGACCCAGGTGGCCGCATCCGGGCTGCTCGACACCGCAAACGCCAACGCAACCGGTCAGTACAGCGGAATCGCCATCGCCGACTTCAATCGCGACGGCAAGCTCGATCTGGCCCTGACCGAAACTAACGCGGGCGCGGTCGCCATCGCGCTCGGCAAAGGCAACGGCACCTTCACGCTGGGTAACACCTACTCCACTAAGAGAGGCCCCGTGGAAGTGACGGCGACCGACCTTGACGGCGACGGCAATCCCGATCTGGTCATCGGCATCGGCGGCGCCGGCGTCTACGGACCCGGCAGCCTGTCCCGAGGGGGCACAACCCTGCTGCTCGGCAAAGGCGACGGCACCTTTGCCTGGGACCGTTACTATCCGCTCTCGCAGGTCGCATCCGTCGCAGCGCCCTTCCACGGCGGCGACCAGCCCGACGTGCTCTCTCTGGGCAAAATTCCCGCCAACCCAGATAGCCTGACGCTCAACCTTTCGACTGGCAACAGCGACGGCTCCTTCGAGGACCCCATCGTCGTAGCCACCCCGGCGAATATTCAATTCGAAGGCTGCTACACCACGACCCTGCTCGCCGCCGACCTGAACGACGACGGCAAGCAGGATGCCGTACTCGTAGGCTGCAACGGAAACAGCGGAGCGGTTACCGCATATCTCGGCGAAGGCGAAGGCAAATTCGAGAGTCAGTCGGCGGTCGAGCAAATTCCCGGCTCGCCCTCGCAGGCGGTTCTCGGCGATTTCAACGGAGACGGCAAGCCCGATCTGGCAGTCGCCACCGTCTCCTCCACCAACGTAGGCCAGCTCTATTACCTCGCCGGCAAAGGCGACGGCACCTTCGCAGCCCCAATCCTGCTGGACACCTACGGCTCGTCAATTTACCCCAACGTCCTCCAGGCCATCGACCTCAATCGCGACGGCAAGCTCGACCTCGTGGTCCTGGCAGCGTCTACCGCTGGGACGAATCCGTCCAATGTGCCGTATATCAAGACGTATCTCGGCAAGGGCAACGGCACCTTCACCGGCTCCGGTCTCACTCTGGTCAGCGGCACCACGCCTCCAACCGGCTTTGGCGCGGGCGACGTGAATGGCGATGGCATTGCTGACCTGATCGTCGCCCAGGGCATCCCAGGCCAGCCCATCTCCGCCTATCTCTTCCTCGGCAAAGGCAATGGAACCTATGAGACCGGAACCCCGCTCTCGCTTGGCAACGGCTACCTGCCCCTCGGCAAGATCGTCATCCAGGACTTGAACGACGATGGCAAAGCCGACCTCTTCTACGCCACCGAGGCCGACCACGCCGCCGTCTTCGGCAACGGCGACGGGACATTCCCCGACCAGATGATGCTCCGCGAAGCGCCCGGCGGCTCCTTCCTGTTGGCGCAGGACATCGACGGAGACAAGCAGACCGACCTCTTGATGACTGGACAGGCCGGAGGCATCATCCCCATCCTCACCAAGGGATACAAGCAGCCCGCAGCCGCAACCCTTGCCAGCGTCACCACGCTTTCCGCCACACCCAACCCGGCCACCACCGGTCAGAGCGTCACCCTCACCGCGACCCTCACGCCGGGCAAAGGCGCGACCGGCACGCCGACCGGCACGGTGTTCTTCCTGAACGGAACCACAGTGCTGGGATCCGCCATCTCCAGCGACGGCGGCGTGGCTACCCTCACCATCCCCCCCCGCGCCGTCGGCAAGTACAACCTCACCGCGGCTTACGGCGGAGACGAAGCCTTCGCCGGCAGCACCTCGCCCGCGCTCGCGCTCACCGTCACCGCGCCTCCGGCAACCACAACCACCCTCGTCTCGAGCGCGCCGACGGCCGATGCCGGAGCCAAGGTCACCTTTACCGCTACGGTAAGAGAGGTCAAGGGCACCGCGATCCCCGCCGGATATGTCGGCTTCCTCGTGGACAACGACTTCTCTACATTCACCGAATTCCTTCTGAATGGCGCAGGCGTCGCCAGCTTCACTCCCGGCCCGCTTGCCATCGGGAAGCACACCGTCACCGCCTACTACTACCCGAACTCGAACTTTTCCGCCAGCAACGCCTCCATCGCTGAAACCATCGTCGACGCCCCAGCCAGCATAGGCGCCTTCTCCGGCGCGGGGCAAAACTCCGTCTACGGCACCGCCTACGCCAAGCCGCTGGTCGTGCTCGTCAAGGACGCCCAAGGCAAAGAGGTCGCCAACGCCACCGTCACATTCGCCGGGAGCGGCCTCAAGTTCTCCTCAACCACGGCAACCACCAGCTCCAACGGTCTGGCCCAGGTCACCGCGACTCCGACAACCACAGGCAGCCTGACCGCAACCGCCAGCGTCGGCGGAGTCGCCGCCCCCGCCAAATTGGCGCTCACCGCCATCGACGCCATCCTCACCGCAACCGCAACCAATGCCAGCGCTGTTTACGGCCAAGCCCTGCCCAAGCTCACATACACCCTGACCGGCTTCGTGAATGGAGACACATCCAAGGTCGTCACCGGCGCCCCCGTCGAGAGCACCACCGCCAAAGTTGGCTCCCTGCCCGGAACCTATCCCATCTCCATCGCCGCCGGCACGCTCGCCGCGCCGCACTACTCCCTCAAGCTGGTAGCGGGCTCACTGACCATCGCTCCCGCCGGCGCAACCGCCAACCCGGCGTTTTCCCCCGCGCCCGGCACCTATGCGGCCAGCCAAAAAGTCACCCTCACCGACTCGACCCCCAACGCCGTCCTCTACTACACCCTGAACGGAACCACCCCAACGGCGTCCTCAACCAAATACACCGCGCCCATCCCGATCGCCGCGACCACCACCATCCAGGCAATCGCCATCGCCCCCGGCTACACAGCCAGCAAAGTCGCGTCAGCCACCTACACCATCAAGTGAACCTCGGAGCTTTCGCTTTCAAGATGGCGAAACCCAGTCATTTATTCTCCAGCGAAACCAGCCGGAACGTGATCGTCCCCCAGAACGACCGCGCCCGCATCTGCACCGGCAGATGCCGCTCGTCGTCCGTGTACCAGATCCAGATCTGGCCGCGGTTCTTCACCACGCCCGCATCCGCAGTCGGTTCCACACGCACGGTCTTGAAGGTTCCGGCCGGCAGTTTCAGCTCTTCGCGACCCTCCACCTTCATGGTGATTACGACCGTCTTTTGCGGATCGGCCACCGGAATGGCAAAGCTCTTGCCCACTTCCATCGGCTGCGAAGAGGCGTAAAACACCCCCGTCAGCAAGTCCGTGAGGCAGCCCGGAATACCCGCTTCGAGATGTTTGGTCAGTCCCGTGGTCAGGTTTTTCTCATCCAGCGTCGATTTCCCTTGCGCGTAGTCCAGTTTCAGCGCCGACGTGATCTGCCGCCGCCCCTCGACCGTCTGCTTGTCGAACTCCGACGTGCATCCTTTGTCCCGATCGAAGGTCGACTGAAACTTGTCGCTTACGTGAAACAGCAGATTGATCGCGCCCGTAGTATCGGCCGTGGCCGTCAGCTTCTCGCGTTCGCCATCCGCCTCCAAGTGCAGCACCGCCGTCGCCGCCGGAAAAACCCGCCAGTCCACCGCGTAGGTGAACGTCTCTTTGGCTGGAAAACTGTATCCAGCCCGCGGCGCGGGCAGTGCCGGAATCGGCGCCGCCGGCGTTTGTTGACCCCAAAGCGGTGCGCCCGCCGCGGCCCAACACAGCAGACCCAACGCCAGCGAACGGCGATGCGGCGGAAGCCAGAAGAAATCGCGCTGCTTCAAAGTCAGGACCCACTCCTCAAAAATCGAATGGCTCTCACCCAAACCCCAAGACACCTGGAAACGGAATTGAGAACCCTACGCCTTGCAACAGGACACGACTTCAGTCGCGCCGATCGAGCCAATCGAAGCAACGGGGCTTGAGCCCCTGAGAGAACCCGGCTACGCGATTCCTCGAAGCCTCCGCAAACTACCCTCAAGCCGTTCCGGCCCTGAGTCGCGGTTGGCCTGCAAATACGACTCGATTCCGGGCAATCTCAACGAAATCCCAGAAGCGAATGCAACCAAATCGCCAACATCAGGCCGCAATACAACAGACCCGCCCCCACTGCTGAATTGTACTCGCGATGCTGGCGGTAGAGCGCAAACGAGAAACCGCCCCTACCCTCGAGGCCGCCCCGCTTGCCATCCGGCCTGCGCACCGGCGTAATCCGCGGAATCAGCCGCGGCACCCGCGCGCAGTACCAAGCAAATTCCGGAAACCTATCGCGCAGAAACGCCTCCTCCGAAGCGATGACCGGCACATAGATCAACAAGAAGAACGACGCCAGCACCGCCGCGAACGGCCAGCTCATCAGCGCCACCGCAAACCCCGACGCGATCAGAATCGACCCCAGATACAGCGGATTGCGCACATGCGCATACGGACCGGTCGTAGTAAGCTCCTGATTCTTCTTCACATAGCCCGCCGCGTACCCGCGCAGCGCAAGTCCCGGAACCACCAGCAACAGGCTCCACGCAATCGGCGTCCAGTGCGGCCGACGTACCACCAGTTGTTCCAGATACAGCAGTGCCGCCACAAAACCCAGCGGCACCCGGATGCGCCGGGCAATCCTCTGCCAGATCGGCAACATCGATCCCCGCGCCGTCTCCGTCATCTCCGCCTGATCTCCCCAATTGGGTCCCCGGCAGCCGTCCAAGCCGTGGGATTCTCCTGTTCCGCCAGCCGCGCCTCTTCCTCTCGAACCCTGTCCCGCCGCGCCTCCAGCATCAGCTCGATCGTCGCCGCCATCACCGCCTCCGGCAAAATCGTCAGCAAACCCGCCTCCGGCTGCTCCGCTCGCGCGTGATCCGTCCGGCTCTCCGGATTGCGCAGCACCCGGAAGCGCGTGCCATGCGGCCCGTTGCGCTTCGGATCGGTCGGACCGTAAATTCCCACCACGGGCTTGCCCAGCGCGCACGCCAGATGCAACGGACCCGTGTCCCCGCCGATCGCGACCGTGATCCGTCGCGTCAGAGCAATCAACTGCGGCAACGAACAGCTCACCGCGTATGCATTTCCCTCCGCGCCCGCGGCGGCCACCACCGCCGCGGCCAATCCCTCTTCCCCCGGAGCGGAATTGACCAGCGCCACGCCGCCGCGCATGGCAAACTCCTCGGCAACCGCGCCGTACCGGTCCGCGGGCCAGCGCTTGGCGCCCCAGCCCGCCCCCGGATGGATCAGCGCCACCGGCCGCCCGCGCCATTCCGCTTCCTTCAGCTCCGGCAGCCTATCGCACCAGTCTTCCGCCTCGGCGTCGACCGGTAAGGCAGCCTGCCCAGCCTCCAATAAATCCCCCGCCACGGCCCTCGCCAGCTCAAAATTCTGCTCGATCACATGCTCGCCCGCCGTCGCCACCCGATCTGTGTAGAGCCACTTTGCCGGCCGCTCCCAAGGCGTCGCCGCGCCCACAATCCGCCGGCAGCCGGAAAAACGCGCCACCACCGAAGACCGGATCGCCCCCTGCAAATCCAGCACCGCGTCGTACTCGCTCGCTCGCAAATCCGCCCGCAACGCCTGAATCGCATTCCACGTCGCGCTGCGAAACGGCCGCTTGCCCCAAGCCTTCGCCGGCACCAAATGAAACTCATCCACGACCGGCCGCTCAGGACTTCGTTCCGCCCCCAACGCGCTCGTCTCAGCCGCCGTCAACAGCGGCAGCCAGCGCGGCTCGACAGCCCAGTCGATCTTCCACGCCGGATGCGCCCTGCGCAGCGCCGTCACCGCCGGCAGCGCATGGAGAATGTCTCCCATCGCCCCCAACCGCACCACCAAGAGCCGAAATTGCGCCTGTGTCTGCAATGTCCAATTTTCTCACAGAGCAATTTCCGCCCGCCGCTCACCTCCGAGCCGGGTTCCGAAGGTCCGCTCCAGACCGCTCAACCGCCAGCCGCCCTCTCAGCCATGCCATAACGCCCGCTTCATGCTCCAAAACCACCCGCAGACCGGCGGCAATCACCGGTAACTCCAGACCGACCTCAATCTGCGCCAATCGAACCCGATCCTTTTCCGTCGTCACGAACGCTCGCGCCCCGGTGCTCTTCGCCAAACCGTTCAACAAACGCAGATCGCCAGCCCCAAACCGATGATGATCGCGAAACGCATGACGGGCCGCAACCTGCATCCCAGCCGCCTCCAAACCGGCAAAAAACTGCTCCGGCCGCGCAATCCCGCAGAACGCCAACACCGGCCCGGCAAGCTCCGGCACCGCCATTTCCCGGCGAAAGCGCCACACCGGCTGCGCCAACCTCAACTCCCGCAGCCGCGCCACCGCCGCCTCATCCCCCGCCGGCACCGCGAAGACCGTCGCTCGCCGCAACGCCCGCAACGGCTCGCGCAAATTCCCAGCCGGCAGCGGACAATCCGCCAGATCTTCCGAATTCACCAGCACTATATCCACCGCGCGAGCCAGTTGCCGATGCTGAAACCCATCATCCAGCAGATGAATCCCCGTCCGGCCGCTCTCGAAACCCTCCGCAAGCAGTCCAGCCTCATGCCGGCGCCCCCCGACAAACACCGGCGCGCCCGTCTGCCGCGCAATCAGCAGCGGCTCATCGCCAAACTCCTCCGCCTCGCCCGCCGGATCGACCCGCGCCGCACCGGAACCCCGCCGCCCGTAGCCCCGCGACAGAACATCCACGCGAAAACCCTCGCGCGCGAGCAGCCGCGCCAGCGCAATCGTGAACGGCGTCTTCCCCGTCCCACCGGTCGAAAGATTCCCCACGCTGACCACCGGCCAGCCCAGCCGCTTCGGCCGCACACCCATCCAGCGCAACGCCGACCCCGCCGCGTACACCGGCGCCAGCGGAGCAAGCCAAGTCCGTCTCACGCCGCACCCTTCTCAGCCAGAATCCGCTCGATCGCGGCAACCGACCGCGCCGTTGCCCCCGCCTGCTCCACAAAAACCCGCCGGCCGCGCTCGCCCATCGCCGCCGCACTCTCCAGATCGTTCAGCATCTCCACCAGCGCGGGACCCAGGGTCTCCGCCGAAACCCGCCGCATCGCATCCCGGCTCAGCAACAACTCCACCATCGACCGGAAATTCTCAAAATACCCGCCCATCGCCACCGGCACGCCAAACTGCGCCGCCTCCAGCGGATTGTGCCCGCCCGCCGGCACCAGACTGCCACCCACAAACGCTACCGCCGCCAGCGAATACACCGTAGCCAACTCCCCCATCGAATCCAGCAGCACAATCTCTCCCGGCCTCAACGCCGCCTTGCCCATCGCCGATCTTCTTCGCCAGGGAAACCCCGATCGCTCCAGCAATTCCGCAACCGCCGCAAACCGTTCCGGATGCCGCGGCGCAAGCACCATCGCCATCTCGGGATGAACCTCCAGCACCTCACGCCAAGCCGCCAACAACAGCGTTTCTTCGCCCTCCAGCGTGCTCCCTGCCACCAGCAGCCGCAGCCCGCCGCGATGCTCCTCCAGCAGCGTCACCGCCGCAGAATTCCGCCCCGACCGCACATCGAACTTCAAATTCCCCGCCACCGTCGCCGTCTCGCACCCCAGCGCGCGCAAACGCTCCGCATCCAACTCCGACTGCGCCAGCGCCGCCGTCACCCGGCTCAATAACGGCCGCCAAAGCCCTCGCAAACGCCGGTAGCGCGGCCACGACCGGTCGGAAATCCGCGCATTCACCACCACCACCGGAATCCCCCGCCGGAAACACCCGCTCAGCAGATTCGGCCAGAACTCCGTCTCCGCCAGCACCAGCATCGCCGGCTTCCGCGCCCTGAGATACGCCCGAACCGCCCACGGCAAATCCAGCGGACAATAAAACACCCGATTCCGCCCAAACCGCTCCCGCGCCAGCGCCTGCCCCGTTCGCGTGGTCGTCGAAATCGCCACAAAATACCCCGGAAACTCCGCATCCAGCGTCTTCACCAGCCGGCTCACCGCCAGCACCTCGCCGACAGACACCGCATGCACCCAGATCAGCGGCCTGCCGCCGTCGCCCATGAGCCGCCGCACCGCGCCAACCCGCTCCAGAAGCCCCTCGCGATACTTGCGCGTCGTCGCCATCCGCGTCAGCCACCACGGCGCGCTCACTGCCAAAGCCAGCACCAGCGCCAGATTGTAAAAGAATAGAATCATGCGTGACGGATTTTCACGGCCCCGGTCTAAAGCTCCGGCCCCAATTCCAGCGTCCAACCTCATGAAGCGTCCAACCTCATGAAATGATACAGTCGAGCGCGATGACGACGATTCCCACGCCCGTTCCCGGCCCTTGCCGCCGCCCCAGCCTCAAGGCCCTGCTGTTCGCCTGCCTCATCGCCGGGCCAGCCGCCTACGCCGCCGACCACACCCCGCCCCGCGTCCAGCCTGCCACCGACTTCGCCGCCGTCGAGGTCCACCCCGACGAAAAACTGGCCATCGCCGCCGAACCCTACGACACCAAAGAAAAAAACTCCCTCTTTCGCGTCGACTACCTCGCCCACGGCGTCATGCCCATCCGCCTCATCGTCACCAACAACGGCGACCGGCCCATCTCCCTCCGCGACGCCCGCATCCTCTTCATCACCTCCAACGGCGACCGCATCCAAGCCTCCGAGCCCGAAGACGTCGAGCGCCTGATGACCCGTAAAGAACGCGAAGGCAGCAAAGTCCCGCTCCCCGGCCCGCTGCCCTCCATCCACCTCAAAGGCAAAGCCACCGACAAAGACATCGAACAGGACTTCGATACCTTCGAGTTCCAGGCCCTCGTCGTCGAACCCCACACCACCCGCGCCGGCTTCCTCTTCTACGACCTCAGCGGCCTGGAAAACCCGCTCTCCGGCGGCTCGCTCAACCTCCACACCATCAAAGACGCGAGCGGCAAAGAACTCTTCTACTTCGAAATCCCCTTCAGCAAGTACCTCAAGACCAAATCCAGCCAGATGAACTAGCGTCCGCAATCCACACCCCGGCTAGCCCCACCCTCGCCAAAGGCAACCCGCGCGCAACCCAAACCCCAAGCAGCGCAAACCCCACGCAGCGCAAACCCACGAAAGTTGTCGTCCTGAGCGCAGCGAAGGACCCGCTTCTCCCCCGTTCCCGCCCACCCGCCCTCCATGTATCCTCAGAACATGGCCAGTCGCGAGACCACGCTCAATCGCCTCGATCAGTCCGCCTCCTCGTACCTGCGGTCGGCCCGGCATCAGCCCGTGCAGTGGCATCCCTGGGGCCAAGAAGCCTTCGCCCGAGCCCAGGCGGAAGACAAGCCGATTCTGCTCGACATTGGAGCCGTCTGGTGCCACTGGTGCCACGTCATGGACCGCGAATCCTACGAAAATCCCGAACTTGCCGCCGTCCTCAACCAGCACTTCATCGCCATCAAAGTCGACCGCGACGAGCGCCCCGATGTCGACGCACGCTACCAGGCCGCCGTTTCCGCCATCAGCGGCCAGGGCGGATGGCCGCTCACCGCCTTCCTCACCTCCACGGGTGAGCCGTTTTTCGGCGGCACCTACTTTCCCGTCGACGACCGCTTCGGCCGCCCCGGCTTCAAGCGCGTCCTCACCACCATGGCCGAGGTCTGGCGCAACCGCCGCGAAGAAGCACTCGAATCCGCATCCAGCGTGATGGCCGCCATCGAGCAAAACGAAAACTTCTCTGGCCGCGGCGGCCAACTGGACCTGGCTCTCGTCGAAAACATCGTCAATTCCATGTTGAAGCAGTTCGACCGGCGCAACGGAGGCTTCGGTTCCCAGCCTAAGTTCCCCCACCCCGGCGCCATCGACCTGCTCATCGAATACGCCACCCGCACCGGCAACCAGGAGGCCCGCAACGCCGCCATCGTCACCCTCACCAAAATGAGCCAGGGGGGCGTCTACGACCAGCTCGCCGGAGGCTTCCATCGCTACTCCGTCGACGAGCGCTGGATCGTCCCGCACTTTGAAAAAATGCTCTACGACAACACCGAGCTGCTGCGCAACTACGTCCACGCCTACCAGAGCTTCGTCCAGCCCGAGTTCGCCCACGTCGCCACCGAAATCATCCGCTGGCTCGACAGCACCATGACCGACCGCGAGCGCGGCGGCTTCTACGGCTCCCAGGACGCCGACATCGACCTCGACGACGACGGCGACTACTTCACCTGGACCAAAGCCGAAGCCCGGGCCGCGCTCACGCCCGAGGAATGGGCCGTCGCCGGCCGCTACTGGGACATCGGCGATCTCGGCGACATGCACCACGACCCCCAGAAAAACGTCCTCCACATCCGCTGCAAAGTCGCCGAAGTCGCCAAAGAAGCCGGAATCCTGCTCGAAGACGCCGTCAGCCGCCTTTCGAGCGCCCGCAACAAGCTCCTCCAGGCCCGCTCCGCCCGCCTCACGCCTTTCATCGATCGCACCCTCTACACCGGTTGGAACGCCATGGCGGTCACCGCCTATCTCGAAGCGGCCCGCGTTCTGCGCCTCGACCCAGCCCGCGAATTTGCCCTCAAGACCCTCGACCGCATCCTCGTTCAGGCCTGGAACGGCGCACCGGGCCTCGACTGCGACCTGGCTCACGTCATTGCTTACCCCGACGGCAAGCGCCACCAGCGCATTGCCGGCAATTTAGACGACTACGCCTTCACCGTCCACGCCTGCGTCGACGCCTGGCTTTCCACCGGCAAAATCGCCTACTACCGCTCCGCCGTTTCGCTCGCCGGGAGCATGATCGCCCGCTTCTTCGACGCGACCGCGGGAGCCTTCGTCGATACCGCCCTCGATCAGCCCGAGGAAGACCAACTCGGAGCATTGACCGCCAGCCGCAAACCCCTCCAGGACGCGCCCACCCCGGCCGGCAACCCCACCGCCTCCAGCGCCCTGCTGCGCCTAGAAGCCCTTTCCGGCAACCCCGAATTCCGCACCATCGCCGAAACCGTTCTCGGCGCCTTCGCCGGCATCGTCGAGCACTTCGGCCTCTACGCCGGCAGCTACGCCCTCGCGCTCTGCCGCCTGCTCCTGCCGCCAGTTCAAGTGGTCGTCGTCGGGCGCGGCGCGGAAGCGAGCAGACTCGAGGCCCTCGCCACCGCCCGCTACGCCGTCAACAAAACCGTCATTCGCCTCCAGGCCCGTTTCCTCACTCCAGAGAACCTGCCCGAAACTCTCGCCGAAACCCTCCCGCAAATCCCCCACCCGGACAACGCCACCGCATGGGCGCTCGTCTGCCGCAACCGAACCTGCCTCCCGCCCATCTCCAGCCCGGATTTGCTCCTCGATGCCCTCGAAGCGGCAATGTAAGTGATACAAAAGGGACATTCCTATTTCCTCCGTACCGGTTAATCTGATGCTCGGGAGGCATCGGCATTCCCGCGCCGTGTCTCCTTTTTTTTGCATTTGCTATGGATTGCCGACCGCGAACGCCGATAAACCAGAAAAAGGAATACCGCCGAATGGTTTCTCGATGGATCGCGACGGCCGTCGCACCGCTGTTGCTTGCCGCCAGCCTGACGCCAAGCCTGACGCCCAGCCTCGCCGCCCAGGAGTACAACTTCGGCGTCTACCGCCAGAGCCGCGGCCTCCAGAATCTTACCGTCAGCGATCTGTCGTTCGACCGCCAGGGCTTTCTTTGGGCCGGAACGGAAAACGGCCTATACCGTTTTCTCGGCGACCGGTTCCAGCGATTCGGCTCCGATCAGGGAATTCAGGAACGTGAAATCCAGTGCGTCCTCGCCGCTCCCGACGGAACGCTCTTGGTCGGAACTTATCGCAATCTATACCGATGGACAGGCAGCGTTTTCCAGCCCGCGGCCTCGCAACCCATCGCCATCTGGAACTCCCAGCATCTCGCCGCGGAGGCACCCGGAAGACTCCTCGTCGTCGAAGAGAGCCGCCTCTTCCGCCTCAGCTACAACTCCGGCGGAAAAACCCTGTCCTATGAATCCGTCTATTCTCAGTCTCTCGTCGCCACGGTTCCCGCGCTTCGCCATCTCTCCGGCCTCTTCGTCGCCTCTGACGGCGCAATCTGGACCGGCTGCGGCTACGGCATCTGTTCCTCAAAGGACGGCAAGCTCACCGAATTCACCGCCGCCGAAGGCTTGCCCCAAGACGAGAAATGGCTTTCCCTGCTGCGGGACGCCCAGGGAAGCCTCTGGGCCGTCAGCCAGCGCAAAGTCGTGGAACTTCCCTACGGAGCCAAGCGATTCCTCGATCGCACCCCGCCCGGAGGCGACCCCAACAGCGTCTTCCGCCGAACCCCCATCGCGCTCGACCCGCAGGGCCGCGTTGTCGTCTCCGCCACCCAGGGCTTAGCGAGATGGAATGGCTCAGGCTGGGAACAAATCTCCGCCGCCAACGGTCTCGTCACCAGCCACATCACCTCCATCCGCTTCGACTCGAACGGCGACCCATGGCTCGGCTCCAACGGCCAGGGCCTCTACCATTGGATCGGCTACCGAGACTGGGAGGGCTGGACCATTCGACAGGGCATGCCCTCCTCCACCGTCTGGGCCCTCGGGCTCTTTCGCGACGGGCAGGCATTCCTCGGAACCAAGAAAGGTCCGGCAAGCCTGGACCTCGCAACCGGCAAGATGGAAAATCTCTTCCAGGCGCAAGAATGGCAATACGGCCAGGTCAGCGCACTCGCCCTCGCCGGCGATGGAAACGACCTCCTCGCCGGCACTTTCTCCGGGGCACTGCTCGAAATTCAACCAAAAACCCGCGCCGTCACCCAGATCGCCAGCCTTCCCAATATCTCCAGGATCGTTCGAGACTCCACGGGACGCATCTTCATCGCCACGGAAAGCGGCATCTTTTTCCTCGCCTCGCAGCCGGCCCGCGCCAAACCGGTTCCCGTCGCCGAGGCCACAGCCGCATTCGCGGGCAATCCCCCCAACGCCTTCAACGCCTGCCGCACCCCCGACGGCAGCCTCTGGTTCGTCACTAAAGATCGCATCTTCGGCATCCAAAATGGCCAGTGGCAATTCCCAGCCATCCTCGGGTTTCCCAAATCCTTGCCCTCACTGCTGGATATGGCCTGCGCGGCCGACGGCTCCCTCTGGGTCACCGGTCAGGAATCCGGAACCTGGCGTCTCACCCGTAAGGGCGCCGACTGGAACGCCGTCCAACTCCATATTCCCGCCGAATACGCGCAACTCGAACCACTCGCCATCCTCAGCGATTCGCGAGGTTGGCTCTGGATCGGAACCGACGACGGCCTGCTCGCCTACAACGGACAATCCTGGCGTCATCTCACTCAGGAAAGCGGCCTCGTCTGGAACGACATCGACAGCAGCCGCCTTGCGCAAGGACCGGATGGCTCCATCTGGCTTGGCACCAGCGGCGGTCTCGGCCATCTCATCTATCCCGAGCACGTCTTCGCGCCCCTCCAGCTCAACGTCGCCATCCTCCAGGCGCGCCAGGGTGCGGAATTGCTGCCCGCCGTAACCGGCTTCACCCTCCCGTGGTCCAACCAAAATCTCGAATTCCGCTTCGCTGCCCCGCTCACCCTCAATCGCAGCGACCTCGTCTTCAGCTACCGCATCCCCGAACTTAACCTCGATTGGATGCAAACCACCCAAACCGACCTCCTGTTTCAGGCCCTGCAGCCCGGTGGCTACACTCTCGAAATCGTCGCCGCAAACCCCGCCCGCGGGGCAACGTCACCCATCGCTTCCGCCCACTTTCAAATCCTGCCTCCCTGGTGGAGAAGCAACTGGTTCTACGCCGCCGCCGCCGCCGTCGCGCTCGCTCTCCTGTGGCTTGCGTACTTCCTGCGAACCCGGCACCTAATCCGCATGAAGAGCCACTTGGAACTCCTGGTACACGAACGCACCGCCGAACTCGAAGCCAGCCGCGAAGAAATGCGCCTACAGGCTACCCACGACAGCCTCACCGGACTGCTCAATCGCGGCGCCATCCTCGCCGCCCTAAACGTCGAAATCCAGCGCGCCACCCGCGAACGCAGCCCCCTCGTCGTTCTTCTCGCCGACGTCGATTTCTTCAAGCGCGTCAACGACACCCTGGGCCATCTCGCCGGCGACGCCGTCCTCAAGCAATTTGCCCAGGCCCTGCGCCACAGCATCCGGCCATACGACTCGGCCGGCAGATACGGCGGCGAGGAGTTCCTCCTCATCCTCACCCAGATTCCAGTCGTTGAAATTCCCGAACGGCTCGAACGATTGCACCGCGCCATCTCCGATCGCACACTCAACTTCGAAGATCGAGAGATCAAAATCACCTGTAGCGTCGGCGCCGTCGCCTTCGACCCCAGCGGGCCTGTCCCGCAGACCCCGTTTTCCGCGGATTTCGCCCTCGGCGCTGCCGATCTCGCCCTCTACGAAGCCAAGCAATCCGGCCGCAATCGCATCGTCCTCCGCCCCCTGCCAAAACCCGACCGCACCCCGCAACCCGTCCTTTGAACCTCTGCGAATCCGCTGTTCTCGGTCCGGCGACCTAAGAAGTCGCCGTAAACGGATCGTGCGTCGCCGCCGGAATCGTCGTCGCATCCACAGCAGCCGGCTTGCCAACCGGCGCAGGATTCGTAGCGTCGCCAGCCGAATCCCCCTCCGCAACCTCCGTCAAACTCCCCGGCTTCCCGGTAAATTCCCGGAAAACCCGGTTCGGATCGCCGGGCAGCATTCCATTCTCTTCCAGAGCGATCCGCACTCGCCGCTTGAACTCCCGTATCGGCGCATACTGCTTGGTCGCCTGCGTCTTGAAGACCACCGGATACACCACCTGCGACCCGTTGATCGAATCCACTCCCAGCACGTCCGGATCCTTCAGAAACACCGCCGAAAACGCCGCGTCGTTGCGAATCGCCATCGCCACCGAAGTCAGCAACGGCACCACCCTGTCCGGCGATGCCGAAAAATCCACCGAAACGTTCACCGTAGCCACCGAATAGTCCCGGCTCAGATTCGCCACCGTCGTAATCTGCGAGTTCGGCACCACATACAGCGTCCCATCGCCATCGCGAATCTCCGTCCGGCGCAAACTCATCGACTCCACCGTCCCCGTCATCCCCGTCACCCGCACCGTGTCGCCCACATTGAACTGGTCCTCGATCACGATCAGCATTCCGTTCAAAATATCCTTCACGATCGTCTGCGCCGCCAATCCGAGCGCAATCCCCGCCACCCCCGCCGAGGCCAGCAGCGGTCCCAGATTCACGCCCATGATGGTCAGCATCTGCAGCGCCGTCAGCGTCCACAGAATCGCATTCAGCGTCGTCCGCAAAATCCCGGCAAAGGTCTTCACCTGCGAGTGCCGCCCCGGACTCCGATCGCGATGGTCGGCAATCGCCACCATCCGGTTCGTCGCCCCGGCAATCAGCCGGCTCAACACCATCGCAATCACGAAAATGACAATCAGGTGCGGCAGCTTGACGTGGATGAACTCCTGCCCGTCCCCAATCCATTCGTCCAGAATCTTGCCCAGAAACCTCCCTTCGGCAAAAATTCCAGTCCGGATTGCCACGGCAAAAACCAACATAGTCACGCCCCCAATTTCTCTTTATACTTGTGCCAGTAAACGCGATGCGCCCGATCGCCCGGAACAAATTCCTGGATACCAGCCGGAAAGCTGAAGTCGATGCCCCCAAGCTCCAATCCAATCCTAACCTCCTCCGCACCCGCGTCCCGAACCTCGCCCAATGCCCGCATGCGAAGCGCCCTCTTTCTCGCCGCCATGGCCGCAATCCCGCTCGCCGCCGGCATCTCTCGCGCCCAGCAGGGGCCTATCACGACATTTCCAGCGCCGGATGCCTCCAATAACTCCCCCAGATACGGGATCGACAGCCGGGCCGACGACCCCGCAACCCGGCTCGCCAACGCGAAGCGCATCAAGGAACTCAACACCCTGCGCCAGAAGCAGATCGCCACCGACGCCGCCAAACTTCTCCTGCTCGCCACGGAGCTGAAAGCCAATGTCGAAAATGGCGACGATGTCACGTCTCCGGCGCAACTGATGCGCAAAGCCGAGCAGATCGAAAAGCTCGCCCACACCGTTCGAGCCCGCATGACAGACGCCGTAGGCGTCGACAGGCTTACCCCATGAAAGCCGCCGCAACAACTCGGAATTTGCGCCGTATCGTCATGGCCACGGCGCTCATCCTTGCAAGCGCCGCGGCCGTCGCGCAAGACCCCGCGCTACCCAGCCCTCGGTCCACACCCGATTCCGCGCCGCAGCGCAAAGATCGACTCGCCGCCGACACCGCCAAACTTCTCAAACTTGCCACAGAACTCAAAGCCGCGGTCGACAAATCGACAAAAGACCAGCTCTCCATTGCCGTCGTCAAGAAAGCCGGCGAGGTAGAAAAACTCGCCCGCACCCTCCGCGAAGAAATGAAAACCACCCCCGCCAACTAGCTGAGACCTCAGGGCCAAGGGTACGCTCGGCCAAACCCGGGGAGCCATCCATGCCGCACCGGCAAGACCAACCCGTCCCCGAAGCCATCCTGGAAGCAATTCTCGACTCCTGGGACCGCAACAACGCCATCCTCCTCAACCTGCTCACCCTCATCCCCGAGGGCGGCCTCGAAGTCAAAGCCACGGCCGGCAGTCCGTCGGTCGCCGAACTCTTCACCCACATCCACTACGTCCGGTTAGTCTTCATCGCCGAAGACGCCCCGGAATTCGCTCGCCCCGTTCCCGATAAGGAGTGGCTCGCCGAAACGGACCGCGGCCGCGTCGCCCAAATGCTCACCGAAAGCGCCCTCGCCGTGCGCGAAGCGGTCAAGAGCCGAATCGAAACCGGCCGGCAGATGGACCTGCACTTCGACCACCCCATCCTCCTGCTCCAGCACATGATCTGGCACGAAGGCTACCATCACGGCCAAATCAAACTGGCCCTCAAAGCAGCCGGCAAACCCATCCCCAACATCCAAGCCGGACCCCTGACCTGGCGCATCTGGATGAACAAGAAATAACCGCGCGCCGTCGCTTCCAAAGCGATTCTCCCGCGGGATTGGCCAGAGCCCTCGGCCAATCCCGCGAATCCCGCACTTTTCCGCAGCGGTGCAACTATTTTTTCCGGCATCCGTCTTCTCCTACAGCTAAGTCGCTGCGGATACTTATGCCGCCGGAGATAACTCATGCCTTGTGTCCCTGTACTGCTCCAACGCTCTCTCTCATTGCTCTCGGTCGCCCTTCTCTCGGCCCCCGTACCGAGTTATGCCCAACCCAAACCCCTCGATCCCGGCGCCGTACACGTCAAGATCGCGAAGCGCGGCGTCAATAACTGGATCGCCCTCCAGGAAAACAACGGCGTGCAACTGTTTGGCCGCATCCTCGCCATCGGCGACCGCTCCTTCACCCTGCAACTGCACAACGACCCCCAAACCACCGAGATACTCTACAGCGACGTCGAATATCTGCAAACCGGCTGGACGACCGGCCAAAAGCTCTTCCTAGTCGGCGGACTCGCAGCCACCGCCGGATTCGCGGCCTATGGCATCGTCCACATCCACAATCTCGAAAACAAACCCCTGCCAACACCAACCACTCCGGCACTGCCTTGATCTATGACTCAATGTTTCCAATCGCCGGATACCCCCTCGCGACCTAATGATTCCCGGCCGCGAGGGTCGGCCGGGGCACAAGGAAAGCAACCGTTGCTTTTGCCGTCGCACTCGCAGGCAAACCCATCCAATATTGTCATCCTGAGCAAAGCGAAGGACCTGTTGTTTCCTTCGTTTCTGGCATAAATTACGATAGACTCCGTCATTCCGAGCGAAGCGTAACAAAGTCGAAGAACTCGCGGTTGTGTTTGCTGTTGTTCTTGATTTTGCAGTTGCGCTTGCTTTTCTTTCTGTCATTCCCGGAGGGAATCCGCTGTTCGGCCCCTGAATCCGCGAGACTCGTCTAAGGCTCGACTCTCTTCGCCACGCAATCGATCGTATGTAACCTGAACCAATACGGCGATCCTCCCGCCACTCCCCGAGAATCTGGGATGAGCGAGACGGTCCTTTTCGGTTGAATCACAATCGCCATCGCAGGTGAGGCAAAGCCCTGGATCGTCGATGTACGCGACTAGCATAACTATTTCCGGCATCAGCTTGTGGACTGCCTCGCCGCTGACCGGCGTTCCTACGCTATATTCTTTGCGATAGCCTCATGGTCGCAACGACTCGGCGCTTTCGCGCTCGATATTCGTCGAGCAACTCATAGAATGGGGCCAGGGCGGTCGATTCGTCTGGCGCTTCTTCTAAGATCGTGTTTCTTCAACCGCTCGTCGAAGAGTAGCAGTGCAAACGGTACGCAGCAAGTCCAGTAACTCTCTCGGCAACTGACTGGCGGAACTCATTCCGTTTATATGCGCCGCCGCGTGAAAACCTTGCAGGCAATGCCAGAGACCAGTGAGAGTGTGCTCTCCCAATTTCATTGCCGGCCTTTCGCAAATAACGTCCGGCAAGCCGCCCGCTTTCATTTCCGGCGTTTTGCCGACCTGACTTATGCCTTCGGCTCCACGACCTCGACGTTAGGCGGCCTTTCCCACTTCACACTCACACTCGCACTACTTCGCCTTACACCCCGCATCCGCCACCGGCGCCACATCGTACTGCGGCTCGCAAACCCCCATCAAATACTTATCGAACCAATTCACAATGTTTTCGAGGCGCTCCACCCGATGCCACGGTTCGCCCGACCGCGATAGTTCATGGCTCTCCCGCGGAAATCGCACCATCACCGTAGGCATCTTCTTATACTTCAGCGCCCGGAAAAACACCTCTCCACCCGCAGTCGGCGGAGTGCGATAATCCGCGTCCCCGAGAATGAACATCATCGGCGTCTTGATGTTATTCACGTAAGTCAACGGCGAACGGTCGCGATATGCGGCCAGATTGTCGAACGGCGCAGGCTTCATCCAATACTGGCGAAACTCGCCAATATCGGCCGTATACCACCAGTTCGCCCAGTCAACAATATCCCGCTGCGCCACAGCCGCCTTGAAGCGATCGGTTTGCGTCACCGTCCAGTCCGTCAACAGCCCGCCGCCGCTGCCGCCGGTAACTCCCAGCTTCTCCGGATCGACATAGCCCAGCTTCACCACCGCGTCCACTGTATCCATCAGATCGTGAAAATCGTCGTTCGGATAATTGTCCTGAATCACATTCGCAAATTTCTCCCCATAACTCGTAGACCCACGCGGGTTGGGATACACCACCACATATCCCCGCGCCGCCATCCAAAGCATCTCATGATCGAAAATCCACCCATAAGCCGAGTGCGGCCCACCATGGATATTCAAAATCAGCGGATACTTCTTCCCCTTGTCGAACTCCGGCGGCAACTGCACAAACGTGTCGATCGCATGACCGTCAATGTCTCCCGGATGCACCGAAGGCGCAACCTGCATCTCCACCGGCATCGTCAGATCTAGCTTCCCGAATAACTCGTCGTTCGCATGCGTCAACTGCGTCTGCGCCTTATCCGCGCCAACCGCAAACAAATCCCCGATTAGCAGCGGATTCGAAATCAGCGCCACCGTCGCCTTCCCATTCTTGGCAACTGAAAAATCCACCACCGCCTGCTTCGCCGCCGTCAGCTCCGTAACCGCGCCCGACTTGGTATCGACAGACACCAGCAGCGCGCTCCCGTCCTTCGCCGCCACATCCGTCAGCGAAGCATCGGCCGCGCCCCACACAATCTCCGGCCTTCCCGCTCCGCGCGGAGCCGTATTGTCCCCGCCAACTCCCGACCCCATCTCATAACTCAAGGTACCCGTAAGATTGCGCGGCGCAGCCTTTTCTTTAAGCTCCATCACCCACAAATCCCCCTGCTGATGGCTCACCGGCTTCTCCGGATTCTCCGCCGCATGAAACGCAATCCGCTTCCCATCGTGCGAAACCGCAATCCCATGCGCCGCAATCTTCAAATCCGCCGTAAACTCCGTCTTGGCTAACCCTCTCGCATCGCCATCGACCGAAATCCCGTAAATCGAGTTATGCTCGAACGCGTCGTAGTAACTTTCTTCCTCGCGCTCCTCGGTGTAGTAAACCAGCTTCCCATCCGGAGCCCACGCAAACTCGTCCACCCCAAAGCGCCCGCCCGTCAACTGCCGCGCCGCGGCCTGCGTTCCATCCGCCTTCGGCAGAGAAATCAGATACAGCTGCGGCGCAACCGTGTCATCCAGATACCCCGCCCCATTCAACCGATACACCTCCCGGTTGATCACTCGCACATCCGAGACATGCGCATCGTCCCCCGTCGCCCGCGCCAGCCGCGCCGCCTCCCGCTTCGCCTCATCCTGATCCTTCGGCGTCTCCGAAAGCACAACCAGCGCATCCCCCTTCGGCGACCACGCCGGCGCGCCTGCCCCCTTCGGCAAATCCGTAATCCGCACCGGATTCGCCCCCGCCTCTCCCATTTCGCCATCCACCATCTTCAAATACACCTGCGGCGTCGTCGCCTTCTCCGCCAGCCGCACAAACGCAATCGTCTTCCCATCCGGAGACCACCGCGGCGACCCATCATGCGGCCCAGCCAGCAACTCCACCGGCTGCGCCCCCGCCTTCGTCAAATCCAGCAGAAAAATCGCCGTCTCGTACCCGGAATGATCCGCCGTCACCCGCGTCTCCACAAACGCCACCCGCGCCCCATCCGGCGATACCTCCGTATCCCCAATCCAACGAAACGCAAACAAATCCTTCTCCGTAATCGCCCGCTTCTGCCCCAACAACCCCATCGGAACCGCGGCAATCAGCAAAACCAAACACAGCAGTCGGCGCATTAACCCCTCCCAGGAAGACTGAAGCTCAGCATCGCACACCATGCCCGCCCTAGCTAAACGATTTCGTCCAACTCGTAAAAGCTCAACCCCGCGTCCCCCTGCTCCTTCACGCGGACCCTCCGCAGCCGCCCATACGCTTCGGCCAGCGGCAGCTTCCGCCGATGCTCCGCCACCACCCAGCCCCCCGCCGCCACCAACCCCGCACATGGCCCGCCCAGCGACCCCAGCGTTCTCGCATATTCCTCCGCCATCTCATACGGAGGGTCCAGAAACACCACCCCAAAATCCCCCGTCTCTTTCCGTTCGGCGGCTCCGCGCAAAAACCGCCCCACATCCCGCCTCTCCACCTGAATTCCTGCGCCCTTCAGCCCCAAACCCGCCAGATTCTTCCCCAAAGCTGCAAGCGCCGCCGCGCCCGACTCCACAAACACCACCCGCGCCGCCCCCCGGCTCGCCGCCTCAATCCCCACCGCCCCCGACCCCGCA
>Ga0209208_10000746_pt1 | contig 43925 bp, 34 predicted proteins | sample S1TSphfallax_3_FD_187694 | JGI IMG/M metagenome (GOLD analysis project Ga0209208, IMG submission 187694) | Host-associated microbial communities from peat moss isolated from Minnesota, USA - S1T2_Fd - Sphagnum fallax MG (SPAdes) (version 2) | ecosystem: Host-associated > Plants > Peat moss >...
ATGGATGAAAATAAATGTAAAATCGATCCAATCAATAGGATGAAATTTTTAATAGTTGCATCATAGTTGTGAGAATGACCAAAATAGTTGAAATTTGGTCTTATAGTTACAAATATTCTCAAATCTAGTCGCAAACGACTACAAGTCGCATGTAGTCGTAAATGGAGTGGTTACATTTTGGCTGATTTCTACTAGTGTATGTTCCTAATGGGCCTGCACGATTTCAAGTTTTCCAAGCTAATCACGATGTTTTGGCTACAAGCCATTTTGGATTCAACAAGACCTTGGAATTAATGTTTCGAAATTATTGGTGGCCATAACTTTGGAAATGTGTGAAGGAGTTTGTCGAACCTTGTGATGTTTGTGTTCGAGCAAAGAATCCTTGTCATCACCCTCATGGTCTCCTTCAACCATTACCAATCCCCGTATCCTCATGGTTTTCAATTTCCATGGACTTCATCAGAAACCTTCCACCTAGTTTTTATGATTCCATTTTGTTGGTGGTGGACTGTTTTACAAAAATGGTTCATTTCATTCCGTGTACCAAAACAATAATTGGGTGGTAAATACAAAATCTTTAATTTTATATTCTAGTTTAAAATATAAATTGAAATGTAATAAAACTAATATTAACAAAATCTACTCATTCAAATTTATTTAGAACTAGTTTGAGGGTTAAAATCTAGTAATGAAAGTATGATAAAAACATCAACAAACTCTAACTATGGGAACAAAGTTTTTCAAAAATCAAAGTATATTTCTTTCATACTCCATTAAAGTTCCATATTCTACAATGGTATTCATTTCTTGTTGTTTTTTTAATGCTTATGTTGACAATTGTATAGTTGTTTGTTGATAGGTTGCTCTTTGCTTTTGTGACTATAACTTTATTGCCACTTGTAGCTATTCTTAATTTGACTGCAGATCTAATGTGATCTAATTTTGACCTTGTTGTTGTAACTTTAATGTAACTTATAAATGTTGATTTGATTACAAATATGATGTAATTTGAATATAATATTGTTGTTACAGCTTTGACACAAGCTTAATGACGCACCCTTAAGCTCTTTGATGGACTCAACTACGAGTTTAAAGGTGAAGACAACAAAAGGAGGAGTTGGGGTGCGCTCCCCAACTTGCAGCACTTTGAGGGTAGAGGGGCATGTTAGAGCTCCGAGATGGGGAGTATGAAAATTAACAAGCAAATCAATTACTCACACAGACTTACACAAACCAAACAACAAGTTGGTTAATGTGTAGCTGGAACATTTTTGGTGCACAGATGACCCAAGGGCAAACACATATTCACAAGACTCACCACGACCGGGACTTGGGGGAAGCCACCACCTTCCCCCTTATAATATTATCTGTGTTTAGCCATGAGGTCAGCACTTAAATGTCATTTTTTCCTAGGACCTCTAATTGAGGTCAAGTCTAAACCAAAGTTGTAGCCCTCATCGAAAGCTTTCCAACGGTATGTGGCAAGCCACATACACATAAGGAAATCAAAACAATTCTCGACTTTTAGTAGTTTGGAGTTAAATTAGCAATTTGACTCATGGCCCCTCTTTTGGCCATAATTTGTGTTTTAAATATCCCAAATGCGTCATGTGAGCCCATTTTAGACATCTAGGTTCCAAGAATTTTCCAATGATATAAGGAATTCTTTAATCCAATAGGTTTTGACCCTTGCACTAGCTTTATGAAGATTCAAGAGTCCATCGGGACTCCAACTCCCAACGTAGGAGCTCATTTGGGAGTGTGGGGGTTCATTCCCTCACACTCTCCCACACTCTTATGAGCATGAAATGTGACTCATAAGCTTCATTCTTGGCTCGCACCTTCATAAGCCCTTACTTTGGTCACGAACTCAATATTAAATTTAGTTCAAAATTGTTAATAAAAACAAAAAGAACAATATTATTAGGTAAACAATATTATAATTTGAATGGACCAAACCATCTTTTCTTAAATTTGCTCGGATGTGTTTTTTTTCCTTTGGGAAACCATAAGATATAATCTTGAAATTGGAAGTTCTTTTTAATATTTTTCTATTGATTCCATACAAGTCTATTCCACTAATTGGCTCCCACATTGTTTTGAGCTTCCAATATGTTCTCTTGTAACTTTTCCAGTTTTTAAATTTTGGATGTTAACATTTTGGTTAGTTCTACATTTATGTGGTCTCCATTAATAGTCGACAAAACATATTTTGTTGCATTAGAGGATGCAAACCATAGACTAACTAGTACAATGTATACCATGTTGGCACCTTGTAAATAATCCTATGTGAAAACAAAATTGTAGACAAATGTTCATCCCAATCTATTCTTTTCTCATTAACCAATGTCACGACCCTAGTTTTGGGCTCGTGACCAAGGCAAGGGCATGGAAAGGTGTGAGCTGAAAATGCAACCCAAAAATCACATTCACACTCCCAAAAATGCAAAAGAATGTGAGGGAATGAACCTACACACTCCCAATTGAATTTCCACTTTGGAAGTTAGAGTCCCAAATTTTTAGAAAACAATTTCAAGGGTCAAAATTCATTAGATTGAAGACTTCTATATACCATTGGAAAGCTTTTGAGATGTAAATGTCTAAAATGGGCTTGCATGACCCATTTGAATACTTTAACACAAATTATGGCCAAAAGAACGATTAAGAGTTAAAGTGTCAATTTGACTCCAAACCACTAAAAGTCAAGAATCGTCCTAAAATACATGCGTCCAGGTGTCATGCCACATATTGTTGAAAAGATCTTGATTAGGGATACAAATTTGCTTTAAACTTCATTGTAATCAAAGGTATACAAAAGAAGTTATAGGCCTCCAAAGTTTCGGGAATTCCAATTTCAAGAATTTTGGGACAAAATGACATTTGGGTGTAGCCCCTGCGGCTAATCACACCCTACCTACCCATCTAGGCTAAACACCTATCTAGATAGGACCTATTTACCTGCCTAGGCCAAATACGTATTTAAGTAGGTAAGTAGGTAGAAAAGTAAATAGGTAGAAAAGTAAATAGGTAAGTTAGGGAAATAGGTAGTTAGGTCTAAGTACATGAATATTTATAGTTTATTTCGGGTTAAGTCATTTTCATTGACTCATCCCATATGTCAATGTTTTTAAATATGAAAATGTAAAAAAAAACACCTTGTTTATATATTTTTCAAGATGAGAATGAAAGCCAAAACATGTGGGATAATTTTTTTAGTTACAAGTCATTTGTGATTAAAAATGTTTATCCCGTATGGTTTGGCTTTCATTCTCATCTTGAAAAGTATACAATTAAGTAGGTAAGTGATAACTAACTAGCTAATTAATTAGCTAACTAATTATCTAATAAAATTACTAATTATTTAATGAATAAAATATAGACAAATAAATCAAGGATTAATAATCAATTAATCAATTAAACTAAATATTAATTTACTTTATAAACTATCCAACTAACTAATTATTTAAAGTAATAATCATTAATATGTTATGATTACTAAATTAATTATATTATTGCTTATTATTATATATTACTTAATTTATTAGCTAGACAAACAGTAATAATATATAATTTTGATTATATACGAACTCTAATGATTTATCAACCAATTTCATTAACTAGTAATTGGCTAATATTGAAATAATTAGCTAATTATTAATAATTCATTAATAATTATTTCACAACCAAATAAATTAATATAATAACTGAAATATTCAGTAATTAATAATTAATGATTATAAAACTTGAATACTAGTTTTTTTAATCTAATAATATAATTAAAACCTAGCCGAAGCTAACTATTTTATTATAATTATTCCCATTGATATTTTCATTTTTGTGATTCTAAATAAATATAATTCTAAATATTTAATAGTAACGATAACATTAACTCAATTATTATTGTAGCTAATTGGTAGCCAACGTTTACTATTTTAGTTTTATTATTCATATTATTACTTCATTATAGATATATATTAACTAAAATAAATATTCTTAACATGAATATTTTTCCTTCGAAAATAATTTCTGCATTTGTATATAAATTTATTAGATTTCCATTCTAATTACTACAATAATTATTATAAATTAATAAAACTGAAAAAAATATCAATATTTTATTATTATTATTTAATATTTAGTAACTAATAAAATTCTATAATAAGTCTTCAATATAAAAACTTAAAACTATATATTAATATTTCTTGGTAATTATTATTATTTATAATAGTAATAACAATGTAATTTGTAGCTAGCCTAGGTTAGCTATTTTTAATTGTATATTATTATATATTATTATGTCACTTGTAAGATCTATTATGATTTATTATAATTACTTTTCTATTTTTCAATAAATGAAAATCATATTTTAATAAGTACATTAGTCATTTTTAAATCATTTAGTATAATATATTAATATATAAAAAAATTAGTAATTATTTCAGTAATTATATCATTATTTTTCCTATCATTCTAATATCATCATCGTCGTCGTCATTATGTTAAAAATTTTACTTTTCTAGTTAAAAAAATTAGTGAAAAAAATATTGAATTATTTTTTTATTACATGTAATTAATATAACTACATAATATAATATAATATAATATAATATAAATAATAAATGTCATTTTAAATAATTTTAAGAAGTATAATAAGATGGTTTGGATAAACTTGTAATATGGGCACAATATATTTAATAAATATTTTACATAAAATTTTAATATATTCAAAATATACATGTGTAATAACACATTTGTTTCAAATATGGTTGAGAATGTAACTACAAAGGATTGCACATTGTTTCTATGAAGTGTTGTAAAATATGAGTCGTAGACAAAATAATTTTTTTATCAAAATGCATCAAATCAATGGTACTCGTTTGAATCCCAAGTGTGACATCATTGCCAAAGAAGTTTTTGAAGTATATATAGAGGAAGTTTTTGGCAAGGTTGCAAAGTTCAAAACCATAAACATTTGGCTGCATGCTAACACAAAAAAGGACCTTTTTCATTTGCGTAGCCAAATATTATGGCATGTCGAGTGTTATAAACAATGAGCTTATGTCATGGGTTATGAAGGGGTATAACACAAATGAAAGGATGTTATGTGAATTGGGCAAAAGTAGTTGCTTTGATTGCAAAGGAGAAGGTGCATAGGCTAGTTATTCAAAAATTTACAAGTGGTAGGTCTTCAAACATGTCAAGGTTAAATCTCATGGATGTCTCTTGCAAGACTAAGCCCAATGATGTTCTTTGTAAGAGTTATGGTCTTCTAGAAGGGACAAGAGGCAAGGCCACTTGTCCACATGATGTTCCACTTGCAGAATTAACTCAAATGCAAGATTTGTAATCATTTTTGAGTGATTTGTTTAAGGGGTTAGAATGGAAGGTTCTACACCTTGAAGGTGATGCAAAAAAATTGTCGAAAAAATTGATTGGTTTAATATAATATGGAGGACCACAAAGCCATTGCAACTGAGGCCCAAGGGGTTTCAAGCTTGCTAAATCTAAAGTGTAAGAGCTCACAAACCAAGTGATGCTCTTGAAAGAGAAAGTGGTCTCTTTTTTGGTGCTTTTGTTTCTACTTTTTTCTATGTTTTGGTCAACCGATCACATTGAAATGTTTTCATGTTTTGTGTAACTTTAGGTTTCCGGTGGGGCTAATGAGCAAGGAACTAATGCATCAAAACTAGATTCATTTGTTCATCAGCAACAACTTGTAGAAATGGAATTAGAGACCTTTCAAACTTTGTTGAAGGATAAAACAACCAAGACAATCAAAGGTGAAGATTTGTTTCAAGATATTGAATTGGATCATTGGAAGGTCAAAGCTGATATCGTGGGGTGAAGAGGGATCTAACAAATCTAGGAAGGCATTGTGTTCCAATTCAACAACATTTGGGAAGTATGGAAAGAGGAGTTTCTTCTTTTTGGCTGAAATTGATGTTACACCCATCTTGCCTCGTTAATTTTGACTTAGATCCAAACTTTGTCATAATGCTCAAGCCATGTGGCTTTTGTAGAGTTTGGTACAATTTTTTATGTTACATTAACATCTTGTAATTACACATACCATCCATTTTGTTTGGGGGAAATGTTGAAAAATGATAACAAATGTTTGGTTTGTGGTGAAGTGCTTCACCATGGATGGTGGAACAAATTTAGATTCCATGAAAAGATGAAGAATTGAAAACACTTGCTACAACAATGAAGTTGGATGCGTTATAGGAGGAGTTAAAGCAAACATTACATAAGGAAGTTAGGTTTTGCCATATGGATGGTGAGTTCCCTATCCTCATTTTAGTTTTTTTTTAAAGGAGTTTGTTTTTTTGGAAGGAATGCATGTCATGTATGTGCATGTTGTTTGGGTTTACAGACCGGTTATCCTTCACATGTAACACATGTAGGCTAAAAAGAATTTCATGATTGATTCAAATTGAAATAAGATTTGAAAAAACATTAGTGTGGATGTGTGAAGTTTTATGTGTGTCACTTCACGCATTATATATAGGGTTACTGATTTGAATGTTTCTACTAATTTTGGATGTTGTTGTTATATTTCCCTTGGGATTATAAAGACTTCCCCCTTGAAAGTAATCAATGTGATTTAAGTACATGCTATTTATGGTTAGTGAGTTTGAGTGCTTCACCAAGCCTAATTGTTTTGGAATGCTTGGGATAAGGACCTCACATGTGAGCATGTGATGATTCCTTACATTTAGGAGTCATTATGTTTTTTGTGATTACCTTAGTGCATGTGTTATTATTCTCATCTTTATTGATTTGTAGTCTTTGACCTTTTGGACATTTCTATTTCTTATTGCTTGGGATGAGGATTAATTGCCACATATAAATAATCATGTGAATTTTGTGTTTACCTTAACACTTTTGTGATCATCTTCACACATATGTGATTTTAATGCTTCAAAATTACCATGTTGTTATGGACTACTTGGGATAACTACTTACCTCTCTTGCAACTAATTAAACATTGTTTTTTTTGTGATTATTTTAACACATGTTATTTAGAGTCAATGACTCTGAATGCTGCACCCTAGGATAGGTTACTACAAATTGCAAATAGTACTTGGAATAATGATTGACCTAGCTATGTGCAAGGTGCCATTTATATTTGTTGTGAGTTTTTAAGTCTAAGTATTACATTCAAGTAGTTTTTTCAACTCAAAAACATTGTTTGCATTCTATTGAACTTGTAGAATTTTATTTGTCCTTTTATTTTGATTTAAGTATATGTGGTTGTATCTAGAATATTAGTTTTATTGTTTCCTTTCCTCTTGTGATTGTTTCATGAAAAAAATTTGTTAAATCAATCTACCATGCTTATAGGTAACACTTCATAAATTCAAGCAAACTGAATTGGGCTGCAGTAATTCTTTCTACCCCATAAGCCATAGGCCTTGGAGCAATAAGTAGCAACCCATTGGGCCTTTAGTCTTGTAATGTAAGACTTCATAATAATACACCTCCTTCCTTTCCCACATTTCATGAAGAGGTTGAATCTTCGCTAAAAAATTTGTTTGTGAACAATTCAACAAGTGTTGTAGTTGCACCACTTCAACATACACATAACATTGATGTCAATACTTTTGATGATGCACATCATGCCAAAACAACCTCTGGTGAGAACAAAACACTATATTCCTTTTGTGCAAATTTTTTATATGTTTCTAAGTTATGTTAACCTACATTCTCTTAGGTTTAGAATAGTTAGATCTTGATATGTACTTGGACTCACAATTTTTGTGACTAATATATTTTAGTAGAGGTTGAAAAAGTTATTGTTCTAGCGCCACCACAAACTACCAACATAATGCATAGGAGTTTCCCTCTAAGCAAAACTTGTTTGAAAAAAATCCTGAAATGATAATGGCGCATGCTATAGGTTAATCATATGAATGTTTTTTCTTATTGACTAAACCTTGAATTAATTAATTAAGAGGTGTAGGTAACTACACAATGCCAATTTCCATATTCATCACCATAGAGCTTATTGGTGCATGTCACGAATTAATCCCAAATTTGAGTGAAAACACATAATTAAGAGGCTCATTTAGTTGTATGTTACATGCAAAAATCCTATTTGATCTTTTTCCTTGAAGCTTATGTTGCCAACATGTGATTAATAATTGTTGTAATTGTGTTTGGATTCTAAAATCCTTATCACTACCTTCTTATGTTGGAAAGTTTGACAACATATACCAACATAATGTTATGTTGGACATCGATGATCATATTATTGTTAAGGGCAATTTGTGTACTATAGAAGAGGATTTTGGGCAAAAAATCAAGTATTCATTTCAAAAATGAAAGGGTTCCTCTCATGGTCAAGGTTCACCAATTAGGAAGAAGGTTTGTATGAATGTGGCTTTGTCAAAGAAGAAAGTATCCACTCAAATGAAGGAAGACATGTTAGGGCCAATTGGGACTACTTGTAGTAAGAAGATTTTGTAAGGTTAATCCAAGTTATACCTACTTAAGTAGGCTATGTCAATACTCAACTTTCGCAACATTACACATGCAACTTCATGTAAATCCAAGTCCTATTTTCATTTGCAAACTTACATGGAGGTTTTTGTGGAAATATATAGTTTTTTACTATGCATGTATATTTTCTAGTAGATTTTATGATATTCCAACATATATTGGTGCATTAGACCATTGAGTGGTTATATGCATTTAGTAGCAAGTGATTAGCTTGAACATCATGGGCAATATGTTTGCCATTTGAACCTCAATAAGCACATCAATAATTAAACATTATGAGCTTAGATTAGCCAGAGGAATTATGACTTGTATGTGAGTGCTAACTATTCACCGTAATAAGTATTATAATAAGCACATATTTAAGTCACAGTAATCATTTGAGTAAACACTCAAGATGAAGATATTAAATAATCTAGGAATTAATCAAGTTAATACCATATTTAGTGCCACATATAGTAAGCACTTAACTTCCCAAGCAAATTGGGGTAGACTCATCTTCTGAGCAATGTAAGTGTTACAAAAAAATTAAGCATTTGAATAAGCATCATAAGCAAAGTCTTGGTCTATGCATCTTTTGTGACATGATCCTAAGTCTACAAGTCCTTTCTTTGTATTGCTAACTCTTTTGCAATTGTTTGTTTATTCAAGGGAAAATGTATTAATTTTTTTGAACTCAATTTCACATGCATATTGACCATTATTAAAAGTTTAGAATCAAATCAATGAAAACCTCCAAATTCTTGTTTAATTTGAAATTGTTCCACTTAGTTCAAGACCATAATCCAACTAGACAACCTTAAAAACAACAAATCTAAAACAACTTCAAAAATATATCTATAGCCCAAGCAAGTACTAAAATATATTGTATTCACATAAATTGTTTTATATAAACATGAGTGATATATGTGCACTTCCATTATGTCACAAATTCTAAAGACTTAGTACTACCAAGTAATGGCAAATTAAAAATGAAATTCATGGACCCCATTAAACGTTTAAATATTAACAAATCACATATCTACCCAAATAATAAATTGGGTTCAAACGTTGTTTTGGTCTTTTTCTCATTTAACCATCATGATATGAATGAATGAAATTCAAATTGGTCAATTAGCAAATGTTGACATTTGAATAGTGAACATCTTATAGTGACATCTGACAATCTATTGATATTAATTTGAATATACTTGCTACCTAACCAAAGTGTTGAACAACCAATGAAAACCTAGGAAAACAAAACATCTTATTATCCTTGACAAAATTGAATAGAAAACAACTAAGGGTATGAAGGCATAATTAAAATTAAATTTGGACACCCCATGCATCATTATATAAGTCCAAGCTTCAAACATCAATGATGTGTTTTATACTTCACATGTGTAAATGCAATAGAGTACCACATGTACACACTACACATAATAAACCATACAAACCAATGAAAACAAAACATGCATAAGTTCATTACTAGATAACAAAAAACATTTAGTTAATTAAGAGTCTTGTTCCCTCTGCCACATCAATAATGAAACCTAACACTTCAAGTTTTAGCTCATAACATGCATAACCCCTAACAAAATGGGTATTGGGTGGCATTGTAAATTTGGATGTTATAATCAAATGTGAAAATATGTAGGCTAGAGGTTTATCATCTTGAAGAATATAAGAACCTGCATGTAACCTCTCATACCAATATCCCCTTAGAACTACATCCCCTTTTACATTAGGAATTTCCCCACCCATGTTCAAAGGATTCATGCACAACATGTATAGTCTTGTCCATTAGGAGTAGCCAAAATTGCTCATTGGTTTCGTTGTCAACAATCATAGCTACATTATCCCCAACACAAATTAAATTAGCTATCCATTCACCACCAATACCACATTCCATTTCTTCATCAAGGTCAAACATGATGTTTTTAACCTCCAAATTGTTGCAAGGTTTAAGCCTTTTCAATGTCCATGGATGGACATGAAATTCATTATTGCATCTCTCCTCCAGACTCCTATTGATGCAAATAACACAAAAAACATGAAATTTCATGAACTTGAACCAAGGTTGGGTCCTTGTGGGAGACAAAACATATTTGGTGCATAATATGACTTGCACAAATAGTCTCACGATTGAATGGCATGGATCTGTCCACATCACCAACCTTCACATTCCAAAAAAATTTGTTGATTCATTTTCGTGCATTTGCATGGGCAACATGGTGTTTATTTTTCTTTGACTTCAAGAAGCTAACAATCTCCTATGCATTTTGTAAGCCCCTAAGGTTTGATTTTCTCTTTTCGCACTTCTCTTTTCAATAAAGCTCCAACCCCATCCACTTCCCCATAACCATGGCATGTTGCAAAAAAATTCCAAACCATCTCACAACCATTTGACAAGGAGTAGTAAGGCGTGAAGTATGGACTAGTGGTCTTTAAAGAAAGCATAATTACATGCGATGATTTCCTCATAGAGAGATGCAATCAAATACTCATCCAAATGAATGGGTGTAGTATATTTCTTAGTCGTAATCTATGGTTTATAGTCGCATAAATTAAAACATAGTGGGGTCTTTTGTAGTACCTAATCAAACGTAGGAAATCTCAAGCTCAAAATATGTGACTAGTCAAAGAAGGGATAATACATGAGGTATATAATCTAGGTTTATGTACTAGTTTGCATCTCTAGATTATTATGAACCAATGGAAGACTAGGAGGTGGAAGAAAACACTAATATCGATGTGCTTGAGGAGACTGAGGAAAACTACCTAAGATCATTTTAATATGCAAAAACACATGTGAATGTGTTGGATGATGTTCCAAACTCATATTAACATCAAAGAAATCCAAAGTTGGATCAAACAAAGTATACACCAAAACTAGGGATCATGAATATTTGGATTTAGAGGTAGCCAAATCACTTTCAAGAGTCATTGCATTTTGTGAGGAAGAAAGACATGTAATCATGGATTGTCCTTTTGTGCCTTTTCACATAAGAGCAGGTATTGTTAAACATGTGGAGTTATAGAATGCGGTAGGAGCATAAATGGATCAATCACAAGAATAGGAACCAAGAATTCCTCTAGTCTAAAACATATTGAGAGGCAGGGAGTTGGGAGGTCAATTAGGACCATAGAATTAACAAATTCGTCCATCCATTCAGTTTAAGAGTAGAGTACCAAAGGTGTATTCACATCCACATTATACACCACAAAGGATACCAATGGGTAACCACAAGTGGGGCATCGTCAAACTCGAATCAACTCAACTTCACTAAGAGCGTTAAAAGTGGTAATTGTTGAAATTTGGAAACAAATTGTGGAAATCAAGGTTACTCAACAGAAATGGCCATTCTGTAAGGCCAAATAGGGTAGCTCTTAAGTTCCCTAATTTCAAAAAAAATGTTGACCCAGATGCTCATGTTAGAATATTCAATTTTGTAGTGAAGGTTAATGAAAAAACCTTTGAAGACTATATCATCAATGCGTTCAACTATATGTTAAAAGATACAACATCAAACTAGTGCCACAATTACATGTCAAAAAATTTGGACTATATTTTTTCGAAACTTAAACATGCATTTTACAAATGGCATCAAAAGATTTAGAATGACAAACAAATATACATGGAGTTGAACAACATGAAGCAAGAGGAAACAAAAAAGTTGTAGGTTTACTATGAGAAGATTTAAGAGTTGGCTCATGGTTTACAAGTACCAACTACAAACAATTTTTTGACTACCATGTTTAGGGCGGGCTTATAATCATACCTCAAAATTACCACTACAAGGATGAAGAGGTTAACACCACAACAACATAAAGAGGTGGCGATGTTGTGTGAAGAAGGCATGACTACTATAAAAGCAAAGAGCGCACTTTTAGTACCATACAAACAACACCACCAAAAACAAAGAGTAATACATGGAAAACTAACAAGTATTGCACAAATTGTGGAATGATTAATCGAAATGTGGATACATGCATAAAAAAGGAACAAACCACATTGGCAACACAACCGAGTCAAAAACCACAAAAGACATCTTCATATACATGCCACATATGTGGTTTGAATGGACATAAAATGACAAATTGTCCAAAGTTTATTGAGATGTAAAAATTGTTTCATTGGAAATATGTGACAAAAGTTTAACCTATTGTTGAGATACCAACAGTCACTACAAACGTGAATGTGGTGGATGTAAATGTTATAACAAGAAGTAAGGCAAATGAAGAACATGTGTTCAAGGATAGAAAGCCAAAGAAAGCAAAAAATGCTACTGACTAGGAGAGAGAGAAGAATGGTTGAAGAAGTCAATGGTGGAAACAATTCAACAAATTAAAAAACACATACCTAGACAGAAAGGCCATCCACATTCATGGAGGGATGGAACACAACCTAGCCGAATATGCCAAATACTACTATTGTGGAAACACTAAAATCTCAAGAGGTAGTGAATTCATAAGAAAATTTGATTATAGTCTATAAGAGATTTTTTGGACATTGGTAAACAAATATTAAAAATAAGTTATATTTTAAACTTGCCATAATTGCTTAAAATAGCTCTTGAGTTAAAAAGGTATATTTGGCAAAAGCTAAAACCAAAGAAAACTTAGCATTTAAGTAGAGCAACCATGGATAAACAAGTTAGTTCTTTAGTACTAGAAGTAAGGACTATTGTTATGGGAAGAGATAATCACATGGCAGTTGTCCAAGTATAGATCGGGAATAATACAATAGAGGATGTGTTGTTGAATGGAGGTTTTGGAGTTAATATCATCATAGAATAGTTGAAATTGAAGTTAAGGCTTCCAAAGCCTAAACTTGCACCATATAATCTAAAGATGACAAATCAAACAACCACAAAACTAGTGGGTTTGATTAGAGATATGAAAATATATGTTCATGACATTCCTTACATGACTACAAAACTATACTTTAAAATAGTGTGGTAGATTCTAGTTTTCCATGTTGGGGAAACCATGGTTGAGGGATGTTAAAGTGGCAGATGATTGGGGGAGTAACACTATTACCATACAAAGGAATGGGATAGTCAAAACAATTACAATCACCAAGCATTGGGAGGTGAAGTAAGAAGACCAAAAGTGTTATTGTGCTACAACTATAAGAATGATATCATGGATGAAGAAGAAGATAAATCTTTGCTATAGAGCTAGAGTTGTTTTCAATAGGAATAATCAGTTTACTTGAAACAATTTAGTTTGTGGAAATCATGGATATTAGTGGGAAGACTAGTACTTCAAAGCTAAATTTTGGGGTATAGAGCATAGAAAATAAGACAATTGCCAATAGAAATTAGTGAAAAGTAGCTATGGAGGATAAGGTGTATATCGAGACATATTATAGTCATCAACTAGGGAGTTTAATAATGGAAGAAACTCTAGCAAAAATCAAAGCATAGGAATTGTAGATAGCTAGATGGATGTTAACTAAAGATCAACAATTAATGAAGCTCAACTTGGGAACTAATGAAGAACCACAGATGGTAAAGATCAATGCATAGATGAAAATAGGTAAAGTGTTGGAAGTGGAATAGTCATTGAAAGAGTTCAAAGATGTTTTTGGACGAACATACAAAGATTTGAAAGGGATTATGCTAGAGTTGGCATAACACAAAATTGAGTTGGATACTATTATACCATTAGCACATCAGGCCACATATAGATTAAATCCAAATCATGTTACAACAAGCAAACAAAATATTGATAAATTGTTAATAGCTGGATTCATTCAATCTATAGAGAAGCCTACATGGTTGTCACCTATGGTAGTAGTACTTAAGAAGAATGGTAAATTGAAAATTTGTATAGATTTCAAAAAATAAAATACAACCACAAAGAAGGATCCATACCCATTACTTTTTACAAATAAAGTTCTAAAAATAATAGAAGGGTATGAATCATATTCCTATTTAGATGCGTGTAAAGGATATCATCAAATTTTTATAGCTTTAGAGGATAGATACAAGATTGCATTTGTTATAGACTGGGGAATTTTTATATTGAAGGTGATGTCGTTTGGAGTTAAAAATGGACCTCCAACACATTAGAAAATTGTTGCCAAAACATTTAGGCCAAAACATTTAGAGAATATTTGAATATTTGAACATTTTTATGAAAATATTTATGAATGAATTTATGGTGTACAGTGACATGAACTTAAATTATGTTTTCAAAAGTGCAAAGGATATGATTTTAGTTTGAATTCACACAAATGTGCATTCATAATATTTTCATGGATGATCTTGGGTTTTATTATTTCCAAAGAAGGGAAACTATTAGATCCAAAGAAGATAAACATGTCACCACCTAAGACTCCATAGTAGATTTAAGTATTCAATGGGATGGCACAATTTTACAAATGTTTTATCAAAAAAATTGTTAATATTATGGCTCCTATTACTAAATTAACCAATAGAACAAAGATTTTTTTTTGGATAAAGGAATGTTAGAAGGCCCCATTTCATAAATGGTTCCTCTTGAAGACTCACATATATACATGGAACAAATACATTATTGTAGCCATAGTTTAATCTACCAAGTGGGTGGAAGCAAAAGCATTGAGAACTAATACTACAATAATAACAACGAAATTTTTGTATGAGTGCATATTAACTAGATTTGGATGTCCTTTGACTATAATCATAAATTAAGGAGTTCATTTCATTAATGATGCCATCAAGTATTTGATAGATCATTTTATGTTGAAACATGTGAATTTTACAACTTATTATCCTCAAGGGAATGGTCAAGATGAATCTACTAACAAGATACTTGGGACACTTTTGACCAAGTTAGTTAGTGAGAATAAAACAGATTGGGATGAACATCTATCCGTAGTGTTATTTTCATACATAACTGTATATAAAGTTGCAAGAGGGTATACACCATATTAATTAGTGTATGGATTACATCCATTGATGCCCATAGAGTACATCTTGTTAGTTGTTAGTGGAGATCAGAAAGACAATGCTTTAGTGAAAATTTTAACTAACAGAGTTTTAGAATTGGAAAAATTGTAGGAGGCTAAGATGCAAGTTGCAAAAACTAATGATATTTAGTAGTGGAATAAAAAATTATGGAGTCAGCAAAAGAATCTAGAAAAACAATTCAATTTTGGTGATTATGTTATGTGGTTTCCAAAGGGAAAATAAGTCACACTTAGGGAAGTTTACTAGGAAATGGTTTGGATCATACATAGTATATAATATGCATTGCCAAATAATGCTAAATTATTGGTGATAATTGAGAAGTTTGAGACTAATCTTGTGTTGGTTAATGTGAATAAGCTCAAACTATACAAATACATGGAATCTAAAATTTAGAAACAAGAACAACAAATGCTAATGTATTGGGAACAAAGTGCAAGTGGTCTTCAAGAGGAGGATTCTAATACGGAGGTGGAAGATGAAGACAATGTATCATAGAAACCACACATGCGAGCAATGAAGAAAAAGAATGGATGGAAGATCCTGAGGTGAAAACAATATTGATTTCAAAACTTTAGATGACAAACCAATCATTGAGTGAAAATTGTAAAAAAAAGGAATCTAGGATACATAAATTTGAAGTTGATGTATCAAGGGCCTCTACTAAATTAGTAGATGTACTCACACATTCATCAAATGTGTGGGCATAGTTAGCTGATTTGTTGGCACAATCAATAGAAGTATTGATGTAGTTATTAGATGTATTGGACAATTAGTAGAAATGTTGATATAGTTGTCAAATCTATTGGCACAATCAGTAGAAGGCATATAAGGAGAACGATGTGGATTTAGTATAACTAGTTTAGGAGGATTATGGATCTACAATAGTCGGAAGATGAAATTTGAAGCGTTCATTCATAATGATGATATGATGTGCTTCCACGTGGTTGTATAAAGGACACAAAATTGCTAGTGATGTGCCATGATAATTTTGAGGATGAAGCGATAATTAAAAGATGGTGGGAATGCCAAAAAATGAAGGGGATGGGTAGGAAGCTTAAGGACGAAAATAAATGGAGTGACCATTGAAAATTGTTTTTGTTTGCTACCGGAAGCTGTGTATTTTTTAAGTTTTGGAGTTCACAAAAACATGAATGCGAAAAGTGCGATTGAAAAATTATAAAGAATAACAAAGGATAAGGACATGTAGAAGATTGAGCATAGATGGAGACATGAGGAGGAAGCGAAACCATTGAAAAAAAAAGAAGTAAAAGAAGAGTGAAAAAAAAATGTGTTGGAATGTTGAACATTTAGCTGTTAGCAATAAGGTTGTTACCACATTCACCATCATCTCTAAAGTGTGAAGAAGGCAAAATGTACAATAATAAGATGTAATTTATGCATATGATAATTCAAAATATATACGGATCCAAAACATTTGCAATTATTGAGTTTTTGCGTAGATGTGGAAGAAGTTGGAATTCAAGTGAGTAAGCAAGACCAAGAGTTACATCAATGGATTTAGTGCACATTGAAGAATCAAAGGAAGATGAAGGTGTGGAACAATGATTTTGTCAATGCATAAGTAGTATAAGGCATAGAGGAGGAAGAAGTATTTGAGGTGGGAGTGCAAACGTTGACAAAAGTGCAACCAAGTGTGATGGAGATCGATATAAATGCGTCAAGTGTTGTAAAGGTGAGAAGATGTGCAACCATCATGGATATAGCCACACTTTTGGACAAAGGTATTTGCATTCCAAATTTGGATTGATTTATGTGGATATAAACAAAAAAAACTATGATAAACATGTTGAAAAGATGGAAAATTAGAATGACATTAATGAAGAGGAAGAGTGGACTTCTAAGGCAAGGCTTGTCACTTTGTTTTTTATGAACTAGGAGGCACCGATGCCAAATATTATGTTAGAATTTATGAACACATTTGTTATTAAAGGCACGAATATCCATTTTGGTTATCTGGACAAGGTGTATGTGATTAGTAAATAATTGATTGTAGATGTCTTTGGAGTTTGTGTAAAAGGGTATGTAGAAGACCTAAAAGGGCAAGTCAGTAAGATAGTAACATTGTAAACATTACATAGTTGTAGAATTACACACATAAATTTTGCAGGAGATTAGTGGAATGTAAAGAATTTGGGTTGGCCATATTTTGTCAAATACCTTGCAATCATATTTGTGATTTATCAAAAAAAAAAGTGACGTATTTTAGCAATAAGAATGTCATCACATTGATGAGAGCAAAAAAGGGGGAAAAGGTGGATTGGGCATAAATCATATATATTACTTTGTGTAATGAGTTAGATCAGTGGTATAAGTATGTCAAGGAGAATAAGGGGGACAAGAAGGACACATGTCAATCAACCTTGATACTAGCAAAGATTTTTAAGTATTTGTTTGTTCACCAAAAGGAGAATCCATAGAAACCACAAGCCAATGTCAAGAGAATCAGAAAGGAGATGTAGCTAACATTGGAGAATAGAAGGAAGGTTGTAGCAAAATCTCTAAGAACTGCTCTCGAAAGGAAAAAAAAAGTTAAGGAAGGTGGAGCCTTAAAATCAAGGGTTAAGAAAGAATAAGAGAGCACAAAGGCAAGGGCTTAGAAGATGATGAGAGGGAGAATGGCACCATCTGTAGTGCCAAAATTGGTATAGGTAGCCAGGTAAAGTGCTAAATTAACATAGATGTCATTTCCACAAAAGATACAAATGAAGGAAGCAAAGGCAAAAGGTCAAAGAGAACATGATACCAAATTTTTAGAGGTTGAAGAGCATCCACCGATAGATGTGGACATTTATGAATACTAGATGGACAACCATGAAAGTCCACAACATTTGCAGCAACAACAACAACAACAGACACAAGGAGGTCTACATGCACTTGGACTAAAGATGGAGAGGATGGAAACACAACCTCCTTTCATAATGTTCAGACCACCAGAGTTACATGTACTAGCTAGTAGACCAAGATTTGCAAAAGGACAAACATTTGAATTTGGGTTGGGGAGTAAATAACTAACATGAATTGGGATCTTGTGTAGAAGGATCCAAAAATCCTAGTACACATATAAGTACACTAAAGTCTATGGACGAGGTAGCTATAGAAGTAATGCAAGCAAATAATGTAGTTAAATTGTTTAAAACCATAACAATTATGAATCTACATATGGGGAATTTGAATTTGGAGGTGAGTAATTTGAATAATAGATTGGCCATAGAAGAGAAGGAGAAGGCAATATTGTAGGTGGAATTAGATAAGGAGAGGGACTTATAAAAAAAATATAAGCATAACATGAAAATATGGAAGAAGAACATGACAGAATGAATAGAAGATCAAAGGGCTCATACAAAAATGGGAGATGAGAATAAGGAGTTCAAGGCTAAGATAACTTTGATGAAATCATAGGTTGAATAATTGAAGGAATTTAGGAAAACAATTGAACCTAGGAAGCTACAAAAAGAAAATGGGTAGAGACATTATTCCATCACAAACAACAACATGAAGCTTTGGGTAGTTAGGTGGGAGCATTGATTAAGGAGAAGGATAATATTTTAACATATTTGGAATTGATGAATCTGAAGAGGCTTCTCTGTTTAATTTTGAAGAAATTAGAATAAAGATAATATAGGCAAAAAAAAAGTTGGTTGAGGCAAATAAGGAGCATCAAAGGAATTTGTAGTAGTTGCAAGTGCATTTGGAGAGTGTAAATGAAAAGAGGAAGAGCTTGGAACCAATTGGTGTGAAGAAAAGGTTAAAAGATTATGAACATATGTAGTATTACACTCTAATGAAAATAAAAAACAAAATGAAAGATTTTGATGTAGAGTCTGAGGAATGGTGGGAAGTTGCACAGGAATATTTTGCAAAGGAGTTGGCGAAACATCTAGTTCAACATAGAGCTAATGAAAAAAACATGAGGTACAAGCTAGATGTATATCAAAGAAATTTTATAGATTTTTTCTATGGAAGTCCAACAAGTACAAAGACATTAAGCCAAAATGAGGAGAATGAAACAAGGCCTAATGGGATAGCTCGGGGAGAGGAAGTGTAGATTGAAGAACCACAAGTGCTCAAGGGAGAAGGTTAGGAAAAGAAGGAACCACGAACAACTCAAGAACAAAAACATATGCATACCACTCCAACAACATAGGCATAGTAATCACAGATGTAGCCATTGGAAGTGGAACCACAAAGTAAGTTTTTGTAGGAGGAGGTCCGAACTATAAATTCAGAGGTAGGTACAAAACGACTCGTTGTTGTACAAAATAAGATTATAAAAATTGTAGCTAGGCAACTAGAAGCCTAGGAGGTTGCATAATGATTTTAGTTCATTTTATGTTATTCCACAAGGATTTTGGCGATGGAATCCAAAGTATAGAAGGGGTAATGTTAACGAAATAGGCAAATTACATTGTTTTTGGATGTACAAGGCATTGTGGATAGGATTTAATCATTGGACATTATCGGTTTGAATTTTGAGTTCTTGTTTAGTTTTGATTCATGTTGATGGTGATTTGAAGATTGCCCAAAGGAAGGAGTTTTGGGAAAGTGAAAAACATTTTTAAACACATAGTTTTGGACTAAGGAAATAGATGTAAGTACTTTGTAACAGAAACTACATATTGTAATTTCAAATACCATAGATTTAATCTTGATGTTTGATTACATTTCAATAAACATGGAATTTCTTGCTATATTTTGATTGAAGTTTTAAACTAAGGAAGTATAAACTTCTGTTGTGATTTCCATATTCGGATTATTGTGTGAATTATCTAAAGCATAAAAAAATCATGAAATGAATTGTAATTATGTTGTTAGTTTCCTACATTATATTCTGAAGTATAGATTTTAGTAAACTAAAATAACCATGAATTTGGTGTTTGAATGGACTACAAACACATGTGTGTTGATAATTAATGCAAAAATTATGAATGTGTGAATATTGTAGTGCAAATATGTTGTTTTAATAAGTGTGGAGTAGTTCTAGAGGAATTTTATCCACATTTACCAACCATGTAAGCACTTGTATTACATTTTGCAATATGCCATGTATTTTGGCTTTAGAGAACCATTCATCCATTATCCATCTTGGAGCTGGAATGAGGTTCATAGACTATTAAATCATGCCAAAGTCTGAGAGGTAAATTAGGTTGTAAAGTCATTAGATAGTTGTTAAATATGATTGTTATGGGTTTTGTTCTTTTGGAATTTATTTTGTTGTAGAAATGAAAATATTTTTCAACATGATGTGTGTAGTGCACTATTCATTAATTTCTCAAGCATTTTCCCATTCCATCATTATTTGGACTTCCTACCTTTGACTTATTATGTGACTTGATTTAACTTACACAAGTTATAGTTTCACCCTTTTACATTGTAATGTCCTTCAAATTTCACGTTTGACACCTTTTTTGTGGATGAAATTAGACATGAAAATTATGTAAGTCTAGTAATTTCTAGTCGTCATAATTATTTTGGAAATATTTCATCCATACATTCAACTAGCTGAAAGTTTTATCCAAATAATTCATCTATTTCCAATTATAATCTAAAAGTTCATTCATGCTCCACATTCATCCAAATATTTCATCATTTTTATAAGTTTCTTCCATGTACATGTGGTTTTCATTCGACATAATTATTTTGGAATTAGTTCCATCCATACATTTCAACTTGTCAAATTTTTCATCCAAATAATTCATCTATATGTAATTATCATCCAAAAATTTAATTGATGTTTAATTTTCATCCATTTTGTGACTTTCATCCATGTACATGTGGAAAAATATTTTCAATGTCATTCCTACATGGCATAGGGATATTCTAAAAAATATTATTTTTATCGTCAAAATATTTCAAATATATCCATTCTTGCTCACAGGTTCATGTTCACGCTCATGTGCTCGTTTTGTAACATTATTGCTCCAACAAGTTACAAAATTTGGATTATGACAAGATACCTCTTCACAAAATCCAATTCTTGCTGATTGCTTCCAATGGGGTGTTTTGTTCAAATTGCCATCACTTCTTTTGAATGCTCATGACCCTTCCCAAATGTAAGGCATGGATAGAAAATATAATGGCCATGTTTAGTGTAAGGTGATCACAACCAATATAAAAAATAGTTTCGGGCTTAACTTCTGGAAGGCTTGTTGCTTGGGTCATTTGTGTTGTGTGTAGAATGTTTATGAAAAGTTTTGTCTATTGTAATGAGATCTTTTGGTGTGGTGAGTGCATTCATATTCCAATCATAGGTCAAATGGCACTGACTCCTTCCACTTCTTCGCTTGGATGCAAATTAACACAACAACACACCAACAATGGGAGGTCGACAAATTATTGATCCAATGCACTATTGATGTCTCACCACTTGGATATGAATGAATTTACAATTTTTTTATCACGATGTTAGCAACTTCTTTGGGTAGCCATGGGGCATATGTGCAATGTAAACATGTGTATCACGTCATGTAAACAATTATGTTTTGTGGGCTCATGCAAAAGTTCACTCATGATTGCATGTGGAGTTGAGATGAAATTTAACATTTGTTTCAATGCATTCTAAAGCCTTTGGATTCTAGTGATAATACATGACAATTGCATCTCCATCAAATCAATTGTGATTTTCTCATTCATAAAGCTTATTGTAGCTAGCTAGTTATGTAGGAAGTTTAGACTCCAATTACAACTTAAAGGTTTTTTTTCAATTGTGGATTAATTTAATCATTCTAGACATATGTATATTCTTTTTGTTGTGGTGAATATACATTAATGGTGTGGCATAAAAGTACCTAACTTCATAAGTTTATTTCCATTTAGGCCATCATGGCCAATATTAATAATAAAACCTTTGACAATCATAACGTGCTTCCATGTATATTGTCTATTTATGTATAATATCGCCATACTTGGCCATTTCAACACATGTTTGTCAAATAATTACTATAAAATTTAATTTCATCAAATATTTCTCAAGCACGCGGTTTCCACCCATTTCAACATTTTTGATAATATTGTAATTATTGTCCAAAAACCATAAACGTTTCAAGTATTGGTTGCAATAGGGATGATGAAATGCATCCTTCTATTTTTTTGCCTTTAAACCCTCACATGGTGCTACATTTGACAATTTTGTTGGCTAAACCCATGTTTAGAGTCAATAAACCATTGTTAATCCTAAAACAAGCTAGGCATGTGATGTGGCAAAACATTCTATGACTTGTTTTGGACAAAATTTCTATGTCACATAGTATTTCCATGTGGCAAACAAATATATTAAAAATATTCCATGACATAGCATGAAATATTTTCAAAGATTCCTTCTTGTTCATTTACTCACCCACTAGCATCCTTGTGCATTATAGTAGTTACAAATGAGGTTTCAAGAGTTCATTTGTTCACTCGCTAACGTCATTTGGCATTATAGTAGTTACAAACAAGGTTTCAAGATTGTCATGTGTGTTGCAATGAAGTTGTGTAAAAAAGGTGAAGTTGGTTAAGTCTCATTAATTGAGTTAGTTTAATGTGGATGACTATTTACAGGATTCGTTGAAACATTGCATAGATGTGATGCACATGGAAAAAATGTATGTGAAAAAAACATTCAACAGCCAATTGTTGAATTATTTTAAATCACTTAGCTTTGAAGGAAAAGGAGGAATTTGTTAATAATGCAAATATCATTATTAAGAAAAATGATAGATCTCAAGTATTTATGTACCAAATATTTGGACTAAATGCTGAATGTTTTGCCAACACATCCCTATATAAATAGGTACATGTCTCAAGATTGAAAGTTTCCAAACAACAAACTTGGATTTTTTCTAGTCACAAGAAAAAATACAAAAATAGGTGCTTGTGTGAAAGCAACAGTGCTGGTCCAAGACTGATAAATTTTTGTTATATTGACGCTCAAGTAAGTAGCTAAATCAACGTCGTTGGATCTCTGGGGAGAACACCGTGCCTTGTTCCGATGTGAGCGTCCGATTGTGGGCAAAAAATGACCTAAAATGTTTTGTTGCTCTTACGGCACCTGGTTTTGGAGCTGTTCCCGATGCCTTGTCAATTTTGAGTCTTCGGAAGCGGAATAGGCTCGTGGGCTATTGGACACCACACTCTTTAGGGTTTTGCTCACACATACTTGCGATGCGACAGAGGGACAGAGAGGAGGGGAGCGCACAAGATAGATTTCTACGGACGAAACGAGATGGCGGAGGCATCTACTCCGGCTACTCGTCAAAGGTTAGTATAGTCATCATCATTAGAGTCCCAAAGAGCTCCGCACCCTTTTGTTTCTCGAATCTGTGATCCCTTGTGCAATGCGGAAGAATGTTATCTTTGACGCGATCCGCTGCAATCCTGAGTTTTCGTTGATCATTCTTCTACTACGATGCCGTCTTTAAAGCTCTTTTTCCTGGACCTGTTCAGTTTTCTTGCTTCAGTATCTCTTGCGTCTCTTAGAGCTAGTCAAATTGTCCCGTTGCTCTCACTGGCTAGGGTTTCGCACCCCTGCTTGAGGGGGAAACCCTAAACTCGTTGCAGTTGTGTCTTCTTCTGTCCAGTAGAAGGATGAAGTAACTATTCAGTTGCGGGATAAAGGTTGCAAGCTTGGCTGCTAGTTTTTGCTCTTGCCTCCAGAATTTGGTTGTCAAATTAGTGTTTTGTGGATATAGTATGCTTGGGGTGTTAATTACACTTGCGAGGATGCTTTCTTCTCTTCTCGTTCTCCTTGTCTTAAACGTCCCTGGTTTTCTCCCTTTACATCTCTTTTTTCTTGATTAGTTTCAGCTCTTTTCTCCAAAATAACCTCCTTTCTGTATTTTTGCCCATTTAAAAATGCAGGCTTTGATGGATGACGCATTTCTCTTTCTTTAAAGAAGCGTGCCATCTACTTGCCAGGGCCCCAGCTATTTTCAACTTGAGAGATAGAACTGATCAGCTAGCTATGTGCATGAGGCCAGGCTGACTTTTAGGTTTAAATTTTATTTTGAGAATTGCGAAATCCTACCTTAGATCTTTTTGACAAAATTTCTTTTAGCCTGTGGTGATACCAAGTGGAAGTTTTTCTGCATAGTGTACAGCAGGCGGTGAACTTAGATGCCTACCCTCTTGGCTGGTTTCCTTTGATGGGAAGATAAATACAGCCATGCATGACCCTGCATTGTGACTGGAATGCATGACATCTGTTTATTCTCAGTCTTGAGAGACAAGTAGTGCAGTGTAGGAAGTGCCTTTTACATTTTTGATTCATCAACATGCTACATTTGGAAATTTCAATACTATCAAAGAGAGTAACTGCTTCAGATAGTCTCTGGAAAATTTCAATATGTTCAAAGGATTGAACATGGATGTTGTTTCCTGCAGGAAGAAGAGAAAATGGGACCAGCCAGCTGAGGCTGTTGCTCCAGCAGCTTATCCAGTGTCAGCAATGCCAGGTATTGTGCCCTTTGGGGGTGCTGGCCATTTAGCCAGCTTGGGCATGCCCAATATGTTGGCTTCATTGGTGGGAGTTTTCCCAACAATGACTCTACCCATGCCCCTAGTATCATACACTTCATCACCTTCAACAGCACCAAACAATGTGGCTGCAGCTATTGTTCAAAAAATCAATCAGGTACCTCTTCTCTTTGATCAGAAACATTATGCATGGTTGGTTGCTAGGATCAATTGGTGACATGTAAAATTAGTGAAACAGTTGAGGTCTCTCAAGAAAATACTATTGGTGGGTGATACATGAAGAGGGTATTCCTCTGGTTTTTCTCTCTATCTCACAAGCAAATTTCCCCTGTGCACAAGTCTGTTTTCAAGATCTTTTGATTAACCATGTCTCTCAAGTCCTAGCCAACATCACAACTGAGTCTTTCCTGTTGCTTCTGCAAATGTGACAGAAACTCAGATTCTATATTTTTGTATATATTGTTTGCCCAAAATTTGAGCAGATTATTATCTGCACCCAGTGTTGGGAGCTGTTGAAGCCAGTGGGAAAATAATGGTAGCTGGTCACTGCCATTCATGATGAAGTTGATGGGTGACTTGTCTGTGAACGGCACTCATCTGGTTATGACCACTCTCATTCTTGTCATCTTTGTTTGGGTTTGGCAAGAAGTGACATGTCTTGGAGACCTACCTGGTTAAGCAATTTTGCATTGATATCTTGCTTTCTCTTTCTCATTCCCAAGGTATTTATGTTAGCTACATTGTTTAGTGCTTATCCAGTGTTCTGATGTATGGAGGAGGCTGCAGGATCTTGTGACCAAGGGGTTGATGCCTCCAGTGAAGATTCATGATGAAGTAATAGCTCGTGAGATAATCATCAATGATGCAGATCCTGGAGTGCGATACAAATTGACCAAGCGCCAGACTCAGGAAGAAGTACGTGTTCTTTTGCCTTGGGAAGAGCTGACAGATTCATTCACCAGAAAGGCTTGGTGTGTAGTAAAACTATCTTTACTGTGAAGTCTCAACCTAGAAAATCAAAGTAGCTGTTCTTTTGCACAAAACTTGGGACATTGTTGAAAAACGCAATGTCCAAAGTAATGCCTGAGAATGGAAGTGGGAGAATCCGCTTTCATCATCATCAAGCTAAGATTGCTTGTATGGCATTGCTTTGCTGTTTCTTGGTGTTATACAGATCTGGTTTTCCATTGAAGAGTCTGGAGTGCGCTGAACTCCTAGTACTCTTGCAAACGTCTTCTGTGGCTCTAAAATAGAATAGTTACTCATCAATTTTCCATCTTGCTGCAGATTCAAGCTAAAACAGGTGCTGTTGTCATTACAAGGTGTGTTCCTTTGCTGTCAAGTGGATGTGCCTGTTAACATCATGATGTCAATCACAGGCCTGTATTCAGAGTGGGCTGTGTCTATTACAGAATGTGGATTAATTGTGTGCCAATCATTGATATAGCTGTTGGATTCCAGATGGCAGCTCACTTTTGTGGCCAGCATTAATTGTGGGTTGTGTCTCCTGGGTTTTGCTTGGTCATGGTATCAGGGGTCGATTTCGTCCCCCAAATGGACCTCCAGATTCTGAGAAGCCCCTTTATCTTCATATCTCAGCTGGTGTCCAGGTGAGATGTCCTGTTTCTGTTGATGAGTCTACTCCAAAGAGCCCTAGTGTACATGCACAAGCTTACCTTCACAATTTGTTCCAGCTTGAATGAGGATACTCTTTAAGTTGTTGATTAGGTATGCCTCTTGAATGCTAGCTGACTTGTGATCAAGCCTTCACATTGCTTTTGGAAATGCAATAGAAACTTAGGCTGTAGACTGTTGTATAATTGCTTGCTGTAGATTCCAAGCAGATTATTATACAGTTGTCTCTACTACTGTGCATGATGAACATGATGGTGATACTTTGCGAGTGATACCCACTAGATTATGACCACGCCTGTCCCTGTTGTGTTTTTTTGATTGGTTGAAACTGACACAGCATCTGTTTGGTTGCCTTCAATGTTTTTTTGAGTTTCTCTCTGTAAGACATCTTTAGATTGTGCACTGCTGTGGTACAGTTGTTTTGGATTGTTTGAACCATTGTTTGTGGTGGTTGTTTGCTCTTCATCCCTTGTGTTTGCTTGGTCAGGGAATATTGATCTTCTTTAACAATATATCAAGGATAGTCTTTTATAGGCTCAGTTCTTGCTGTCTTTCCTGTGTTTGGGTTCTAGAAGCTCATATGACATGTCCAGTAGTGAGTAGATGCTGGTATATGGGAATTTTGTGATAGAGATTGAGTGCAACAGTATAGCTTTCATCCTAGTATGCCTGATTCTTATCGGTAGTTTGAGGAAGAAACAGGAGAGATTCATCCAAGAGATCTTGGGTCTAGCCTTCATAATGGGCTTATTTTAAGCACATATTGATGGCTCATGGGATGAGTAGGTAATGAACTGGAGCTTATGTTTTGTGTTCTTATGAGGTTTTTTTGCAGTTAAAAGACACCACAGAGCGTATTAAGTCAGTGGACGCAGCAGCAGCTCTGGTAGAAGAGATGATGAAGCAGGGCCCACCTCCTGCAGGAACCATACAAAGTGGAGGGGTAAGTTGTCCTAGGCATTCCTAGGTTTCTGGTGATCTATCTGTGAATTGAACAGTTTTCTGATTGTCTTCTCACATACAATATTTGAATATTTCAAGAAACTTGGAGTTTTCATTTGGAAGCGGTGTGCAAGCATGAGAGATTCTATGATATTGATATTAGTGTTTCAGCACCTTCTGGTCTACTATCTACATGGTACTAAGTGTTTGCTGTTAATTTATCCTGGTTAACTTATGAACATCAACCCATATATTTTCTGGCAGGGAGGTCCACCACTGAGTGTGGTAGTAAATGTGGGAATTGAGATTGATTCATCATTCAATCTGATTGGGCGAATTCGTGGGCCAAATGTAAGCGCTGGGGCCCTTTGCTTGATAGTAACTAGGCTTTTGTGGACACTCATACTTGATTTGGAGAGGCTCATTTTCATAAGTAAAGATTTGCAGTTCTCTTGTCACATACATTCTGTATGGCATCACCATTTGCATATATTTAAAGCTTCTGTCACTATGCTCATCATGATCCTCTCATCCTCTCCATCTTGCACTTTATGACTCCCTGGTTAAGACTATCTCGAACAACTATGATATTCATTCATAATTAGGTTACAGAACCAAGGGGAGGGTGAGGGGCTGATTGACTGAGTTATTGGCAGATGGAAAATGTAAAGGGCTTGGGAATGTAGCATACTATTGGTAGCAAGATCTTGTGTCATAGCAGAAGTTTATGTGGGATGTTTCTAACAGACTTGGTAGTTCCCACCTTGACAGCTAAGGTGTACCTTCAGGTATCTGAAGTTATATCCTATTGACATTGGGGACATCAGCTCCTGACTCATGGCATGGCCTTTTGCCAGGACATTGCCTTTTTAATAGTTGTAAAGTATTGGGTCAAAGACAGTACTGCTTGCTGGGGTATCATTGTGGGAAGCAGAGGGAAAAAAAGAAGATATGTAATGTGGTTTTCCTTTGGTCATGATTTTTTAAAACTCCTTTTTTAGCATATTAAATGGTGTGATAGATGTCAGAGATTCTTCAGTGCTTGATTTTTTGGCTATCTTACCTGTCAATACTATGCCAGAAAATTGTGGTAAGGTGGCACTGCTTTTAATGTCAAGAAGAACAGCAATCTTTTATTCACTAGAAGAACCTGGAAGGTCAAGAAACTGGAAGGCCTTCCTATTTACAATTTAGTTCCCCCCTGTTTGTTGTGATGGTCCTGAGTTTTGTGGCTAGAATGTTGAAAGACAAGAATTGCACCTGACTTTGGTTTGCTTTGTCTATCTGTGGTCCCATTGTCACTCTCAGTAGATTCTCTTTAGACAAACTTGTATCAGGAGGATTGCTGGAATTCTAAAGTTCTGTCTGGTCTACTCAATCATTGTCATGTTCGTTCAGCTTTGATACTTCTTCACCTTGTTGTTAAGAGCTCAGTTGAAGTAGTCCCTGACATCTTCACTTCTTTGGGAGAGATTGTGTGGTGGTGTTGCTGGCTTCGGTGGGGATTTCGGATTGCAAATTATGCAGGATCAGTATATAAATCATATCATGACTAAGACAGGCACTGAGGTTGCTGTGCGGGGGATTGGCTCTGGCTACCTGGAATCCTTTTCAGGTGAAGGTATGCATCTGCAATCCATCTCCATCAACACATACAGACTAGTTGTTCATGTGTGGATTGTGAACCAGGGGCACTTATTGCCGTAGGGCTGGAATTGGAGTTTGGAGGTTCTGCTATGAGTTTAGTAGCATGTGTATGTGAAGTTTTCTCAGAAAATAACTTGTGAGTTGCTGCTTGGCAAATGTTCACGTTTATTGAATTTTAGTGGGTTAGAAGTTTGTGGTATATTTTGGTTATTATTGTGTCTTGAACATCATTTCACCTCTTTCATCAAGCAATAGGGCATCGATCTTGCTATTAATCTGCTGAGCTCCTTGGTGTTGGCACTGAGCATTGTCTCAGGATCTTAAATTGTGTGGTTGGTTGGCAGAACTCCAACAGCCCTTACACCTTCTTATCACTGGTGACAACTTCAAGGGTGTAGATGATGCAAGGCGGCTTGCTGAGAATTTGTTGGATACAATCCGTGTTGATAGTGTTGCTTTCCGGTGTGCCTCCTCATGACTGCAACATTTTTTTCTTCTTGGACTTGTGGTGTTGTTTGACCTCCTAGAAAGCATGCCATGATTCCTGTACCTGACACCATAAAGCTTCCTGGTCTGTGATGCAGGCCTCCAACTTATCAAGCATCTGCAGATAGACCTCCATTGAACTTTGCTCCAGCTCCAGTTCCCTCCCATGTCCGGAGTGCCACTCAACATTCACACCTTGCATATCAACAACCAAACATTGCACATCCAGCGACATTGGGAGCTCAACCACCAGAAGGTGGTTTCTACCCTTTAGGATATCCGCCAGGCCCTCAACCATGGCCTCCTGTTTGTACAACATCAATGGCTACACCAGCATTGCAACCTCCCACAACAGAGAAGATGTTTATGGACCCCTATGCAAACATGTAAGTGACATGTCTCCTGAATGACTGATTCATAGTTTGTGTCTCAATTCACTGAGCAGTTTTTGCAGTCTTGCTTATTAGCTTTGTCCACAGCTCATATTCTTGCAGGCTCTCTATGATTAGCAGCCTTTTGTTAGCTATTGGAAAGACCAATCTGCTTTGTGGCCTACATGATATTATATGAGTAGCTAGTTCCAGTTTGGTATCAGCTTTTTTATGTTCAACTTGCTTTTGTGAGTGGCAGGTTACCTCCAACCAAGGTATATGGTGCAGTTCCACCCCCACAACAGCTTGCAGGCGGTGGGGCCACAGAAAGTTTCAGTAGTATCAAGAGTGAGCCAGAATCCAGATTAGCAGCAGACCAAGTTCAAACATCAGTCAGCAACACACCTGCACCTTTGCTGCCTGTGTCCATTCCTGGTTCTGTCAAACAAGGTAGTATAATGGTATCTGGCATTCAACCTGTCTCATTCTGTATGGAAGGGTACAGTGAGTGAAAAACAGTTTATGTGTGTGTTGGCAGCCAAATGAAAACTGAAACCCAGTACTGTAAAGGAAAGACTTGGGCCAGGTGGCAATACTGTCTGTTGGCAGGGTGACGATGATTCAGGATTTATATGAATACATGGACTAGTAGTTGGTGCATTTCCCACTCAATTCATATGGTAAATAAATGAGAGCTACATACTCTCGAAGAAGTACAGAATTAATGAGAAGTCAGTTTTGTTTCTGCAATACATGTTGTGGTTTTGAAAGGGAAGTGATGATTTGTTGAGGAACAAAAGAAGGCGCATAAAAGAGTCTCCAAATGCCAATGTTCTACTCTGTCAACTTAGTTGTATGTATTCTTCATATTTGTGACCTCATCCCTCTTCTGTTTGCAGGACCTCCTCAATCTGATGCAAATTTGAACTATGGGCCACAGAATGTTAATTCATACAATCAAGGAGCCAGGGGACTGCAGAACCCAAGTCATCCTTTCCCAGTAACTGTTCCAACCACAAACTATAGTGGCTATGGTGGGGTTTATCCTCAGGTGTCTCCTCTTCAACAAGTTGCACAGGCCTTGCAAAGGCCACCACCTCCTGTTTCTGTTAGGCCTGGGAATGGGTTGGCAGTGGGTGGTATGCAGGTTGCTGATGCTCAAGGAACCATCCCCACCCATGGACAGAGCAATTGGCATGTAGAGAAGCGAAGGGATGGGCCTCCACAAAAAGAGAGGCGCAAGTTTCAGGAGTTTCCAATGCCTGCTAAGCAGACAACAGCAAGAGACGACTCTCAGGTGCACAGGATAGACCTGTCTGAACTTATACATATGTGAAAGCTATGGCTGAGAAAAACTAGTGGGATGTAAATGGTTTTTTCTGACCTGAATGGTTGGATGGTTACAAGTTCACACTAGCACTATCAAGGTTTGAATTAATGCCAGTGGACCTGGAACTATTGTTCTTGTCACACAGACAGATATCAGGTCTGTAGTTATGAACAACTTTCTCCTATTCATATCACCTTTTTCGGGACTGAAGTAGGATTAATGCTTTTTCTTTACTGACATGGCATGGTGCATGTGCCAGGTATTTTATATTTTCTCTGCCACCGATGCTGACTCGTGCCGCGCAACCATTTTGGACTTACATTTCTATGTTTCACAGGGATCTTAAGAGGAGTTGTGGGGCTATGTCCCTGTTAAAGATCGGGAGCACAGCTACTTCACCTTAGCTTGAGCCTTGCAATAGTCTTCCTTTAGAGTGCTTCCTGTATGTGATTCTTGTGTAGTTGGGTCTCATCAGAATTTTATAATGATAGTCATATCTAGTTTATTGTGGGCAACCAATTGTATTCACATGTTATGCTGGTGCTGTTCATTTGCCCTGCAATTTTCATTATCTGCAGGTCCATAGGGTTACTGGACCCTCCAGGCTGGATGAACAATCTGTGTCACCTTCTGGTCATAACAACATAAATTTATCTCCACTGCAAACTAAGCTGATGCCACCTCCTCCTCCTAAAAGCATGCCACCCCCAATTCGAAAGGCCCTACCCAAGTCTCCAACTGAAAAGGAGGGTGAGTTCTAAAATTCGTCTTTAGAATGTGACAGTGCTACCAGTCTACATTGCTTTAGTTGGGATTCTGTTCTGCTGTTCAGCAAAAGGGAGCAGTCTTAGTTGAGCAGATACTGCTCTACACTTGTTGACAACCACTGTGATTCTTTCCTTGTTTGATATGGAAGCCATGGTTTGAATCATGCATATTCATAGATTGTATTGACTTCCTCTTGACAGGGCTGAAGCTTGTGGAGTATGGAGAAGAGGAAGATGAAGATTTTACAGGAGAGTCACCATCACAGCCATCATACTCTAATGGAAAACCCTTTTGGGCCACCTGAAAGATTTGTATTTGGGAGGTGATCTTCTACCAAAGAAGCAGGGAATTGAGGTCTGCTACAGCTCAAATTACTTGATTTGGATCTGGATACTGCCATTTTATGGTGGAATTGAAACATACTGGCAATGATGAGTTTTTGTACACCAACAGCAGTGTCCTTCGCTTTTTCTCTTATGTACCAACTTCTGTGTTCTATTTGTTCCTCCTAGGCAATTTGCTGGGATAGCAACTGGCACATATCAGGAGATGCAGACAACAAGGAGTTTTATGGAACAGAACTAGTTGGTCATCCAGTAGCAAGTCCACACCTCAAGGAAGGACAATACAAGTTTCTGCTCCAAGCTTTGTTGTTTTATATATACCTTTGCCTGACACAGTCAGTATGATGTCTAGTTTCCTTCAACTGCTGTTCCCTGCTTGGAAGGCAAGAATCTACAAAGGCTGTCAATGGATGCTTGAATGTCAAGTTTTGCAGAATTGTGGGGAGACACAAGTCACAGCAGTAGTCAACTAGATGATTGAGTGTACTGAAGGTCTGCAATGCCTTTGGTGTGTAAGAAAGTTGGATGAGCCAGCTGAAACAGCGCCATTATTGTTAAGATTTCTATTGTGGTTTGTGCAATGCAGCACCCCAATTAGAAGTTGTGTATACAGGACGTCTGTCTTTCATCAGTCATGCTATTGTTCATATTGCTCTTTATTTTCTCTGTTTTCTAATAAGTGACTTTCATGGACTATTTTGCTGAAAATTTTAAGTACTTGCAGGAGGGGGTCCAAACTCATTCTTTTTACTAAAAGTTTCTGGCATATGTGCTGAACTATAACACCTATGGTAAAGAGGGTCTTGTGAATTTGGCACCTGGGGGATATAAATAAAGTTTTGTTTGATTTGAAATGTATTTGTAATATGCAATTAGGTGTGAAATAGAGGTAATTTCACAATTGATGTGAACATAATAGGATTTACCAATTTTTTGAAAAGCAAACTAAAAGGAGGGTGTTTGAATCTTCTCACCAAATGTTTTAAGCATGTTTGATTTTGGTTTTTCAATGGGAAAGTTTTTTGGGATGTAATTGGGACCGTTCATCTACTTTCAATCCTTATAGCCATTTAAAGATAAGCTATATATCTAAAATTGCTTGAATTTCTAGTTGTTAACATTCCATCCACTGACAATTGGCCCCTCTTCCCTCTTCATCCAGGAAGATATTTTAATCTGCAAGTATTCTAACAATTCAATGCAAGCTTAAATATATTTTTAAAAGCCTTGGTGGTGTAAAAATTAGTTGATAACCCAATGGTTAAGAATAATCACATCCAAGTGACAAAACAATGGGAGAGCAATAGAGCATTTGAAAGAAGTTGAGCTTGTAAGAGGGTTGAAGAACAATATAATGAGTCATTGAAGAGTGAAAAGGGTTGAAATTGCATAGATATAGATGGGTGTACAAGGCAAATAGTGGATGGGAATTAAGTTGCCCACTCAGGGGGTAGGTTGGGAAAGTCTAATCGTCATCAAACAAGAAGCAAGGTTCAAGCCATTGCCAATCCCAAAAATGTATGGTCTTGCTGGGACTATTAAATCCAGACACTTAAAAAAAGAAAAAGGGGAGGCGGTTCAGGATGATGTTACAATTGTGTGCACATGTATTTCCAATAGGTAGGGTACGAGGTTTTTCATGTTGTTCTTGTTGATGTTTCAAAATATCCCAAATATCAAAAAGCTTTACTTAATGATGTTCCAAAATATTCTCTGAAAGTTCCCAATGGATTTTAAAACATTCCCAGTCGATGCTGCTTGAGTTCCCCATCATGCCCAATCATGTTCTCTTAGTTCCCAAATATGTCTCAAAACACTGTTCCCAAATTTAGTGCGTATTAAAAAGCAGATGAGGAACAGGGCTCAAGGGTCGTAGAGTGGGTGATCAGGTACGTACCAGTGTTGGGCAGTTCTTTGATTTTTCAAATGACTGCCAGGTCTGTGTAGTTTTAGAAAATTAAATTCATAGAACTGGTCGGTTCCAGGCCTTCAAAAAATTTCTCAAAGCTGGATTCGGTTTTCCTTAAACTTCAATTTTGTGAGAATCGGCAGGTTCCAGCAGTATAGGAGTTTGAAGGCTGGTTTTTGGGGGTCAGTTTTTCACAGAATCCCAGTCAGTTCCTTTATCTGGTTATCATTGAATCCCTTGACTTACCTTATTACATATAGTAAAGGATGTCGTGGTCGTTTTCCGTGAAGCTTTTTCACGCGACCTGTCCATCCATCCATTTGTCTCGACATCCATCCATGGATGGCATCATACAGGGAAGAAAACCCTGACAGAAATAAATAACCCCCCTCCCCCCCTCCCCCCAAGGCATACCTTTCCTAGACATTGACACATGCGCATGGGGGGGGGGGGCGGGCACCCCCAAGATTTTGATATCAATATCAGTTGCTATCTCACGGGTCACAAGCAGTGCAAACATCAAGATTCAGTGGCCAGGGTCCCGATGAATACATGCGGAATGTGGTATATAGAGAGGTTTTGGAAATGTAGTTGTAGTTATAATTTTGTAATATGTACCGTCAAATACACACACACACACCTGTGCATTAGGCACGGGGTTCAAACTAGTCTGGTTATCATTGAAATCCCTTGACTTACCTTCATTACACCAGGTATTATATTTGCCATGGCCAGTTCTTTGATGGCGATTTTTTAACAAATTCAAGGTTCGGTTATTTGATTTTCTGTTTTTATGAGTACAAGGTTTTTTAATAGAATCCAAGTCTGATTTTTTCATTTACGTTGAAGGAAGGAGGCACTACAAACTAAAAACATCTTGTTTCTTTAAAAAAGGCAAGCCAATTACAACCTCACAATTCATAACTTACATTAAAGCTTGTTGAAATCAGCCATGGGACAATCAGTTGTGCAAAAAAAAAAAAACCAAGGAGTCCATGAAACTAAATGAAGCTTCCCAACCCACAATGAAGTGAATAAATGAACAAGTTCCAAAAACTTAGTCTAGTAGTGAAAAATGAGGAACATCTAAACAAAAGGATTTTCAAAAAGGGAAATCTCAAATATATGGGAATTCTTCCCGTTCAACTTGATCTTCAAACATCAAATCAAGTTTTTGTGAACTTTGATTCTACCATCATGCACCTACAAAGTCAAAATGCTTAGAATACTCAACCCTTGGATCATCATGCCAATTTTTGTTGACAAAAATCATCTAGTCTAAATGGTTAGTTTATAATTGACACATCCAAAATGCAATGAAAACTCCAACAATGGAGAAAATCCTTTCTATTTTGATTTGGCAAATGCTAGAATCCCAAGAATTTGTTGAGCCAACAAAGCCACTGTCGGAAACTTGTGCTCCTTTCCACACCACTCAGACAATGTGCACTTGTAGTTGTCTAGATCAACATGGTAGCGACAAAATTCATCAAGCTAGTGTGCCACAAGTGCAATCAAAGCTTCAGCACTAATTTTCATGGTTTAAAGCAAATTTTCACAATGGAAGTATGAGCTTTGCATTTGAACCTCATCACCAAACATAGAGGGCATCAATACCTTGTAACATCAAATTAACAAAAGCAATAGGAAACCAACATCATATTGAACAACCAATGAGGATGCTTTTTCATGACCTATGTAACTAGTCACCAACCACAAACTTTTGAACCTTGGATCTAACATTAGAGCTAGCATATTGTGACCCTTATTTTTCTCAACCCATGCAAAAAGGAAAGGAAAGGTTGAAAAAATTCCAAGACTTGACATTTCATGTGAACCATGAATTCTTCTAGCTTTGTATCAAAAAAAAATTCTTTGAAATCATCCATGTTATCGGGCACGACCAAATTAACAACCTCATAAAAACGCTCCCATGTTTTGGTAATGATAAAGTGTAATGCATCACTAGGCAGCCAATGTCCACAAATTTGATTCAACACAAGCAATTATAATTAATGATAATACTTTTACATCGATTCACATGTAGCCCGAGTTCTTGGAGATGGAACATGACTATGGAGTGTCATTAATTGTGATTATAACACAATACAATTACACTATAGTAAGTTAGCACATCTTGGAACAACAAAACACGATTTGCAAACCTACAATCATGGATGGCAGTAAATTGCAACAGCAAGACAAATTAACCATGAACTTCCAAGAGCTACAATGACATACCACATTGTTAATCATCAAAACCCAAGGCCTAAAAGGAGTTCTTAATAGTTGCAAGCTTTTGGGGAACTACCATGACATACCCAAATTGTTGAACAATAAACCTTAAGGCTTAAAAGGAGTTCCTAAGAGTTGCAAGAATTTCAAGTGCTCAAGCCAACCATGAAAGAGCCACCATGAAGTTCAAATGAGTTCAAAATAATTGAAACCAGCCACCACAAAGTTCAAATTAGCTCAAACTAGCCATGGAAATGTTCAATTTAACTCAATCCAACCACCATGGAGCTTAAAATAATTGAAACCAGCCACCACAAAGATTAAATCAGCTCAAACCAGCCATTGAAATGTCCAATTTAGCTCAAACCAATAGCCACGGAGCTCAAAATAATTGGAACCAATCACCATACAGCTTGAATTGGCTCAAGCTTGCCACCATGGAGCTCAAATAAGACATGGAAAAGCTCGAATCAGCTTAAATCAACCAACACATAGTTTAAAACAATCAAGAAAAATTAGCAAGAAACCACCACAAATGCCATGGAAAGAAGGTCAAATCAGTTGCCACAAGGGTTCCAAACCACCACAAAGTTCAAGGTGCCATGGAGAAAATTCATGGAGGTAGAACTCAACAATGAAAAGAAACCACTCTTGGAAAAAAAACGACCATGAAACGAAATCAACCATTAATAAACCTAAACTAAAAAAAATTCAGCTATGGAGAAAATTACAATGAAATATTTCAGCAATGAAAATAAATCAACCATGTAAAAATCAAGATGGAGCTTCCCTCTATGCCTTGAACTAACATTATTCTTGGGCAATTTGAGGTTGAAGGTATCCCATATCCCCCCATACCCCATGGAGTTCCACAAATTATTACCTTTTACATTAATGGCAATGGCATGTAAATGTTTATATTTCAAATAAGACATCTATGAAAAAACACGATATCACAATCTAATCACCAAGAGGCATGTCAAAGGTAAGAAACAAACATCTAGAAGATGGTGAAGATTATAAAGTTTCACCCCCATACAAATTTAAAGCATATACAAGCAATTGATGCAGGAAATGAAATTAGCACCACATTTTACTCAATGGATTAAAGTTTGACTAAGCTTAAGGAAAAAGGTATCATTGATATTATCACCAATGCAATGGTTGATTTCAAGAAGTTAATGGAGTTTGAAAAAGGTTGGAACATAAAACTCAAGATATCTATTCATCAAATAATTTCAAGGGAAATTGGACAAATGCTGATGAAGCAACAATGTTCTTCAGGCTCAAGTGCATTTGGTATTGGGCTAGCTAATGGCTAAACAACATAAACAAAGTATGAAGATATAAAAAAGGGAAAGAACTGATTAGAATGGGGATATTAAAATCCAAGATGAATTTTCAAAGAGATACCATAAACAACTAAATAAGATGCCATTCATATTCATACCAAATGCAAGAAGTTTTAAACAAAAAACTCATAGCAACAATATAAATTGACACCACAATCATTTCATGAAAATCCATTACACATAACATTTGGACAACAAAATTCAACATTTGAATTGGAAAATCAGCCACAAAAATGCATGACCCAAGGAAAAATTGAAGCATGGAAAATCCAACTGTGAGGAATTCTTCCACACCTTCCACATGAAGATATGCGCTCACAAAACCCACTTGGGGGTGGAACTACGATGTAGTTGTATTCTAACAAGTTAAGGTGGTTCATTGAAACGCAAAGGAGTTCCCTAAGAATTTAATGTGTTGTATCCATTTGAAAGGTACTAAGACATTGTGGGAGAATCAAATTTACCATGATAGAAGGTGAAGGAGCCTTACGTTGATGTTTAATCTAAGTTCACGTTTGATGGTTGACCCCCTTCATTCCATTTATCATAATATTTTCATACAACTTTAATCTAACATGCATTAGAATTCAAAAAGATAATCTTTTAAGGAGAAATGGTACAAAATTTTATAAGTTTTTATTTTTTAAATCAAGAGTTATGCCTAGAACTAAAACTATTTTGATTAGACTTGAAAAAAAAAAAGACAATTTCAACCCCCTTTACTTCCGGCAAATGTAGCTCCCTTGCAAGCAAACCGATGAAGCTGAAATCTTGGGAAAACCTTCTACACCTCCTAAACTAAAACTGATTCAAGTTTGATACAAATCCAATGGTGGATCTGAGAGCAACAACTATTTTAATTAAGAATCCAAGGGCTTTGTCATGGAATTCCTTCCATGAATTATACTATAACTACTTGTTACACATAACTTCCCTTCATGGTTTTTGTTTGCACACATTTTTTTCCCATGAACAACACTTTTCCACACATAAGAATTAATAATTTTTCACACACTCAATCTCCTCCCTCTCCTTCCAAAAAAACACACACACAAAATACCACTTCCCTTGGTAAGCTTCCTATCACCCCTCCTTGAGCTTGTTCTCCTTGTCCAATGGAAGGTTGGAAATCTTTCTTTCCAATCAATGGCCTTCTCATCCTTCGTGAACCAATGAGAATCAAGAATGATTTTTCTTTCCTATGGGATTTAGGATGAGAATTCCTAGGCCCAATGAAACATTAAGAAGATTCCCTTCACCAATCAAATAAGATGATAATCCCCATGACCAATGGAATTGGAGGATTCATCCTTTTCCCTATCTTGGACATTTTGATGGGGCCCTTGAGCTCCATCATTGTCAATTTCGTCCATTTGACTTTAATTATCTTACTTCTTCATCCTAATTATTCTGAGTAACTAACTATTAAAATAATTTATCGGTGGTAATAAATAAACATCCTTAAATTCCCATTTGACTAAATCAACTCAATGGTAGTAGTAACCCTTTCATGCACCAATGACTCTTTTAATATTGCCTAATTATTTTTTACCGTGTATTAATTAATTATGTAATGCATAGTAAATTAGAATGAAATTAAGAATTATAAGGATTCCCATGTACTTCTAGATCGACCATCAATATTAGGGCTTAACAAATTCGTTGGAATAAGGATGACCGGGTTTTCATGGAGTTCCGTTGTCATTACCACGCCTCACGCCTACCCTAATTTCTTGAATAAAAGGAACGACCCTTTTGAACACAAGTGCCAAATTGGTTCGGCTACCTTTTAGATTTTGTTTATGCAAGTGAAAATTTAGTTATGGTGGATGATGTTGTTATGCCCTCAGATTTCCTCGTTGCACTCGTATAAAAGGAAGAACTTGAAGAAGTGTCGCTTGACGTGAATGTTAACGGTTGTGCGAAGAAAAACTGTCCAGAAGAATGGTGTGCACTCAAGTCGATCGTTCGGCATGGGATCATTGATTATGTCCTAACCCAAATGCCCTAGCAATTTATTTAGAACTTGTTCCTACTCATGGAGCTGCGCCAAAAAGGTTCAAAGAATGTCAATGTGAAGATGACGATGCTCGTCTTCATTGTCGAATTTGAGTTCCTGGTGACGGCCATTATTGTTGGTTACGAAGCCCAATCAACCCCCTTCCCATGGAACATCGAGCCAAATACCTAGCTTGCACCATTCGTAACATTCTGGATTTTTTGCAATTGTGATCTATTCCCTTTAAGTCATTAACTAAGTTGTAATTCACTTGAGGCTACTAAGGTGAAAAAGTTAATAATTAAATTTGATCTTGATTATATTCAGGAGTTTGACAGAAATGAAAACTGAATAAGGATGTATTAAAATTGCATCCTAAAAATCTTACAGGTACATCATTAATGCTTGAAGATTATTCTATAAACTAATTTAATATTGTCACGGTGAAATGTTAATGTTAATTACGAGCTTGTGTTCTCAATATATCAGTAAAATCACCTTTAATTTTACATCCCCTTTCACCTCTCTACAACATAAAAAAACAATGCACTTAAAAAGGTTACTAGGTCCTAAAACTAATTAAACATTGCATCAATTTAAATACAGAAGTTCTCTACGCTTGGAAATATCCAAAGGCTAACTCAACTAATAATAATTACTACTTGGTGGTTTATAAGGATTCAAATAATTATTACTAAAGAAACTTATGGAATTAAAGCTTAACAATTTGTTGAATCATAATCCATGGCTCATACCAACCATTCACCAAAAAATTGAGGTATGGAAAATCCAACCATTCACCCAAAAAAATAGCCATGGAACTACACTAGCCATTGACGAAATTTATGAGGTATGGAAAACTCAATCATTGAATAGGGATCAGGGATATAATTGCACTAATGAAAGAAGAATTAATTAATGGAAAAGTTGGCCATTGAACCATAAAATCAATCATAGAAATGCATTTCCCAAGTATTTCATTGATGGAAAATTCACCCATTGAACTAGAAAATCAGCCATAGAAATGCATCTCTAGAAAAGAATTCATGATTGAAAATTCACCCATTGGACACAAAAATCAACCTTGGAAATGTAACACCTGAGGATAGATCCATCAATTGAAAAAAGCAAAGCCATTGAACTTAGAAATCAGCCATAGAAATGCATCATCCAAGGAAGAAATCATCATTGGGAAATTCACCCATTGAATAGGAAAATCAATGACAAAAATGCATTACCCAAGGAAGAAATGAGGTATGAAGAATTCAACCACTCAACAAAAGAGTAAGCCATGGAAATGCATCTCCCCAAGGAAGAAATGAGGTATGAAAAATTCAAGCATTGAACAAAAAAAATAGCTATGAAAATGCATCACCCAAGGGAAAAAAACACTAATGGAAAATTTAGCCATAGAAACATGAAATGAAGTGTTTCAAATTCTGCCATTGAATAGATAAGACAAAACATAGTCACCCCTAGGGAAAAAAAGAACCCTACTCCAAGAAAGTATGTTACTACAATAACTTTAATTATCAAAATAGGCCATGGGAAAAAGAAAAATGTTGTTATCACTTACTTTTCAAGTGCTCATTAAATTGGTTTGTAAGTCGATGTAATTGTTTTTGAAATGTTGTTGCATTGCATGAAAATATTCTATGCAAGCCTAAATGGAATATCTAAAAACCATGAATTTTTTCAACTTACATGGTAGCCTTAAATTGTTGGGAGGTTAAAATTTAGAAAAAACTTGTGAAATGTTAAACCATGAAGCACAAAAGCTTAAAGTTTAGAAATTTACTTCATTTTCACCGAGGTGTTCAATATGTGGGGGCTCAAACCAAAATCCACATACATTTTTTCCCACACTTGCCTCCCATTGCCAAATTTCTTTAACCACATGATACATTTTTGGATGTTTGCTTGGGCAAATTTGATTGATGCATAATGTAATCCATAAGCCTTTTCATCTGAAGTGCCATATTAACATACTTGATAACACATGCCCATAACAAAAGCCATCAAGTGGTTCAACTATGCCAAGATCACCACATGACACCACTAATTTGAAAGCTTAAGCACAAGTTTGCAAATTGAAGCCCTTGTTTTCGACATAAACCAATTTTTTTGTGAATCAAAATTTGTCAAGGATTTGTTTCAACTTCACAACCATGGCAATACCACTTGTATCATGGGCATTAAACAACCCAATATTGATGTGTTTTGACTCCTAATTGGTGGAAAGAAGTTTCACAACCACCACAAAAACATTGTGGGCCCCTTTTAACATCCAAAGGTTGAAAGTGCATGTGGATGTCAAGCATTTTGCTAATGTAGGTTGCACATATTCTATCAAGGTCTTGTTCACCAATGTAGGTGAATACTTCATCAATGAAAACTTTCTTGGATGGGAAGGTCACCCTCGGGCACAATTGAAAAGCCCATCTTTGCAACCAAACATATTTTATCATCCTTAGTGGAAAGAAACACTTGACAACAAATAACATTATGTCCTCCAAGAATTTCTTCCAAGATGGTCTTTTGAAAATGGATTTAAGGAGTAAAATAAACCAAAGATTAACCTTGGGGTTATACTTTGCCATTTAGTTGTTGGTTCTTAATCTAAAAGAGTTCGAAGAAACAAGTGTTGAACTTCTCTAAACCTCTTAAGCAAAGAGGCATGCTTTTGCTTCACATGTTTCATCATGGTTGATATGCCATGAAATTTGTTATAAGCAATGACATGTTTGTAGCATCTTGTGCATAAGGCCAAAATCTGAGGCCCCATAATTTCATTTTGACAAACAATACAACAAATAAGTTGGCTTTGCTTCAAATCAACCACTTGGTTGTTATTTACCTTGAAAAACACCTAGGTAGTTGTAGTCTTCTAGTAAGGTTTCCAAGAGATTAGCCATTTTTTCATGTTATCCAATAATGCCTCCTCCATTAAAAGGTCATCAATGTTGGCATTAGACGAACCTTCCTACTCCACATGCATCATTATGTTATTACTACTAACATAACTTGCGATGTGCCTAGAAACACATAGTGGGTTAAAGATGGGCACATTAACAATTGGAGGAGAAGAATCCATAGTAGAAAAAAAAATAATGAAAGGAGGGGCAAGATCAATAAGTCACCAAGAATGATAACAATATGAAACACCGCAAAGAGAAAATGACATGTAATATGACAATATTTAACTTTTAACTCGTCATTCTTCGAACAAAGGCAATTTAGCAAGCAACATAAGTTGCATCAAAGAGGAAAATGAGATGATGAGATAGTAAACGACATTCAAAGGTTGAATGAACGGAAAAAAAAGAAAATTAAAAAATTCACTTTCATCCATATCCAAGTCCTTATAAGCCATCATGAATAAAAGCATAAAAAAAAGTGGCAACATCTTCTTGTCATTCCAATGTTGCATTCAAGGGGGAAGATTGTGGCCATGCACACTCCTTGGATTTGCCATCATTGGAAGCTCAAACTTAGCAACCTCATGAACCTAATCCTCACAAGAAAAACCTTTAGATTTTCAATTCAATTAGATTTGGGCTTCTATTAAAAAAACCCCAATTTTTTAATTACACACATATTGGGTTTCAATCAAAGAACTATTGTTCTCTGATTCCACTCTAATTGGGTTCCAATAAAAAACCTATGAGTTTTTTGAATCCATAAGCTTCAAGTTTCTATCAAAGAACCCCCCAAATTTTGTAGACCTAAATTAGATGTGGAAGCAGGGGTTCAAATTTTTTTGATGTCAAGTCAAAGACACTTTCTTCTTTTTCAACAATTGTTGAGTCAAAGGTTTCCACAAGGGCTTCATGATGTAATAACTAATAATGATATATATATACACTTATCTAGTCTAAAAACTGACAAAAAACCAACTATGTTTTAAAGAAGTATCTAACACATTGACATCTATATATATTATATAATTACAACATGGTGTGTGTGTGTGTGTGTGTCTCCGTCTTTTACTTATCT
>Ga0209208_10000747_pt1 | contig 43921 bp, 29 predicted proteins | sample S1TSphfallax_3_FD_187694 | JGI IMG/M metagenome (GOLD analysis project Ga0209208, IMG submission 187694) | Host-associated microbial communities from peat moss isolated from Minnesota, USA - S1T2_Fd - Sphagnum fallax MG (SPAdes) (version 2) | ecosystem: Host-associated > Plants > Peat moss >...
GGGTTCACTCCCTCACACTCTTTGCACTCTTTGCACTCCCGGGAGCATGTGATGTGACTCTCGGGTCTACTTCTAGGCCCGCAACCTCTCAACCTCCTTGCCTTAGTCGCAAGCCAAATGCTAGGGTTGCGACATCTTGCATTGTATTTCAATTAGATATATAACACATAACATGATTACTCTTGTTGTAACCAATCCCACTTACTTTGTAATGGTAATCTCAATTTCATTTGACAATTAACAAAAGGTATTTGTGTTGCTCTTGCAAAATCAATTGAACTAGATTACAAGTAACCTATAAGAGATTGTAACAAGGTACTCATTCCATGTAGCATTGTGCCTCCCCTATAACATGCTTACAAATTGTTTAAATGCCTTTTTGTGTCAACCTTATCCTTGTTACATGTGTATTGCATAATGAAATTTCCTCCCACATGTCAATCCCAAATTGTTGTTCATTTCCCTTTTTAAATATCTCCTCTTGCATTGTACCTCATTAGTTATTTAATGTAAGAATTGATTACTTGTGTTGTAACTAGTCCCATGTACCTTGATATGGTAACTTGTTGATATATGTTAATAACCTTAGAATGTGTTGTCAACCCATGCCTTATCCACTAATATGCACTCTTACATGTTGATTCTATAGGTTGGGTTAAGTCGTGGAAGCAGTCTTGCATTAGTGGACCTTTCATGTATTGACACTAATAGGAAAAATGCCAACCATTAGTTTGGTATTCTTCTTTTACATATGATTTTGTTGTTTGGTTTTGTAATATGAATGTGCTGCATATAATGTAACTATGTCACATGAGATTGTATCCATTTGTTAATTGTTATAGGTAGATCATAATCATATCTATGGAATTTAGTGTGTAACTTTCTAGTTGGCAATTTGGCTTAAATATGCATGTTTAATCTAGCCCTTCATATTGTAACATGTTTAACAATAGTTTTGGCAAGAACATTTGTCATCATTAGATAAAATGAAACCCTAAACCTATGAATGAGTTTCCCAAACCCTAGAACACAATAGAACACTTGGCCAATGTAATATTTTCCACAACTTTGTAAAAGAAGATGTACCCACAATATGTAACCACATAATTTCATATCTTTGCATAACATTGGGCTATAGTACAATGTTGTTTTTTGCTTATTAATAATGGGTAGAGACTTAATTCTTTGGAAGCCTCAAGAAATCACTAACAATGTGGTGTTGGGTCAATATTGTAGGACATACCAAAATATTCTGACACAATTTGATGAGTTTTTTTGTGGAAGATATTTTATCAATTATGGCAGTTGAAAAGAACAATACGATGGAGGCATAGGAGAGCTTCAAAGGCTTGCTAAAGTATTATGTCAAAATGAATGTAGGGTAGTTCATAGAGCAATGGGTGACCCCTAAACTCTATCATGAATTGCTAGAATAGACCTAAGTTGTTTGAGTTCCTTAGCTATGAAAAAAAAGGATCGCCTTGACTTCCAATGCATATACTATGGGGGCGAGTGCTTTAGTAAACTAAGGCTATCTGACCATAGGTATAAAGGGTGTGAATTTGGTTCGATTCACCCAGGCACAAAAAATCAAATCCCTCTTTTGGTTTTCCCTAACATGCATTCTACCTACACATCTAAGCCTTAGGTGTACAATGGAAAGCAATATTACTTCTTTGTTGCATTTCAAGCTAAGGACACAATCAAGAATTGATGCAAAATAAGAGGTAGATAAAGGTGCCCCTAGAAGTGGAGACCATGTGGACGTTCGAATGTGCAAGTTCAAAACTCACAAGGGGTTGTTTCCTAAACATGTATATAGTAAAAATAATTGGAAGTAACCAGCAACAATGTCTAACCAAAAAGAAAATGTGTCAACCACTAGGTTATAGGTGGCACCAACATGGCGTGTGGAAAATGTGCAAGGATTCAAGGGCGTTGTGTTGAAAGCAAAACTCAAATTGAAACCACCACTATGCCAAATTGCGACTTTTATGACTTGGAGACTACGCAACTATGTCCTAAATCTAGTAATGTAGTCGTATTTGACATGTTGACTTACATGGTTAGTCATGATTATGACTACATGACTAAATGCAATACAACTAACTATTTATAATCATTACTATGACTACATGATTAATCCAACAATATGAATGTGTGATAAGGTGGCCCCTCCCCCCACCCCCATTGAACCAATCTAACTTCACCTATTTTGGTTGGACATTGATAATTACAAAAGGGTTATATATATATATAGGGCACAATTTAATTAGATTGAACAATTAAAATGTCAAATTAGAACGGGAGGTTCCCAAAAAAATTGTATATTTTACTAGTTATTTGAAAATAAATAAACTCATTATCAACTCGTGCCATGATATTATACCATACATACTAATTGCACAAATATATTTTAAATTAATGCAACAATATTGCACACCAAAAAATACATGGAATTGGCTTTTAAATTTGAAGGCGAAGGCCTTTGCTTCTTTTCATATATTAATTATAGTATAATATTTGTATTATTTTAAAAATTTGAAGACAAAAAAAAATCAATGTATAAAGTGCAAAGCAAATGCCTCTACATTAATGCATCAATTTGAGGCATAGGCCTTATCTATTTAATGTAGTTCATAAACTTAACAGCCAAAAATAAAAGTTGTATATGTTATTTCAATCTATTTTTTAAAAATGTGATGAACATATACTATGTGAAGCAAACAATAATTGATGTGTGAATTGTGAAGGTGTAGGTGTATAAGGAATCGAACCATGCACCTTCAAGATAAGTGTTGATGTGCTAACCAATAGGTAGGAGCCTAGACTTCAAGGATTTTTGTTTGCCAAATTACTTAAATTGTTAAAGAATATGATCCTTACAAAAAATAAACACCAATTTTGGCTATAAACCAAATATGAAGTATTAGTGATGAAGGATTAATCTTCAATCATTCTCGAGTATATTTTTAACAATACACAAATACAAAGTGGGGGAATTTGGCAAATTTTATTATTACTTATTACTATTTTAAAACCACCATAAACCCTTCATATTCATTTTTTTTTTTTTTCAATTCATTTAAAACCCCACATTTGTGAAAAAAAGGTCTAAAACTAGAACTTCCAATCTAGGTTTTTAGGGTTTAGACCATTGAGAGGAAAGAGGAGATGCTTGCAAAACGTTGATGGGTACAATGAAAGGTGATCTTGAAAAGCACTATTGTTGAATTGTGAAGAGCTTCAAAATTGTATAATTTTGGAAGTGCTAGTAGTGAGGGTTTTTGGGAGAATGAAATGTAAGCAATGAATGGCTTATTGTGAAAGTTTTTGAACTTGTTGAGGATTTTATTCAACATCTTGCATTTTTTTGACTTATGAAAAGGCACAAGTAAGTTTACATTTGTTGTTTTGAACATTTGTTTGCACTCTACTATTATTATTTTTTAAATGCAAGTGTTTTTTTGCATTTGAGAAAGCTCAAAACAACATTTGTTGTTTAGCCCATTCTTTTGTTAGTTTAATGGTTTTCCCACTTCAACCCATCTCAACAACACCCACAACTCATCATCAGTAAAGTCACTAAATTTGAATGCATATGCCATGGAAAACTTGCAAGCTAAAACTAGGTTGGAATTGTTAATCATTTTTTATTCATACATTTCCTACCCAAGAAGTAGCACACATTTATCATCTCTTGGAATGTTCTACATTTCACCAACAATTGTATCAATGACAATAGTCTTGTATGGATCTAAAAACCCACCACCTTCATGCTTAAAACTTGCACCATAATAGAAACCATATGCCTCATTAATAACAATGACTTTTGCAATTGTTGCTTGCAAGACCCCCCTTGTTTGCTCCTCTGATTGACCAAGTACTGATACAACAAAAACACTTAGTTTCCTTTCAACAATTGCTTGTCACTCAACAACCCAATGTCTTTCAAAATTGACCATACAACCTTGAATCTATAGCCATAGTTTCACCTAGTGACTAAAAAATGCAACCTATAAAACCCATTATCATTCCAACAAGAGCCCATATATTAGTTTACAATTGAGTCCTCTAAATCAATAGTTGAAACTCCACAAAAAGCCTCCATGTGTATCAATATCGGGGGACTTCATAGCATGCTGAAAGTCCCCTAGTAATGTTCTATGTGGTTTGTCTTCCTCCATCCAAGCTGCCTAGATAGTTTATAATCAGAACTAAGTCATAAGAAATAATCTAAGTGTTCCCATTTTTATGTAAGAATTTTTTGATGTACATGGTTTGGAACTTGTGTTCAATTGGCATTTCATGTTCTATAACACACCTTTTTTTCTATGTCATTAAGGCAACGAGTGAGTTGTGCTACAATCTCAGGAATTTTGGAAGTGCATACAATGGGTGATAAATATTCCAAATCACATGATCCAACCTCCTTCGAACTGATCTTTGCACTAGTATCTCATCAAGTACTTACTACCAATATTATTATTAGTGTGCACATTCAAGACAAAATATTAGGAGAAGAGCTAATGCACATGAACTACTAATTGTCGTCTAGGTCTAAAATCTTTCAATGGCATATAGAGAATGTTGATCTTCACCATAAAAGTTATGAGATGTCTTTTTATGTTTGTGACATGGTATGCCAAACACAATTGTAGACCTAGAGTCTCACATTCGGACATCTAGAAGGATGCAAAGCTAGGGCTTGATTCCAATAACATCAAAGGATTTGCCTATGACAAGCTGCATGGATATCCATCCAATAGCTAGCCACCATATTGATTTGTTGCTTGAAACAATGCATTCTTCACCATTTGGAGCGTTTACCAACAACATCCCATGATAATCATCACTACAAGAATTTAACTCCTTTGTTGCATAATGCTTGCAATATTGTTTAAGGTATTAAACAATTTATGTATTTTTGTTGTAGTAGTGTAGGTGTTGGAGTTCATGCAACAATATTATCATCAACAAAAAAAAATTATACTTGAAAAAAAAACCATTTCATTTTGTTATATGCCTAACATAAAAACTTACTTCTATAGCCTAGTTCAATTCAATGTATAAAAAAGATGGTCAATTTTGCTACAATTCAAAAATCTGTCATTTGTCATAATAGATCATATAACACCATTGTTTGGAAATAGGAACTTCCTAAAAAGCTTGGCAAGTTGGTCTTGCTTCTAGGTTCAAGGTTGCCTCCACATGATTTGTAAGTTGATCTTTGAACCACATTGATTGCTTTTAGGTTCAAGGTTTGTGGACGCATGATTTATTGATCTATCCTTTTTCCACATTGATTTCTTTCAAGATCAAGCCTACTTCAACATGATCTATTGATTAGTTTTTAACATTCTATTTTGTTGCTAAATATGGATCATTCAACATACTTTTTGTAGCACCTTTTCACATGCAAATGTTGAACTCATGATGATTTAGATTTTAAATGTCAAAAGGAATTATGACTATGACCTAGGCATTTTTTAATCAACATTAAAGGAAAGGTTTACCAATCCAAAGATAAATTATAGTATAAGTAAGGATTTTGATGGCTAAATTGATTCTTTTACTTCTAGCCATATTTAAAGTTATACACGTGTATTTAAGTTGTTTTGTTGGTTGATTGAATGTTTGAACATGAATGCATATGCGAAAAACAAGAAATTGAGTATGTTTTATCACAAATATTTATGTGCCATGTTAAAATCCGTTGAAATGTGGTATGTGATGGGCACCTAATTTTATTTTTAGTGAAGAGGTAAAAATAGTTTACTTGCCCTATGAAAAGTTTTTTGAATCAGTTACAAGTTACTTATTAGATCATGAATGATGGAAATGTTGTGTTCGAAATATCAAAAAATTGATATAATTAATATTGGGAGGGAAATTAGAAACAATTGCGACATTGCAACCATGTGTATAAATATGTTGACGTGAGTTTTTTAGAAATCATATATTCACTTTAAAAGGGTACAAGATTCAACACAAAACTTCATTAAAATCACTTTTCATAACACATTTAAAAAAATTGAATACAACAGTGCAATGTCAGTGGAGTTCAATATCACGATGGATAATTATAGTTATAGTTAGTCCTCAAAGTTACAGATCATAAAGATGGCAATGTGCAAGGTTGGTGAAATCTAATGTAGTAAAAAGGTTAATATTGATATATGAATTAGGTCCCATAATTTTTGAAATTCATTATCAAAACATCAAAAATTCTTAGAACACATAACAAATAGGATTTTAAAACCTTGCAAAAGTTGTTTTCATATGTGGATTCATCATATAAAAATATCTAGAATAAAATCAAAAAAATTTAAATAGCTACATTAAATAGATGTAAATTCAATATAAAACTTATTAAAATATGTAATTGTAAATATTTGGTTCAACATATGATGTATATTAGTTAATCAAACCCTAATTACCTTTGCCAATAACTTTTTTTTTCTTTCGTTATAAAGATGTGTGTTACAATCTACAAAAGAAAATTCTAAATGCCATTTCTTGCAATATACCCTGAAGTTTGTAGACATGGGAGAGCTTGGTTTTTGTCGAACATTATTGTTGAAAAAATAGAAAAAAAAGTCTCAAATGTAGGAAGAGGGTGTTCCTCAAAAGAACTCTAAAACTCCAAGATGAAAAAGGCAAAAGCAGAGTTTCTAGTGGACGAACCCAAAGCAACAAAGGCAAAACATTAAGATGTTGGCTAAGAAAAAGCTGTAGCTAATAGAGGATATGCGGTGTAACCTCTTTTTTGCAGGGCTAATTTGGTTGAAACGGCAAGATAAATTTTTTTAAGTGTAAATTGCATTGTAATTAGAAGAAAAACGCAATTTTATTGGTTTTAGTAGAAAAATGCATAGACCTTTTCTTTAAGAGGCCCAAATGAAGCGCATTTTGTCCTCCAAAGAAAAATAAAACATCCTAGAGCAAATTGAAAGGATTTGAGTTATCTCCATTCAACCCTGTAACAAGTTTGAATGAAAAATGTGTCTTGAATGAAGAGGCAACGAAATCATGCTTCCAAGCTTGGTTGTTTGAAAAAGGTGTGTTGGAAACCTAATATCTTGATTGAAACCCTATGTTCTTGTTCTTGTAAGAGGTGGAAAACACACAAACACACTTGAGGTATGTTTCCAAGCTTTTCCAATTGCTCTTTCAAGTTTTTTCATTTATGTGTGTAGTTTTTTAGTTTTCTTTAAAGCTCTGTTGAGGCAAGAGATTTTGTCTCGGCCTCTCTTGAGGCTCTTGAACTCCAAGCTCGAGAGTTGAAAAGAGGCCGATGCAAAAAAAATTGTGTTTGGCCCATCTTGGAACTTCTAAGCTTTAAATTTAAAAGCTCGTGGAGGCGCCAAAAGAAGAAAGAAAACACTCGGCCTCCAACTGTTGGTGCCAAAAGTTGGAGACTAAGCGTTATTTATTTGCATTAGGTGAATGGAGAAGATTTTGAACTCTGAGCTCGGAAGTTTGCAAAGGGGTTGAACGCAACTTTATTGCCTTTGGCTCCTTATGGAGCTTCCTAGATCGAACTTAAAAGCTCATGAATGGCTAAATGTAATTTTTTTTACACTTGGTCACAAACTTTTGGCACCAAAAGTTCCTAGTTGAACACAAAAAAATTGCGTTCGACATGTGTGAAGCTTTCGAGCTTTTAGCCCAAAAGCTCCAAAAAGGATCGTGCGCAAATGTTTTTGCGCTTGGCTCCAAACTTTCAATGCCAAAAGTTTTCCGCAAAACAGAGAGAAACCTATGTTTGGCATATGGTGGAGCTTCTAAACTCAAAGCTCTAAAGCTCCATCATCGGCCGAGTGGAAAAAAACTTGAGCTCAACATGTTATTGAACATCTAAGCTTGAAGCTTGGAAGCTCAAATGGGAGTCGAATGCAAATTTCTTTGCGCTCAACCTCTTTTGAGTTTGTGTGGATTGGCCAAGGAAAAAATGCATTCGACTTTTTATGGATCCCTCAAGCAACTTGTTCCGAAAATCCATGAGAGATAGTGGTATTCTTTTTCACTCAACCTTTCATGCAACTCCCAAGCTTCAAGCTTGGGGCTCCATAAGATTCCGAGCAAAACAATTTTTTTTCTTGACCTCCAACTTTTGACACCGAAAGTTGGAGGTTGAGCAATCAAATATTTTACAAGTTGTCAAGAAACAAAGAGCTCAAAAGCTTGTAGATTTCGAAATTTCCAGTTCTTCATTCTATTGTTACCTAATTCCCATCATATCCTTGTGTTGTAGAGCTCTATAAAGAGTCCATCAATAAAATTATTTCAAACTCTTTTAAGTTCTTCACTTTTCTATTTATAAGCTTTGAATTTCTAGACTTTTGAAGCTCTTTAGTTTTTTTTTTCTTTGGAATTCGGCCAAAGTAAGAAAAATTGCCTCATTCTACAAAACAATGCATCTTTTTTTTCTACATTCTACAAAACTATGCATCTTTTTTTTCTTTCTCAATTTATTATTTCTTACAAGTTCCACCATCCTTGGAAGTTGTTGAGTTGGTTCAACAAAGGTTATTAGAGAAGGATTTTGGGGAGGTATTTTCAGTTTTCACTACACATTCTATTGTTCATGTTTGACTAATTTTTGTATTATTCAATTTAATTTTATCTACACTTTTTGGATTCGTAGACCTTTGACTCACAAGGAGGTGTGGAAATGGATTTCCATGAAGCTAAATTTGTGCCACCAATCACCTCTACATACGTACTTGCTATCCAATTGTTTTCTCAAATAAAATTGCACCATCTTCCTACCTTATTTATTCTTGTAAATTTGCTTGAAAGGTAACTTAATTCAAGCATGACATTGTCTACTCAAGAGGTGGGCTTGACCATTGGGCCTTCTTTGCAATTAAAGGCAATGTGAACAACTACATACAAGGAAGTCCTCTAGGTCTAGATCGAGCACAAGATCAAGATAGTCAAGGTCTAGAGAGGCATATGATTCATCCCAAGGCTAAGGCTTGGACGAACATTCCCCTCTGTTGCATGATTTCCATGCTTGTTGTGAGGCCAGCCCTCAAGATAGATGTTCTCAAGATGGAACATGTGTTCCAAATGGGCTATCAAGAGGGTGACAAAGTTTTCTATGTCTCTCCCACAAACTAGTAGGGTGAGGAGGCATTTGTTGCATATCACATCCATGAATGGGATAGTCACTGGGAAGTTTGTGAATGCAGCATTCAAGGAGGTGTTGAACTCTAATGAAGATCTCTAGAGGTTTAGTGGGAGAATGTTTTATGTGTGGGATGGCAACCACCGACTATAAGCTTGGATGCCTTATATATCTACAATTCATCCACATGACCTCTCTTGGCACATTGCAATGGATTCCATCATGTTGGATATGGGAGAAGGCTTTGTCCACCTTCTCACTGCAATGATAGACATGAACAAGTAAGGTTCAAACTTAACAACGTAAATTTCAAAGCTCCTTTCATTTGCTACTATTTATCTGCTTCTTTGTGTTCATTGTTTTGTGCATTAAAGTTGAAGTTATTTGTGAACGTTGTTTCAATCCTCCAAGTGTATTCAATTTGATCACATGAAGCTTAGTTTGGTGCATGATTTCTTCCACATCTAGAGCATCAACATGATTCCACTAGTAAAGTTTAAAGATGTGATCAATCTCGATGTCTACAAGAGATGTGGGAACAAGTCAAGGAAAACTTGGCACTCTCTGACACAAGAGAGTTTTTTTTACTATATGTACAAGGTTTGTTTCCTTCCTAGTCTTTCAAATTTAATCTGTCAAATTTTCTAGTTAAGACATGTGATTTACATAAATCAATTGTTGGTGTAATGTGAGTTTTCAGCTCCAATGGATGTGGCCGTGAAGCTTTGTTATGAAGAAGTTCTGGATGAGAAATTGATGTCACCATCATGATTGCATGCACTTATGGACAAGGCAATGGATCATATCCAGAAGGTTCATACCTCTGCCTTCACAAAACATTTGCTAGTTTGTGACCTTGCTCTTGGTTTCGAATTCTTAAAACAAATTTAGGTCAACTATGATATGGATTCAGAGCCTAAACTGTTCATCGAGAAGCTATAGATGTTAGTTTCTGCACAAGTATCAAATGAAGTAGAAGGTGTCTTGGTTGAAACTCTGGAACCAATTTGGATAGTTGAAGGAAGTGGCAAAATTCCCAAAACAAGGATTCTTGAATGGAACTTTTGATAAGTGGCTTCACAAGGCCACTTTTTGGTCTCAAGAAAATCTTTTTCCGATTCAAGAGATTCAAGTTTTTGTATTTGAAATGATTGAAAACTAGCATTCACCTTTTTACAGTTGGAAGTGGAGGTGTATAAACTATTTTTTGCCACAATTACTAATCTTTCCATTCAGTTTCTCAAGTCTACCATTATTAGACTACATTCAAGAATGGAGACCTTATTTCTAGGAAACCTATTTTTTTAGAGAATTCAGGTTGAAAAATATGATTCAGAGGAGTAAGATGTGGGAGCAATAGGTCAATGGGATTGAGGCCTTTAAACGAGTGGTTTAATTTATAGGTGTGTTTGATCCAACCATTTCGAATTTGACTATTCCATTTTGAATTGCATTATTATCTTTCAATGGCATCTAGTTTTCATTGACATTAAATTTGACATGTTTTTTTTACCACTCAAGGTATTTCAATTTTGTGTTTTTTTTAAGGGGTGCCATTTCTGAAATTCCATGATTCCTCGAGATATGGAGAGATCCAAAGTCAAACAACACAATGTACAGGAAGGGCATGTTGAAAGATTGGAGCTCTCCACATCTCTTGCTTTGTGGTTGGTATCTTGATTACTTGAAGGAGAACACTCCTCCACTAGAGTTCGAAATTCAGGAAAAATATGAGCCTGCATTTCTTCAAGATCTTGGCACCTTGGAAAAGGAAACATTGACCAAGAAGATAATGGATAGGGGTAGGAGGAAGGGAAAGAAACGAATGTTGGAGTCCACATCAACGATGTAGGACAAGGAAGATGTCCCAACTAAATCTGAAAGAGAAGCAAATCATGGCTTGGACATTTCATTTTAGTTCCAATGACTTCCACTTGGACCATTCCAACTAAGGAAAAGGACGCGATTTTAAACCTCCTAGAATTTTGATCTCCTCAAGAAAAACCTTGAAAAAGATGACATGAACATACCACCCCTGGGGCAGGAACATCAATTATAAGGAAGTGAATTCCACTCCTAACTCCCTTATTGATTCCTAGTTTTGCTCATTATCGTCCCATTGTGATATTGATGATTGTCTTTTGGGCCTCAATTTTTGTATCTCGGATCTAGACTAGGGTATGGCCAACTGAGCATTCATGAATTATAAATTACTTGAAAGAGGTAATTCTATTCCTTGTTGAATCTACTAAGTTTTCATGAATGTTTTTGAAATAGCTTCTTAAAACATTGTTTTATATTCATGAAATTTTTCTTTTGCTGAAGAGTCATGGGCTCCAACTTTTAGTGCCGAAAGTTGAAGGCCAAACATACTTGACTTTGGGTCTCCAAATTTTGCTTTTGAAAGTTGAAGTCCAATAGTTCTAAAGGTTTGGTCTTTAACTTTCGGCACCGAACGTTGGGGACCTAGAGGCAAAACATATCAATTTTCAACCTTCGACACTAAAAGTTGAAAACCTAGGCTGAAAGCTTTTAGTATTCAACTTTTGGCGCCAAAATTCCGTCCCGAAAGCATAATGCTTTTGGATTTAGGAGCATATAACTTTTGATGAAATTTGAATGCCCATAGTTTTCTTCAATTGTATAGTTTTATTTATTTCTTTGATGTTAATTGGATTGGTCTTTACTTTTTTTTTAATTAATTATTTTAATCATTCTTGTAAACAATTTTGTTTTTCATGTTTCTTCTAAGAATAAGGTCGACCTTGTTATTGTAGATGTACCATCTAATCTCTTGCTTATTCATGTTTTTGAGCCCTTCTCCTTCATCCTTCTTTGGAATAAACAAGTGTATAACTTTACCGAATCCATTGTGTATTTTGCAGATAGGTTTTTATTTGATAAAGGGGCCGTCATTACCATGGATGTAGATGATCCGCAAGTGTTGAAGGAAATTCGTTCCTTCCTAGAAAGCTACCAAATGAAGGTTTGCATGAAGTGGCTTGTTGTTAACTCAAACCCTTAGATGAGCAACGAGGATCCATCTTCTTAGGTACCACAAATTTTTCTTTATGCATATGTCTTCTTACTTTGCTTTCATTGAATTTTTAAATTAACCTTAATTGTTCCTTTTTTATGTAAATTCTTGTAAGTCGGGTCACACTTCTCGTGAGAGATCCAACTTTAGGCACCATGCTTTCTTCAAGGTTTCAATTCTTCACCCCTTCTACCAAGCTAGTTGAGAGGGGTATTAATCTTGAAGTTGAAGATGTGTTGTACAATTACACTGATGTGACCTCAACGACTAGATCCCATACTAGACGAGCTTTCAAGGCAATGAAAGAGTTCTATGTGATCACTTTGCAAATTCTTATCGATGTTTGTTCCCCACCAAATTCTATAATTGTGGACTTTAATTGCGGGATGGGTATTTTCTTTCATCCCTCTCTTGTATTATTAAAAATTAAGTTATTTATGCAACCTTTTGTGTCTCTTACTTTTGCATTTCATTATTCTTACATGGAATAATATTTGTGCTTGCTAGACGTTGGGGAAGTCGATCCTTGCTTTGGAGGTTGATTCAAAGCTTTTTCATCAAGTTCTTTTTCATCATTGATTTGTTTTGATTTTCTCTACAAAGAGGCCGACGAATCAATAGGACAACATGTGCCATTTTTTTCTCATCTTGATTTCCTTCATAGTCCCCTTCACAACTTTGTCTTGCCATCATATGCCAAGGCATTTGAAGTTGCATAAGCAAACTTATGTTTTGTCCCACCATCTTTAAAGCCTAGGACCTATTATCATCTTGGTGTTGAGATGTTCATTGATGATGAAGCAAGAGAAGCTAGTGTTTAGGATGCTTATTGACTTTTTTTTTCCTTTGATTATAATTGAGACACAATTTTTCCATTTTAGAGCAGTAGCTCTTTGAGACCCTTTGCATGAATTCTTCATAATGATGTTTTTGTTGTGCATCTTACACATTTTGCTTTGGTAGGTTCTCTGCTTAGTAGGTGTAGAGTTTTTTATTTAACAACAATTTGGTTAATATACTTTCCGAGTTGTTCCATTTGGAGACAAAGCAAAATGGTGCGAGGAAAAATACATTTGATAGAATCTTAACAGTTCTTTTCACAACAACGTAAATTTGAAAAAATCTCAAATCTATCTTTTTTTTGCAACAACTTTAGAATTACCATGAAGCTATCTATGATTACAGTCAAAACACTATAACGTTCAATGCACCATATTTTATTTCACCACATTCCTTCAATACATTGTTTGTCTCTCATTGAATTATATAGTATTGTTCTCTATAATGATTAACATTTCATCCTCGAGGAGAGCACTATGGAATAGATCGAGTGATCAATGTTCGACTTCAAGGATTTCATCATTTTTGTTTTTTTGTCCCATGTTGTAGCTATTGCTATTGTGCATTTAGATAACTACTTTCATTAAACTATTCCTTTAAGTTTTTTTTGGCATTCAATCTCCCATTTCAGAATATCTTATTTTGTGAATAGTGATCTTCCCTATTACTTCATAATCCACAATCCTCATTGCAATTTCGGGCTTTGACGAGGAGTGAAGTACTCCTATGATTCCTCCTCATTTAGTGCTTCAACCTATAAGTTCATTTTATCAACAACATGATTTTTTATTTTCCAGATTCTTGCATTATGTGATATGCTCCATTCCCTCCTTTTCAATTTTTGCACAAATATTCATACATGGAAGTCAATCCTTTGAGAATTAAAATTGAAATATATATCTTTTGACAAAGACAACATAAACATTCATTGTGCAATAATTCACTACTTGATACACATCTTGAGAGTTCCTTTTATGTTATGTTGTTCCATCCTTCATATTTTATCTTTTCCAATCTATTGTTTCGAGGCTCCCATAATATTATTACAAGGTCTATCCCAACAATCTCCATAGTTTTCTTGATTTAGCTTGTGGAATGCTTTGTTAATCTTCATGTTTTCATGGTTTAAAGTGGTCATCCCATTCAATTTGACTATCTTCTACAACAATTTATTGTATAGGTTTGCTTGATGTTTAGTTATTCATGTTCAATGTAGGAATTCATTCAACTTTTTGTGTTGTCTGGAAGTATGTTTGTCATTAAATATATTTTTAATATTCTTTGTCATTTGTTAAACTGGCTCATGCTCCCAAGCCTTTTTTAATTTTCATGCAATGCCTTGTTGTACCTTGTACATGACACTCAATTATTTTAAATCTTTTTATTATTATTGAGGTAATGAAATGAAAAAATTGGGATATCACTTTTGAGAAATAGTTCAAAATGTGACACCAGTTTTGAAATTAATTGTCTAGCTAAAATAATTTACGTAGTAAAAAAAATAAAATTCCCCATAAGCTCTATTCAAATATAGTAAACATATTAATTCAAAAATTGCATATCAGTTCAAAAAACATTTTCTTCGTACATAATATAACTTTTAGCGCATCAAAGCCTTGAAGAACCTTGTTTACAAGGTCTTGTTAAGTTCTTTTGATAGCTTCTATAGATGTTGCCAATTTTAGATGAATCGCCACATTTTTTTCTTGACATATTGAGTTGAATTGGGTTCCATTAGTGGGTCATTCAGTTTGTTGGAACCTATTGCAAATTGTGGTGTAGTTGTTGAGATGGAATCTTCCATATTTGTCGTCTCCTCTTTTGAGTATGCCACTAAATCTTTTAAGTTTGGTGGAAAGCTCTCCTCTTTGACATCGCTTTTAGTAATAAAACTAGTTGATATAAGAACATCCAACTTTTTGCTACAAGCAAATAGTAGTGTTTCATATGCATTGTCTTCAACATCATAAGCATTCTTCAACCACTTTTGTAACAAGATTGATTCGCTTATTCTCTTGTCAATTTGAAATCTGAACAGGTAGTCACATTGCTTGTGAAATCGCCTCCTATAATTTTTGATTCATCAAATGTGTTGGCCATGGATTATCCCCAAAAGGTTGTCATAAATTGTTTAGAAACTCCAAGCAAAACATTTTTATCACTATCCCATATATTTTGTAATCCTACAAGTGGTAGAAGATGCCAAGTACCCAACCTCAGCTTGGAACTTTACATCTATACTTTTAATATTTCTTTTTTCTACTGATAGGTAATAGTCCAAATCTTTCGATGTTTGACAATAGTGCTTGGGGTATGTATATCTTGACATTGTGCAAATGAGTAATTCAATTCAAGACTTGTTTTCTATGTTTGCTACTTGGAAGTTCAACAAACATTACTACAAAAGTGGGGTGCAATTCACTAGCCTAAATCACTATGGGACCTTAAAAGTGAAATAAGTTCATTGCATTTTACTGATTTCACCCTGGTGAAAGTTATTCAATATAATATCACTATGTAAACATCATGTTTCATTATTAATCAACATAATTCACTATTATAATTTACTGTGATAAATAGGTTTATTTTTATGTTTTAAAAAAATTTTATATATGCTATTTTATGATATACCCTATATTATTTTAAGCTACTTTAGTTATTCTAACTTATACTTCATGTTATTATAAATTATTATAGGTTATTATAAATTATTACACCCTAAACAATTATACATTATTTTATTTTAAGGCATCTTAACTAGCTTATTATACGTTTTTAAGTTATTATAAATTAAATTATTCAACTAACCTTAGGTTTACTTTAGGTTATTTTATTTTAAGTTAATATATGTTATTTCAAGTTATACTTTAAGTTATTCAAGGTCATTCTACTTTATGTTATTATAAAATATTTTATCCTAAGTATAATAATTTAAAATAATTTAAAATAAAATATAATGACCTAAGGTAAAATAATTTAGAATATAAAATAATAACATATGAAAAAAAAATGCCCTACAATATAATAATTACCAATAACCTATGATATTATAACAAAATATCCAACAATAATTTATAATAAAATAATCATCAATAGTCGTAATATAACATATAATAACCAACAATAACCATTAATAAAATAGCCCACTAATAGCCACCAATAAAATAACCATCAATAGCCATCAATAGTCATTAGCAAAATAACCACTAATGACTTACAATGGAATAACCACCAATATCCACAATAAAATATGCATCAATAGTCGCTAATATAATAACCATTAATAAAATAGCCACCAATAGCCACTAATATAATAACCATTAATAAGCACCAATATCCACCAATAAAATATCCATCAATAACCATTAATAAGATAACCACTAATAGTCATTAATAAAATAACCACCAATAGCCACTAATAAAATAATTATTAATGACCATTTATAGAAGAATCGCCAATAATCATTAATAGAATAACCATTAATAACCACCAATACCCATTAATATAATAGTCACTAATATAATAGCCATTAATAAACACTAATATCCACCAATAAAATATCTATCAATAGCCTAATAAAATAGGCACAATAACCATTAATAGAAAGGTACAATATCCTTTAATATAATAAACATAATAGCCATTAATATAATACCCACAAGTAGAATAGCCATAATAGCCATTAATAAAATAACCATTAATGTAATACCCACCAATACAATAACCACAATAACCACTACTATAATAGGCACAATAATCATTAATAGAATATGCACAATAACCATTAATAAAATAACCATTAATAGCCATTAATAGCCACCAATAAAATAACCATTAATAACCACCAATAGCCCCAATAAAAGACCAACTAATAGCCATATATTAAAATTACTTAAGATTACCAAAAATAATCTAGGGTGAAATAATCTATAATAGACAAAAATAACTTAATGTGAAATAACTTATAATAACCTATAATTGTCAATAATAACATAAGGTGAAATAACCTTCAATAGCCAAAAGTAACCAATAATAGCCTCACATAATAAAAAAATAACCTAAAATGAAATAACTTAAAATAGCTAAAAAAAATTTATAATAGTTGCAAGTAACCCAAAGTGAAATAATTTACAATAGCAAAAAAAACATATAATATCCAAAAAAAACTTACAATAGCCATAAATAACTTAAGGTGAAATAAGTTTAAATAACCAAAAATAATTTAGAATAACCAGAAGTAGCATAAGTTGAAATAATTTAAATTAATGAAAAATAGCCATACAATAACTGATAATAGCTTAACATAGTTATTATTATTATATTAGCACAAATCTTATCCATTTATTAAACTTTTATTTTTTCAATAATGATCATTAAAATGTTATTGAATAATGATATTCAATTTTTTTTTTATTCAAATGATTTTAAACTTTCAAAAGGAAATAAATGTAATTATGTACATTATTGAAATAAAATAAAAAATTAAGCTTGAATCATTTCATTTGAACAAAATTTCAATAAGATATGAATTTTGAAGGTTTATGTTTTTGTAATGTTTAAAATGAAGTATTTGATAAATAGAATGTAATGTAACATATTATCATAACAAGTGGGGTGGCTTGATGGTAGGGGTGTTTGCCTCCATTGTAAAGGTCAAAGGATCAAACTTCATGAGTGATGTTGTGTATGATCAACAATAGTAAATTGACCGAATATTCTCTTATTTAGTTCCTTATAATTAGGTGCTTAGGTTGATTACATGGCCTACTTACATAGGTTAGGTTTTAAACTTAGTTTAGGTTGACACATGTCAATAAATCATAGGTTGAAAATCATGAAATTATCAATAATATTATATATTAAATAATTTAATTTTAAATTGATTTCCATGTGGCTAGTTAATTAACTAGCAAGTGAATGGCTTGGTAAATTTGTATTTCACTTGAAAGTAACCTTGTTTCAGTAGGTACTCATGAAACAATTCATTATTCATAGCAATTGATCCCAGTTCACTAAAGGGTTAACCGATTTCAGTAGGTAAAAATGTCCAAATTCACTCAAAATCTAGTGAAACCCAAAGTGAACTGGGATGCATTTTGGTGTAGTGAAAAGACATTAAATTCTACTTGTGCAATGTTACAAAGTTGTAAACATCTTGCAAAGGTGATTTTTTATAGGGTTGTTTTTTAATTATTTCATTCAATGATCTTTTCAAAATTGTCTAACATTTTTTAGATCGTTTGGATGGGACTCATTGCATTAAAACATCATGATTGGTTGAACAACTTTTTTTTTTACTCATGTCATGCATGGTGTGTAACATGTAATTGTGATCACCACTAGCCCTAATGTGGTTTCATGTTTTTTTTGTGTTTGTATTTTTTTATACATGCCATGTGTTCAGTTCATACCCTCCAGTAAGTATTATACTATATTTCATTGCATTCTTACAATGTCTCTCATTTCAAGTATGAAAGACTCAAAACATTTTTCAATCTTCAATTGATATTTGGATGTACAAAGGATTTTTAAATATGTAATGATTATAATCAAACAATCATGTGGACAATCTAAATATGTTTACATCTTAAATGATGTTTATTTTAATAATTGGATTGGAAATTACACATATTGGATGTATTTAATTTGATGCATTTTTCACCATGTGAAGTCCACATGGTTAAATTGATGGCTGAGTAAATTTCCTTGTGAACATCACCCTTACTTCTCCATTTTTTTGGTTGCAAGTTGCTCATAAGCATTGTCAAATACATTTTCGTCATTTTCCCATATATATTATAATATTGTAATCAATTATAATATCCCCATTATTCATTGCCTGCATCTTTACATTCATAGTCTTGAGATCTCCTCTTTCTACCATTGGGAACATATCCAAATATGGTGATGCTTTTGAGAGTGTTTAGTGGTTTCTTCAAGTTTATCGCTATGAGTCTCAACATTAGTTCATTCAATTTTTCCAATAATCAATTATAGTGTTTAACTTCAACAAATATTCATTTTAACATTTGCATTATTCCACAATCATTGCAAGTAATTGTATTCTTCTTCTTCCTTTAGTTGGTGATGTGTTGTTTCTTTCAACTATTATACACATTTCGTGGTTTTGAGGCTGGCCCTATCATTCAAGAAATCAAGTTACATGATTGCTCCATGGAATGAATATTTGGCTCATGCATCTTGTAGGTTATTTCAAATTTGGTCCAATTGATCTACAAGGGCCACCTAAATACATGTTGTTAGTTGTTATGACAAATTCAAATTAGCATACCAAGGTAAGTGGGACTAGTTACGAAAGAAGTAATCAAGTTACTTGATTGCTTCATGGAATGAACACCTTGTTACAATGTCTTGTAGCTTACTTGTAAGTTGGTTTAACTAATTCTACAAGAGCAACACAAATACCTTTTGATAGATGTCACATGAAATTGAGATTAACATTACAAAGTACGTGGGATTGGTTACAACAAGAGTAATCATGTTACATGTCATATATCGAATTGAAATACAATGCAAGAGGGGATCTTTTAAAAGGGTGTGCAAATGAACAACAATAAGATTAACATGAAAAGAAATTTCATTTTACAAGACAAATGTTACAACTAGGATAAAATTGACACAAAAAAACATTTAAATAGTTTGTAAGCATGTTACAACGGAAGCATAATGTTACATGGAATGAATACCTTGTTACAATGTCTTGTAGGTTACTCATAAACTAGTTCAACTAATTCTACAAGGGCAATAGAAAAACCTTTGGTAAGTTCTCACATGAAATTGAGATTATCAATATTACAAGGTAAGTAAGTGGCACAAGTTACAACAAGAACAATCATGTTACATGTTGATTTGAGGTACAATGAAAGGGGGGATCTTTTACAAGGGTATGGTCAAGTTACATGGCCCGAACACATTTCTATGGTTCCACCAACATGCCATGTTACAAGAATGATCAACAAAAAGACTTTAAAAGGAAACAACAAGAAAAAAAACATGTTACAACAACTAGTGTAGAACGATGTTGCATACCTCTTCAATTGCAAGGACTCAATCTAGAATAGAGGCCGAGTATAATGGAAAATGATTTAGTACTACTGCATGAGAGAAACGTGGAAAAACACATGATCAAGAAGGTGGTCCAACTATAACAATGCCTTGGGAGATGGCACAAGTCCAGAACATGAATCATGCTTGTAGCTAGACGGAGGTAAGTATGAATAAGAAAGAAATATCTCTAGGTGTAAGCACATGATGCATCAAACATGAGACGCTTAGCAACTTTGGAACTTGAAGGTGAAAAGCGATCTTAGGTTTGCAATTTCTACAACCAAACTCAGCAAGGACTAACAATTTTACTTGTTGTTTTTGCAATTAATGTAGAGGGAATGCCTTCCAATTCAAGCAATGCACATACCTGAAGGTGGATCACATGTTGTAAAACCACCTACATCCATTGTTTTTGATTGACGAGATTGAAAAGGATAATGATTGTGAAAGGCTTAAGTAATGTGCATTTACAGAAACAATGGAGAGTTGTGGGTACTGTGCGGAACAGAGTGCAAAATATTTGTGTGACAGAGGATGATGTTGATGCCCTAAAGTGGAAAGGTCGACAATGACGATAGGCAGGCGAGCCGACGAGCATGGTGGATGGGCAAGCATGGAAAAAAAGTCAGATGGAGATGGGGGATGGTGATGGTGGGTTCCACCAAAATAGGTAATAGGGGGCGTAACTTGTATAGGGTGGTGATGTAGCACCTACGAGGGGTTGAAGGTTACAGCCAGGGGGTGGAACAGGGAACAGAAGGGGAGTTCACAAGGGAGCGAAAGTTACGCAGGTTGGCAAAAGGTGACATCATGATGACGACGGGGTAATCTTTTTGTACCCCTCACATTCAAGACCCTCGGCCAGTTTGATATTTTCCGAAGTTGGGTTGTAGGAGGTAGTACTTAAGGTTCAGGGTCTAGATTTTCTTTTTGCTCACTATCTTCGTTCCTAGAAACATTCTCCAGACGCTATCTCTCTTCATAGCATCATTCTCCTTCTGGAAGCCTTCACAGCTAATCAATCCACATTAATTATGGATCTAAGAATTCACTGAGACGAATTAATTGCAATAATTTACTTCGATGCAAATAAGGTGCCTAAAATTTCTTATTGGAATATACCAAAATTTAATTTCAGTCTTCATGAAAACTTTCAACATACAATGTTACTTCATTGTGGACTAAAAAAAATCCATTCTATTTTCAGTCTTGATAAATTTTTTAAAAATACTATGTTACATCACTGTATACTAAAAAAAGATCCATTCAATTTGGAAGACAAAAACAAGAGGCCAGAAAATACTACATTACACAGCAAACAGGCTTGTTCATGATCAAGAACTTCTTCATCCACCTGTCTGTCACACACATTAATCTCCCTTAGTGTACCCAGATGCTTCATTTTTCTAGTTCAAGAACATAATAAGAGTTATATCAGCATCTCAAAGCAAATGACCTCGGGAGACCTCCATAAAATCAGGGTCAGTGACAAAAACAATCTCAGTGGTTCCATTTTGAAGAGCACACTGTTCACAACTCACCATAGGTGTACCATATGGCAAATCCAGAATGGGAATACATCCAAATAACATCAATGTCATTTCTCATTGCAGGGAAAGAGCAACTACTTCACTGCTCAATTACATCTCAGGGTCCCTTCCCTGTAAAACAGCCATCGCTGGCATCTTAAACTACTGTCTCCTGGATTGGGTACTCAAACACGACCTCCTTCCCAGTAAGCTTCTTGTACACTCCTGAGAAAGTCTCCAGCTTGAACTCAGTGGTGTTGCGCTCCTTTGGGTCAAGATAAACCTGCATCATGCTCAACACAATACATAAATCCCTAGACCTTCCACACAAATGAGATGCAGATGAGATCCACCAAATCATAAGATTTTTAAGAACAAAGAGGTTTATCAAATTACAGCATGTGGGTTATGAGTGAATTTTAGTCCCCAGAACTGAACACACAGGAAACTACAGTGCCTACCAAAGAGAAATCATTTCACTCCAACATATCAGCAGTAACATCCACAAGCTAACAGTCAAAATTAATACGCCATACAAACTCCACACTAAATGATGAGGTTCCCTAAAAAGGGTACGTCCCCTTAAATGTAGATGCCAGGAAAATCATTCCAGCAAGACATTACTGTCAATGCCTCCTTGTCAGAACTTTGCAACTGCTGCTTTCAGAGCTATGAGACATTGAAGGCACGGACCCGCATGATTCGAGAACCATCGAGACGAAACCGGATTCGCTTTCCCACAATTTCAGAAGGGTACACTAAATCCTCCAAAATTGCCTCATGAACAGCAGTCAATGTGCGACTGCGTGGACGGTTAGCTGCTGTTCCCTTCTTTGGAACCCTCAAAATACGCCTTGTGGCAATAAGCACTACATCCTGCAACCAAATGATATCTTTCATAATTGAGAAAACAAAAAGGTCTCAATTTCTCAATGATAAACCACATCAACAAGCTAGGGCATTCCAAAACTAACAATAATGCACAGGATGCTTCAAATATAGTCTGAAGCAGCTTATGAACTTTCAAAACCTGGACCACAGCAGAATCATACATATAATACCTGAAATCCATTTCAATTCTACACAATATTCAACTTCTACATGCCCAGTTTACAAAGGCAGCTGACTTGTCTGAACTCACCTTGCCACTGAATTTCTTCTCCAGCTCTCTCACAAGCCTGGCATGGATCTTTTGAAAAGCCTTCCTCAGACGGTAAGGAACATGGACAATAACAGCTTTCCGGTTGCTAGAAACATCAACCTCCCTGCATATGAGGTACACAGTATTGAACATCCAGACTCCTGGTAAAACTCTAAGCTCACAATCTGCCAGTAATGAAAAACTCGAACAAGTTTCCCATGGAAGACAAAGTATCATCATACTTGGCAGAGTTGATGAACAGATCCCGCAAGTCACTCTTAAGTTCTTGATTCGTCGTTTCCAGGTCGAACAGAGCCTACATCAGAGGGGTAGTCAAGTCATTTGCAGATCAGAAGAACCCCAGTCTGAACAGAAACCATTTATGTCACATTGTTACACAGAAATGCTTGAAGACAGCACTACAACAGAATGACCTGTAAAAGGAGCAGCAATTGGCGAAACTCTAGTTTCTCCATCCACAGACCACCAATCCCCAGCAGATGCAAAATTTCTTGGTCGGCGTAGTAAACACACCTGAGCTACAGACTCCTCAAACTCGTCAGGCTCTTGGCCCTTCTCCTTCTGGATTTTCCTCCGAGCTGTAAACATGGCTGCTGACCTTGCGACCTGCACCAAAACATCCACGAGAGAGACCTCCTCAACATTTGAACATCATCCTCATGACCTAAAACATACATTCTCCGCACAATGTGTCCTAGACCAAATCTTAGACAGTGCAAGAACCGAAGTCAGCATACAGAAAGCGCGCCGTCCTGCCGCAATAAAAATGCGTGGACCGACAACTTCCATCTGTTTCCCTTCTCCTCTTGCACGACTTTAGAACCTACAAGTTCCATCCTCAATAAGACAGAGAGGAGAAGTACCCTATTCTCCCTACTACACAAACCGTTCTTCTTTCTTAGATCCCTCTCTAACAGCGACATGGAAATGCAAGAAAAACTGAACCGTACTCCACACAGAACAAGCGCCGCATTTCCCCCAAACCCTAAAAAGGATGACAATACGGAACAAAGAGAGGCCGCGCGCACAGGAGAGTCGACGCACAAAACACACAAACATACAGGCATTCAGATTGCATTAGCAATGGCAATCGAATAAGAGTAGCAAAGAGAAATCCATACCTTGACAAACGAGGTCGAATGACGAGTCGGGCAAGAGCTGGATCGCGCAAGTGCTGGATGGCGAAAGAGCTCAAGGCTTATGGGGCGACCTGACTTTATAGAGCCGCAAAGGGTAAGGACCTCTAGAAACCCATGCCGTCCGATCACTCCAATCTACGGCTCAGGAGCCAGACTCAACATGGACGAAACCCTAAGCATGGTTCTACATCCTGGAAGAACACACCGTAACTATCTTTGATACATCATCAATATGTCTCTGTGAACAAAACCCTAACCGTGGTTCAAAATCCTGGAAGAAGACATGGTTACTTCGTCACAGGTCTTTGTGAACAAAACCCTAACCATGTTGGCAAATCTTGGAAGAACATGTAGTAACTTCATTTGGTACATCACATGTCAACATGGATGAATCTCTATCCATGTTTGCAAATCTTGGAAGAACACACAGTAATAACTTCATTTGGTACATCACATGTCAACGTGAATGAAACCCTAACCATGTTTGCAAATCCTGGAAGAATAGGCAATTACTTTGTCTAATATGACACATATTTGTATGAACCAAACCCTAAAACATGGATGAAACCTTAACCATGTTTCCAAATCCTGGAAAAAATATGATACCTTCATTTGATAAATCACATGTCAACATGAATGAAATGTTAACCATGTTTCCAAATCTTGGAAGGAAACACAATAACTTTGTGTGATACAAAACATGTTTATGTGAATGAAACCCTAAACATGGCCGAAAAACCTAACCATGGTTTGAAATCTTGGAAGAACACGCCATAATTTTGTCTAATACACCATGTGTGTTTGTGAACGAAACCCTAACCAAAGTTTTTGTCTTGCAGAGCTTTGTCTTAACAAACTCCTCTATTCCTTGGTAGAGTTTTCATTTTGTCTTTGTGTTCTCTATCTTGTGTCAAGCTTCCTAACTTCTATGCTACAACAATTTGCATTTTATAATTGATTCTGAAACAATGTATAACTAGTTACATTTGGAATCCTCTCCCTTTTCTTTATGTTTTGTCAAATTTCATTAGCTTTCTATTAACATGGATTTTCAATTCTCTTATGCAACCATTTACAGACATTTTTGGTTGATTCGAACAAAATGTAAGTTGCAAATGGAGTTTGCTTTTTATTGATATCTATGTAATGTCACTTGATTTTTTTTGGCCCCATGTTGTTGCTAATTTTAAATTCTTTTATCTAACCAAACTATGCATGTGGTTCATGTTCTTACAATTGTGAACTAGACCATGAACCACAAGTCATGACGGTGTCCCTCAAAAGAGGAGTTGAAAGAAAAGATAGGAGCAGAACAATAGCTTGTGTCTTGTCAATTGTAAACGACAAAGATTGCAACACTTACCTTCTTCACTGTTAGTTAGTTAGTCTTACATGCCATAAACCCATTTCACCTCAAAATATTTTCAAGCTTTTAGATCAACTAATTTTTTTCCATTGTAATGAATAATGACACAAAGACTAGATGTGATTTTCTTGCTCACAAAAATAATAAAAATTTCCACCTTTGTAATTACAACCCAATAATGGAAGAAGTTGGGTTTTAAAGTAACACATGAGTAATTTGAAAAGGACATTGACCAATGTTTCCACCAATTACATAAGCTAATCCCAAAGTGCAAACAATGGTGCAAGAAAATGCAAAATCACATGGATGTTTTCATTGATGAAATGGCGGCAATAGATCATGGTATCCCTCCAAACTAGAGGCATAATTTTGCTAGTGAAAATAATAGCAAGAAAAACAAACTTGTATGAATTGTGGGTGGTTGTTGGTTAGGCATGGATATCAAGGTTGCATGTCATCATTGTGCACAAGATCTTGGGGAACTTTTTCATGGTATCCTCAAATCACATTAGAAGGTGATGGTTTGATACTTTGTGAAAGAAAGTCACAACATTATGACAATGTTCATTATTGTTGTTGTTTTTTTTTTTTTTTTTTTTTGGCCAGAATTGACTCAACATTTTCAAGGTGATGGCCAAGGTGATGGCCAAGGTCTGATACTTTGTTAATGATAATATCAAGGTTAGAAAAACATTTATTCTAGTTTTTGTTTTAGTTTAGTTAAATGGCGTAGCAATAGATGTATTTGTGGATTTTTTCCTTGAATCACATGGATATGGTCTCTCAAGCCACAAAGACATAAAAAGGACCTCATGACTTGTAGGGATTTTAAAACCTAATTTAAAATGTAATTTTTTACTTATGTCATGTAATTAATATATGGTGACAACATTGTGGATCTGAAAAGTTGAAACCAAGCTTCACATGAATGTTGTTGGGTTAAGCAAGGGACTTGGGTTTCCTATAAACACATTATATTTTGCAACATGTGATGTTTTGCAAGGACATTGAGGAATTCATTCATCATTCTACATGGAATTGGAATGTAATTCACCTTTTATTGTCTTGTGCCATGAATATAGAATAGGCATGTATTTTCTTGTGAAAATATGGAATGATTCATGATGGTATACATGGGGATTGAAGGTTAAGTAACATGGCACTTTGAGTTAATTATACATGTTTTTTTCATTGTGAGGAATGAAAATTTTGTTTATTATTGTAAATCAATTTATGTGTAATGATTTATTTCTAGGTGAGTTTTGTGTGTTAGTTGTTTTTAATTTGTTATTATGAATTGATAGATTGGTGTTTATATGATGTCTAATGGTGTTTAATGCCTTCAACTTTAAAATTAATGTTATAATGAATAGGTGAAAATAGTCAATGAAAGCAGCCTAAATCATTTGTAAATTCTATCTTGACATCAAATCACCCTTAAAATAAATAACTTAACAAGCCATCAAATGCCCACAAAAATAATGTCACCTTCCAATGTAGGTGGGCCATGGCCTTATGTTTATTACCGATGTGGCATAATATATATGCCTAGGCCTATGATGATGAGGAATTCCACTTCTATTGGAATGTGGCAAAAAATGACATGTTGTCATAAAATATCCCTTTCACATGGCAAGAATATTATTTAAAAATTATGTTTGGTTCATTTGCTCATGTTCACATGCTCATTGTTCATGCTTACATGCACTTGTCATAGCATTGTTGCTTTATTTATAACTATTGTAAACTCTAAAGCTAGCTTGTCATGAGGTATTAAATCACTTATCTTGGGTGTTCATCATCATAGTATCAAACATAAATCATTAACATCAAAGGATTATGGATTCAAGTGGTGAGTTTTACTAGATTTTTTTGACACAAAAGCAAAGATCTAATGTGTTGTTACCAACCACCAAAGCTAATATTATTGCATGGTGGGTTTCAAAGACAATAATTAGTCGCAATAAAAAACAAGTCATTAGAAAATTAATCATACTTCATGTTTCAAATGAGAAGCCCACCCAATTCTTGATGGAATCCTAGGTGTGCCAATCTTTGTAATAATTTATTTCAATTTTCAATCTAGTTTAGGGTTCAAAGTTCATATTCCACTTTTATGAAATTTATTGAGGTATGTTATAGTGCCCTTTGTAGGAGTAAACATAGGTGCATTTTTATTGTAGTTTGGATTTTTGGGAAGGCAAAAGACTTTGTATTAGTAAATGTGGAACATGACAATGGGTGATGTATAAATAATTCACCTACAATGAACTTGGCATTCATTTTGGGTTGCAATGTTTCCAAATTCTATGGACATTTGTGTGCACTCATGAGTATTTTGTCATACCACAAAGGATTTTCATGGAGGTTCTATCATTTTATGGAGTTTAAAGGATGTTGTAGAAGATTATCATAAAATATTAAATGGAAGTTTTTTGTTATCATGAGACTTCCAACATACCACATAAGATTAGTGTGGAATTAAGTGATGGGTGCATTCATGTTATAATGAGCCATTTTTTTGGTAACCACTTATTGGATTTAGGTTTAATTATATGGTTTGAAAATGGATGTAGTAATAGGATCTTGTAAAACAATTGTGCTCACATATTGATTATATACTAAGTTGATAAAATCCAAAGTAAAAGATGGTCACAACAAAAATATGGGACGTGAAAGCATATGAATGTGTTTATAACCATTTTTTGGTCATTAATGAATATTTATTGTAAGGAAAACCATCAATTTCGAAATTTTGAAAATGAATATATATATATATATATATATATATATATATATATATATATATTTGATATGTTATGACTTGTCAATTTGCATGTGCATAAAAACATGGATGTATATATATTTTGAGATGTCATAAATTTTACTTAATATTTTAAAATTAAAATTTAAAAAAAAGTTTATGGTTTAAATTGTTATTTATTATGTACAACTCCAGGTTGTTTTCAACATAGAGGATATATGGACATTAAGTGCATGCATTTTCAACAATAAATAAAGTTCATCACATGTCAAACATGCATATATCAAATACACTTGTAACTTTGAATAAATTATAGTAAATTATAATATTATGTGTACTATTAATATATTTTATAATTAGTAAAACCAAAGTTTAAATCAAAATTATGGTTCTTTCATTGCATATATGTTCTAGACAATGGTGTGTTTTATTTATTACAATTTAAAGGTTTTAAAGAAGCATTAATTATATGACGGACAAAAGGCACGTCATGTTAGATCATTCTTCAATCTAAAGGACTACATATCTTCATTTTTGTAAATGCAATGCATTTGGATTGTATATTCCAAAGTTCCAAGTTAAATTATTAACACAAAAGTGAAACATTTAGATTTTATATTTAATTTTGATGTGGTCTCTTAATTGTCTATGTTGTACATTTGTCTCAAATGATCATTTAGCTATTGAATAGTTAGTTCAAAGTTGGGACCTTTCCATTATGAACCATTGATTATTCTTACTAGCATTTTTTTCCTACATACTTCACATTTGTGATTTTTGAATGCTCAAATTAATCAAGATGCAAGAAAAAAAATTACATGGTGGTGATTTGTTTTCAGTTATGTGTGTCAGGAATGCTAGTTTAACTACCTAATTAAGTCTTAATTATGTTAATGCTAAGTTGGGTTAATGTAGTTAATTGAGTTTTAGCTTGAAAGTAGTTAATGTGTGAACAAAGTTTAAGTTATTTAATGTTTAAAATATAATCCCCAAGTTGGATGATTGTGATGAGAAGCTTTGTAATATTTTTGTGTTTTTATGCAAGCTTCTTTGCACATGGTGATGAGATTTTGGGCTTGAATTCTTGCTTGTTTGAAGGTGAGTCATATTTTGAACATTGAAAGTCAAACTACCTTCTAGGTTTTCTAGCCATTTATATAGTGGCATCAATGCTACTTTCTTTCTCCATGCCACTTCACTTTCTTTTCAATCTTCTTTTGTATGTTTTTGGTAGCTTTGGTATTTTGAAAAACAAACTCAAAGGTGAGGGGAGGAATAGGTTTATTGCCTTTTCGGCTTCATTTGAAAATATGCAACTTTTTGGGAAGGGATGTGGCAATAGGTAGTGTCCATTTTGTTGTACCCCTTCACTCATGAAAATGTATTTCATCTTATTTTTCTCCTGGATGACTATTGGCAAACAATAACTTACTTGCCAATGGTCCATGTTATTTTAGGCTACCCTTTCAATTTATTATTTTTTAAATCCAATGTTGGGATGGATGGCACCTTAGATGAACATTATGGTTTGATAGTTATTACTTCCATCCCACAAAACACTGGTTAAGGGAAATGTTGCTACTTTTTGATTGCTCAATTGCCCCTACCTTTTTTGAAAATTTCCATGAACCTTTTCCTCACTACCATGTTGTATTTTTATAACCTTCATACAAGCTACCATGATGGGTACTACGGCCATTAGTTGTGTCTAGAAGTGGACACCTTTCCCTTTTGGAACATAATATTTTGTGGATTCTAAAAAATCACAAATTAATCCCTTATCATCTCATTGAATTTTTTTTCGAGCATTTCATATGTCACTTGTTTTTTAATACTTCTCATGCACTTAATTATATATTTTAAAAATTGAAAAATAAAACAAACAATATGGGATAAATATTTTAGTTACATCCTAGTTGCAATTATTATCTAATAGCTAAATGCTATACTAACATAATCTACCTATTAGCTATATTAAATATTCAAAGTAATAATAGCTAATAAATTATAATATAAACTATTAATAGCGATACTAATATATAAAGGGTCTACCTATGCATTCCCTCTTTTTCTCTTTCTTCCTTCATTTCCTCTCTCTCTTGGCGCGTCCCTCTTTCTTCGCATGTCCTTGCTACCGAAGGGTCTACAAAGAACTGTCTACTATAGTGCTCTCTTGAATCAAATCTCCTTTCACAAAATTGTGAATATCTCTGCTACAAAAATCTCTATCACAAGTTCTTGGCCTCAGTCTCTATTGCAAAGCTCCTAGTCGCAAGTTCTTAGCTATTGCACACTGTGAAGCTCCAAATGCAAACTTGCATACAAGAAAGCATAGACGGGAAAGCTCCAACAAAAAGGATGGGATAAAAGAAGAAGAAAAAAATATTTACCTCGTGGAGATATAGACTGATTTCCATTTTTGGTTGATGATGATATGTTGGTAGCTGCCACTCAAGCTTTGGTGTGGATAGTAAAAAGTTAAACCCTAACTATCTAGTGTGTTTCATAATGGCAAACATTGACAACCAGATCATGTGGCCCTAATATACTGGTAAGGATATAATGTTAGCATTATAGCCAAACACCAGGTGTGGCATGGCCTTTAGAGTGGTTTGTGTAATCCTGTAAGTCCCTCTTAGATAAGAGGATAGGCCACTAGATAGACACAGGCAAAACATAGGAAAAACTCAAATCGTCTGAAATTTGAGTTTTCTGTTTCTCCTTGGTTATTTTCCTTTGGAAGAGTCCCAAGATTCTTGCATTTTGACTCTAGTCCTTAGTTCAAATGAAACCCATGCTTCTGCTCCTGGGTTTCATTGTTGTGTTGGATAACTTTATTGAATCACCTCAAGAGCCTGGCAAAATGAAGGAAAAAAGAACAAACAAAAGTGAGGGCTTGTCAAAGGGTTGATCTAACTGTAGTAGTTAGTACTAGTAGGCAGTGACATATCTCTTCTCTCCGTCTTGAATTCCTCCAAGCATAATGAATTTAGTCGAGGAAATGAACTGGAAGAAGACCATATGCAGCATATGCCAAACATGCACTGGAGTCTTGCTGGATTCTGCTATCAGTCTGGGATTGACATGGGACTGGAGAAGACGGCACCTGGAGCTGGAAACATGGAGTGATTACAGTCACATCATCAGTCAATCCATGGGAGAAGAAACACTATGTTTGGTTCACCAGCTCAAAAAGGTTTGGGCATATTTGATTCATGCTGCTCAGGGTTACCATGGCTCCATGTCTACTGTTTCCAATCCACCTGTCACCAATCCACCAGTTGAGCCTCTGGTATTTTATGAAGCTTTTTTGTTATAGTACACCAAACACTTGTGGCATTCCTGACCAGCATTCCTGACCAACATCTGCAGGTGTTGCATTTACCCAGTTTCTTGACAGAATGGAAGAAGTAGTAGCTCATACATCACAAGCAAGAGAGAGAATAGTCTGGGAAGCAAAAAGCTCTAGTTTGGATTTGTACATTTCAATTGTCTCGTGTACACACTTACTTCTCTTCAATTGAAGATGTAAGAAAAACTGAAGTCCAGGAGTGAGCTGAGAGACATTTCAAACTCATCTACAAATGCTTCTGAGAGAGTCTTATGAGGCAAATGGAAGACCATGACCTGGTGAAGTACAGAATACGAATCTGGTGATCATTCAGTAGCAGATCAAAGAAGTTGCCTGTGATTTGTGCATGATGCGTTTTGAGTACCCCAGGTTAGTGCCTATTATGCAAAACACATCTTCCACCCGAGTCTCTTATGGTACATTTCCCCTACAGTAGAACCTAAACTCTTCATATAACAGATAGAAAGGCTTTGCATAAAAATGACCTGAAACTGTTGTCCTAATGACAGAAGAAGAGTTCTCCTCTGGAAAAAGAGATCTGCAACTAAAAGCCCCCTGCAAAAAATAAACCCCAGGAGAATAGATCTCGATGTTCTTATGCTAAGTTCAGTCATCCAATGAGTCCTCCAAATCTGAATGTGAGAGAAAGCTAGGAAATGACATTGTGATGTCCCTGCAGTAGAGCAAAAATAGAGAATTTCAGTAGAGTAACATACTGTAGGATGGCCTAAAACTGAATCTCAACCAAAAGCAATCACAGGTTCAGAGTCTGTAATGTAGACACCAATTTTCACAGGTTTAGAGCTTGTATCGTACATATACACTACATGTCAGCGTGTCGAAAGGTGCTTACAAAAGGTATGGTAGTGTCATGTTTCTCAGTAGCGATGGATGACGCGTCACAAAATTGCACCATTCCTCCTTGTCAATCCGCCCAGCTTCCTTTGTGTTGGCTTCTGCAAAGGTCTGTGATTTTTCCAGACATCAGCAACATGCATTTAGTCATTTCCTATATACCCCAGCATTTCACAAGCATACATGGATCCTTAAAAGAAAAGAATTCTTATCAGCTCTTATGGTTGGCCAAAATGGTATTTGCTACTGATACCTCTAGGGTGAGAAAATCTCAGCTGAATCTCATTAGCTCAGGCTTATGAGGGGGAATATTAAATGGACCTTATCCAGGATGGCCTCGATAACATCGTCTGACAAATCCATGTCTGATTCGGACAACAGAGCATCCAGCATCTCTTTCACCTGTACACCCAACCATCCCCTTAAGTCTTTCACCATTTTCACTTCTGCCTGTTGATACATCTTTGTTGAAAACTCTCTCTCCCTCTACTCTTGCCTCTCCCAATAACCTCATGTGAGTTTTGTGCAATAACCTCATGGTGGGTGGTGCTATTTGGTTCTCATAGCAGGGAATCCCCAAAATCCAGGGCATCCACTATACAGATCCATAGCTGATCAAGAAGACCTTGAGTCCTCACAAAGTGGAAGGTCCTAAAGTTTTTAGATGTGTTATACTGTTAAGATCACTTATTGGAAAATGGCAGCAGATGGTTTCAAACCGCAAGGGTACACAGCAAGAAAACACCTTCCAGGTTCAGCAGGAGATGTGTATAAACGCTAAGATCAAAAGCAAGACCTCAAATCCTCACATCTCCTACTTGAACCATGGTCTCATTTTTTTCTCTTTCAACGGCACAGAGAAAGAACAGGAAAAGAAAACAAACTTGTGGGTAGAGTCAAGGGTATGTCTGTAGATTGTAAATACCTCCTCACGTTCAATATAGCCTGTCTGATGCAAGTCGTATAACTTAAACGCAACTGCAATAATGAATACAGAAAAGACCACAACTCAGCAACCCAATCCTGAACCATCTGAAAGCAACTTCAGGTGTCCTGAAGTAATCTGATTTTTTTCCGGGGCCTTGTGGGCTAAGATCATGCATGAACAAGAATGAGGCAGAAACAGAAGCAGCAGCGGGAGTAGTGGTAGTGATGGTCTCACACTCCATTTTTTCTTCATTCCGTGAATGGGGGTGGAACACACTGAGTGACCGTACAAACTCCCCAAACTCAATCACCCCATTTCGTTTCACATCAAAGAGTTGGAACACCTGCAAAAACAGTAAGGCAGCAGCCATAAAAATGAATTCTGAGGAAACATTCCAAAGTATGTGAAGTCCCCTCCACCTTCCAAATAGTTCTTCTACACCTGCTGACAAAAGGCACCATTTGTGACCCAATTAACCAACCAACTGCATTAGCAGCAGAGAGACAGAGACAGAGAGACAGAGGTGTTACCCGATCAGCAAAAAGGTTCTGTACTTTGCTGTTTCTGAATAGTGCCAACTGAAACTCTTCCTGCAGAGAACCTGACAAAATGTTACAAGGTTTGCAACCGTCAAACCTGAGAAACCTTCAAACTGAGCAAAAAACCTGCAATAGATGGGGCACAACTTCCAGTCTCAAGGCTTACAGTGAAAAGAGGAAACATATCCTCCATTTCATCCGGTGCTTGATGCTCAGTGTTTTAAACCCTCAATTGTGTCCAGAGTTTTGTGTTCAGTAGAGCCAGTGGATGATCATGTGAAATTCAACCAACATTTCTCATACTTCTTACTTGACTCTTTTGAGCACAAAATGTTTTATTTTGTGTTCAAAGAAAATAAGACTGGAGGAAGAGGCAGAGTAGTTTGTTGCAGAGAAGAGGCAAAAACCCAACCTTATGAATGAGGCCATCATCAATGACTGAGCTGCTGATTTTGTTGAAAAGCTCGTAAAGGACCTCTACCTCACTCACATTGACTGGCCAACAACACCCCAAAGCCCATAACAAATCACAATGAAAAACTACTCCCCAAGACCTCAGACTCCCCAAAGTCTCAAAGATTCGCACATTCTGGGGGGAGTCTTTGAGATGAATGTGTGAATAGTAGTAGGGGAAGCACTTCCAGAGAAAAAAAGGGTTTGGCAAAACTCAAAGTCACAACTCCTGCTCAACAACTGAGAAGACTCTACAAAATCTGTGAATGGTAGGGAAGAAGTTCAAAGAAAAAGCTTTGCAATGAGGTCAACTCCTCAAGAACTCAAGACTCTGCAAATCTGTGAATTGTAGTAGGGAAGATTTCTTTCAGAGAAAGAGGAATTGCAAAATCTTTTCAGAGGAGAGATGAGATGTTACACCGAGTTCATCAGAAAGCAGAAAACTGTGGCTTCTTACAAAAGAAGAGGATTTTGGAACAAGATCGGTGGGTGGGTAGAGAAGAGATGGGAGGACTAACATACATACATGCTGTTTCTTTGGCAAGGACAGTTGGCTCCTCATAGCCTGGAGGTGTTGTTCTCACACCCTCGGGATGGAAACAGCCCATCATGAGTGTTATTGCATAATCCAGTGCTACCAGCACTGGTAATACAAGCTTAACCACAAACTCCTCCGTGGTCGCCAGTGCAGCAGCACCTGCACTCCAACCAAAACCTTCTCATCTTTCCACATCAAAACAAAAACTTGCCATTGAATTGTCCACACAAAGAAAGTCTCAAAAGAGAAAGACAGAGAGCAAGCACCCAAAATTCCAATAGACCTCGAGTTTCTATTACTTACAATCTTTGTTTTGAGGTAAATGTTCCAACCCAAGCACCATCCAACCTAAAAAATAAGCAAAAAGAAATGAGTCCTTTGCTCTCTGTCTCTCTATCTCTCTGTGTCACACGCTGTTTCATCAAGTTTACCTGAGGATGCACAAGGAGCAGAGAGTTGGAGAAACTGCTGCTGAGCACTTGAAACTTTTGTTGTTGGTCACAAGATCATTGCCAAGAAGGCAAGCAAGACTACAATGTCATCGGGAAGCTGTGGATATATTTTGCCTGATGTCGGTTAGGAAATATGAAAACTGTAAAAACAGAAGAGAATCATGATGATGATAAGGAGGAGAAAACACACAAAAAAAACTTCGTTGATAAATCCCATTCTCCTTGTCTCCTCAAGTACAGATTGTATACAAGAATCCTCGTCATCAAGCAAACATCATCATCACCACAATCGCTAATCGTAAAGCATCCTGCCGTGCGATTCCCGAATTCCATTTCCAGATTCAACAACCGTACTGGGTACGTGTAGATTCTTGCCTTCAAGTACAAGCTTCAAAAGGAAGTCGTGTTTACGTGAAACTTCCACAAAAACAACGAAAATCGCCCAATCTAAAGTGAAATATCCAAACCCTAGAGCTAAGAGAGAGAGAGAGAGGGGGGGGAGACGAAGGCCCACTACAATTCGCACATGGGTTTGGATATTTTACTTTGAATTGAGCGTCCTTGAGGGAGGGAATTAGCCACATGTGCTAATTATAGCGGGCCTTGCAAAGGGCTCCCAACAAAATTGTACGTATACGTGCTCTTAGTTGTGCAAAACTACTGCTGCATGGCTTCTTTCTTTTCCTTCACTGCCCTTTTTAGCCCTTCACTGCCCTTTCTGGGGGTGCCCGAACACATCTTGGCGCTCCTCAAACACACTTTGGGTGCATGTATAAAAATGGGTCCAAAGTGTCTGGGATCTCAGGGTCTTTTTTTTCATTTTTGTGATGTAGCTCAAGTTGTGATCATCCATAAGATGATTTAGCCAGATTTGGCTACAGACTAAATATGAAAGTGGAATAAAGTCAGGATCCTTCTATATTCTTGGCTATCTACTGGAACTCATCATAAAAATCTGGTGGTCTGCAGAAAATTTTTTTTGGGGGGAAATCTGGAAAACTTAGGCCATTTTTTCCATAGAAAATCCTTTTGGGTAGGTTGAAATAATATTTTTCAGGTCAAAATTTGGCAAAACTTTGCCAAAAAAGAGAAAACACTCATCTGAGTGTATAGCCCAGGGGTGATGGCTCAGTTGGTTAAGCCCCTTGTCTAGGACCCTTGAACCTCAAAAAAAGGGTTCTGGATTCAAACTCATTGGTGTGCCAGCCCTCTGTCAATGAGCTTGACTTGGGGGTGTTGGTTGGGTCTCTTGTGCTTAAATTTTTTTTACAAAAAAACTGTGTCTGGTGTTAATCATCCATCTTTTTTTGAGAAAAAGCAAGAGAGCAAAAAAGAAAAGGAGGACTGGGCCAAGGGTAGACATGAAAAAGAAGAAGACACAGGCAATACTTTTATATTGCATGCAATAAGAACTATGGGTCAAAATTTCTAATCACAGTCAAAAATGGGGGGTTGTTGGGGAGGGGTTTCAGGACGGTACAAAAGGTTTTTCTTTGGGGAAAAATTGGGCCCAGGTCGCAATTGTGAGACACACCTATAAGAGAGGTCAAGGAACCCTTTTATAAATAGAGACAATAGAGAGGTCAAGGGTCCATTTCCAAATGATCTCTCGTGAACCCAATGCCTGTTAATTGTATTAACTCCCACTAGAATAGTTGAAATTTTTATGTAAAATGTTGAGACATTTAAGTTATCCGTATAGCCAGGAAAAGATGGCACCGGAACCCCCGTTTGGTCCAGACCCCCCCCCATTTGGTCACATAGGGGGAGAGTTCAAAAAACAGAGGGAAAAAAAGGGTACCTACACTGGGCTTCAACGGGGCATGAAACTCAGTTTAGCAACAAATTTGGTTTCAACCCATCACTGCTCCTGCTATGTGTATTGTAGCTATAAATGATAAGTATATTTCATACCCTTATTTAATAAAATTTCATCACTTTGCGGATAACAGCCACTAGGGGAGAAAGCATCAAATGAGGGCCCAGGGGTGCAACTCAGCCCAAGAGGGCATGACTTTACCGATAACTCTATTTACTAGCCCACTATGGTAGCGAATTTCCCACTATTTGTTGTCCCCCTTAAGATATGAAGATACTTACCAGACCCAATAAATGTCAGTCACCTCACCTTCAAAACCAATTCTACAAATTGCTTAAATATATAAGGACTTGGTCCAGGTTGCAATGACTTTCGACACCTGCAACTCCAAGGTGTGGGTTTATTCCAAGAGCACTTAGAAGTAGTGAGGTGAATATAGAAACGCTTTTGCCATAATTTGACCAAATTCATTGTGATTGGATAGTGGATGAGCCAAAGACATGGAAATATGTGCCCTAAGTCTTTTGGATGGTTGCCAACCCACCACCTCTTTTCAAAAATATTGGGCACATGTACTGTTGGGGGACAGGTGGGGGGAAAACACCAGCATCTTAAAAAATAATTGAGTGAAATATTTCTTCAAAATCCAGGACCATACCTAGTACCTTGGCAGCTTGCAGCACAAATAATCTTTACTTTTGAAAGGGTTGATATTTTGGAATTTGAACAATCCATTCTTTTGTTAGTTTCATTGTAATAATGTCTAGAGTTGTTGAGATCAAGGCTTTGTTTATGTGGGTACCTGGTAATAAATCAAACAAAAGTTTTTATGCATTTTCAATAGGTGACAGATCCCTTGTATGTGGCTAGTTGTGGGTTAGAGTACTCAGGAGGGGATTCAAACCCCCATTCTTGAGGTTTTAGGATGCTTTTTAGGTCATTGCAATATTTTCTAAAGAAGTGGTGGCAAAAGACAAAAATTGGGACATGGACACAATTCAGTTTTTTTTTTATGTTCATACAAAACTTTAGAAAGTATTTCAGGAAAAGGCATTATGCTCACTAGATTAGTTATCTGGCTATATCTATAACCCCGTAGATAGATGTTGGCCTTTTTCACTTCAAAGTACTTATGAACACCTCAATTTCAGAGGCAAGTCCTTCAACAAATCTTCTTGCAAGATAAGAGTGCTCTTAGAACGTGGAATCTTTGCCTCACCAAACATATCATCCAAGTACCTTACCTTTAAAGGTGGGTTTTGTCATTAAATAATCCCCAAAATAGTGAAATGAAATTTTGTGAAAATATGAAGTTGACATGTTGAAAATCATCATAATTATCATAGGCTACACAACCTGGATAATTTCAATACTCATAACAATATCATAGGAGATGATGAAAAAATCAAAATCAAAATCAAAATTTCAAAATCAAATAAAAAATAAATAACATTTTTTCAGTTTTTTGGGAAAAAAAAATTCCTTTTGCCAATGTGGAAACTGACCCTAGGCTAGGTATTTGCTATAGGCTACCATCTCTCATTTCTGCAGCCTTCACTGAGAAAAAAAGAATTGAAGATGGGTTTGAAGACAAGGTAGCCTACTAGTAGCCTAGTGAGAGTGTAAAATCCCAATGAAACTAGGACAACGTCAAATACTAGAACGAGAATTGTTGAAGCTAGCATATAGGCCTAGTACTATAGTTGGACTAGGAAGTTGTACTATAGTTCTAGTACTATACCTATACCTAGTAGTACTAAAGTTTAATAGAACATTGGTCTCCAAAACTCCTCAATTGCAATGGATCTTTTAGCACATACAAAAGATGTGTGGAATTAAATGGTCCCAGCCCCTATTGGGGGTTTATGCTTGGAACAACCCACCAATTGGAAGGGGCTCCCTCTTTTGTGTACTTCCTCCTCAAGGAAGCTTTTCATAAAAAGTGTACAACGAATAATATCTCTTAATAACTGATTGTTTTGTCTTATGGTCAATTTAGGTTCAAAAAAGAATGGCCAATGGTTTTTTTACATGGAGAATTTCTTTAAGTGCAATTCACAACTAATTCTTGTTGGAAAAAACACCATTGACACAATTTCTAGTAGATTCAGTGGTATACCATGATACATGGGCAGCTTCAGCAAACGTCTCTTAATTATTGATTAATTTCAGTTTTTTTATATTCCGGAAGATTTTTCATTTTCCTTCCCAAAATATTGTTCTCTCAATTTTATTGTTTTTGAAAATTTCATCATTTGAAAAAATATATAATTTGTGCTGAAACCACCATAGTACCGAAGTAGTAATGTGGGATCATGGTAGCCATGTCATCATGCAAAATTCACAACACCCAATTCAATGTGTTCAATCATAGTTTTGACAATCATGCATGAAGAAGGATGTTGTGTGCTACCTTATCAATGTTTCCAACTATTGTTCGCACACACGCACACCAAATAACATAAATAACCCAAAATGGCATTTCACCTCCAACCCAAAAGATTTACTTATCAACAAAACTTGCAAGAATACAAGCCCAAAACACACAATAGAATCCACCCAACAATATCCACAAACAAAACTTGCATAAAAAAACAAAAGACTTATAACAACACACTTTGTGTGTTTTGGAATTTCATATCAACAAAAATGATTTGAGAACACACGACTCAAAATTATATTCCAAATATTTTTTTCTTAAACCATGTTCACATTTGAATCAGCTCTAAACTAAAACACAATTATATCACACTAACCCAACTTAGCATTAAACTAATTAAAATTTAATTGGACGATTAAATTAACATTTCTAACAATTGTTATGTTCTACAATATCAACACTTACAACTATCATTATCCATACACACATAAGCCAAATAACATAAAACATTTTAAATGGTGACTCACCCTTAAGTCACCCCTTTATCTAAGGCTAAGGTTTCCCTAGGTCAAATAACCATATAGAAAAAAATTTATATAAATCCACCAAAATTGAACATTTCAATTTTAAGGTGAGAAGACTAATAAGTTGGGTGCAAATGTGCGCCCCATCGATAAACACCAAATTATAATCTTCTCAAATCCTTAACCAAATTTCAATCATCATGGGGAATTTTTTTTAAAACTCATATTAACTACTAAAAAAAGGTATTTAAATTTACTCAATGCACCAAGGGCAAGACCACTTTCCAACTAGTACTTCTTTTAATGGTGGCGTAAAACATCCCATATGCCAACCTTTGGAACATCAATCACAATTCAACATCATGACAACCATTGTAGATTGCCCACATAACATATAACATAATCCAATACGAATAATCACTAAAAATGGGTCAATTTGGTCATCAACATGTTGAAGATGACGCAATGCACAATTACACACATGATCTTTCCATGTTTGACCATCTTGTCCTTTCAATAATAACATTATGAAAGGTAACCCATTTTCATACATGCAAAATAACATGTCCCACAATTACATCCAATGTAGGTGGTGTTATTTGTTATATGTACACATAATTTTTTATCTTGAATATATGGGTTCAACATCAATAACCACCTCCTTGAATGATGCAATGTATCATGATGAAAAATTGCCAATTTTTTCCATAGCCATTGGCATTACACACTGTAATAAAGTTATTTTTTGTTCACCCACTTAAAACCACACATTGGGATTATCCAATTTGATTATTACCATCATATATTGTCAAATTGAATTTGGTAGTTCAAACTTATGGCCAAAAAATTAAAAAAAAGGTGAAAATGATGCAAGAAAAACTTGTTGACCAAAACATATGCCTCATAGCTACCATGATAATTACAAATTTCAATTTTTCAACATGGCCATTTTTAAGCCCATACTTCTACAAACCTTGTTTCACCACCTGCACCATCCATTTAGCTAACCCATCTACCTTATTTAAATGGTTTTGTGAAGTTGTATGATGATCAATTAATGATTTTTCACATAACTTTTGGAACTCCCCATATAATTTCTTACTTTGGTTAGTGAATATTTCACATAAAGTGTTCCACTAGTTAAACACTCTATTAAAAATGCATATATAATTATTTCACTAGTATGATTTAACGATGGCATCAAATCTAGCCACATCAAAAAATGTTCAATCATAACCAAAATGTAATAATATGTCGCATTATCAAACTTGATGGGCTAAGAAACTCCAAACACTATGAATAACCAAACCCTATGATGGGCAATGGTTATAAATGAAATGTAAGTGCATTGAATGACATGTGCATTTAGTCACACACTAGACATTGAGAAGTATATTGTTGAACCTATAGTTGCATCTTCGCCAATAATATCGTGTTTGAAGCAAATTGTAAATCCATCAAATCCCATAATGGCCCAACCCTTCATGAACATGTCATATAAAACCTTCATGTTGTTTTGGGCCAAACATTACTTACATTCATTCATCTATACACACCCATAGGAAGGAATTAACTTCCCACTTAAATCACTTGGCCCTATGCACAATTTGGTCACATTCCTTGGGTATCAATCTAATTGGGATTTCACCTACTTGCAAATATATAATAGCAATTGCATCCTCATGTATGTTTAGGACATGATTTCCTTTTGACTCAATGTCTACAACATGGGAAATTTCATTACCCATGTTCATATAGGGTACATGGTATGTAGAAACATGACATCATGGTATCACTTTCAAATTTTTATCACGTGCCAATGAATTTTGGAAGTGTCCTCATTGTTAAAACTTATGTTGTAAATTAATCCATTAACATCCCTATTGACCTTACCAACCCTATGAATTTTATCAAAATCATTTTCATGTAAGATAAAAACCCATCTTACCAACTTTCTTGTATGATAATTTGATTTCGTTATGAACTTAAGTGGTTGGTGATCCATAACCCATGTGAATGGGCTACCATAAAAATAACATTATAATGATGAATTTGCCCAAACAACAACAAGGCATCACCTTCATATGAATTATATTTTGCCTTTGTTTTATTGGAATAATTGGCATACGCCACCATGAACTTTCAACCATCATTGTCAAGTTGGGTAAACATGCTCCCCAACCTTAATGTATTCCAATAAATGTGTAGTTGAAAAGATTGTCCTCATATGGGTCTTCACAAAATGGGCCACTACTATAAAAGTGGAGTGGGGTGTAATTTCTTAACCTAAATCACTATGGGACCTTAAAAGTGAAATAATTTCATTGCATTTTATTGATTTCACCCTGGTGAAATCATTTCACTATAATATCACTATGTAAACATCATGTTTCATTGCTAGTCAACATATTAACTATTATAGTTTATTGTATTAAAAATGTTTATTTTTATGTTTTTTAATATTTTATTTATTCTACTTTATGATATACCATATATTATTTTAAGCTAGTTTAATTATTCTAACTTATATTTTATGTTATTATAGTTTATTATAAATGATTTTACCCTAAATTAATATATGTTATTTCAAATTATATTTTAAGTTATTCAAGGTCATTATACTTTATGTTAAATATAATAATTTAAAATATAATATAATATAATATAATGACCTAAAGTAGAATAACTTGGAATATAAAATAATAGCATATGAAAAATAATTTAAAATACCTTACAATACAATAACTTACCAATAGCTTATGATATTATAACATAGAATATCCAATAATAATTTATAATACAATAATCACCAATAGTTGTAATATAACATATAATAACCAACAATAACTTATAGTATAATAATCACTAATAACCATTAATAAAATAACCATCAATAACCACCAATTAAATAACCACCAATGTCTTACAATGGAATAACCACTAATAGCCATTAATATAATGGCCATGAATAATCACTAATATAATAACATTAATAACCACCAATACAATATTCACCAATAACCATTAATATAATAGCCACCAATAACCACTAATATAATAACATTAATAACCACCAATATCCACCAATACAATATTCACCAATAGCCATTAATATAATAATTAGTAATAACCACCAATATCCACAATAAAATATTCACCAATAACCTTTAATAGAATAGCCACCAATAGCCACTAATATAATAACCATTAATTTCCAATAAAAAAACAATCCACCAATAACCATTGATATAATAGTCAATAATAACCACTAATACAATAACCATTAATAACCACCAATATCCAATAACAAAATATCCACCAACAACCATTAATATAATAGCCACCAATAGCCACCAATAACTATTAATAGAATAATTATAAATAGTCACCAATAACCATTAATATAATAGCCACCAATAGCCACCAATAACTATTAATAGAATAATTATAAATATTCACCAATAACCATTAATATAATAGCCACCAATAACCACTAATATAATAGCCATTAATAGCCATTAATAGAATAGCCACCTATATGCATTAATAGAATAGGCACCAATAGGCATTAATAGAATAAGGACCGATAGGCATTAATAAAATAACCACCAACATACATTAATAGAATAGCCACCAATAACTATTAGTTGTATTCATGATCAATTATTAAGTTCAATTTAGATGTTTTCATTGGTCTTAAAGTTTTTTGAAGAATTTTCATTAATGAAAAATTCAATTTGAATCATTATGACTTAATATATGGGTAGATGATTAAAAAAAATCATTACAAAATAGATTTTATAGTCATAATAGAAGATATTGGTCTTCTACAATGTAGTGTACATGTTGAGAGAAAGAAACAATAGATTCACCTAGGGGGAAATCAAGAAGACAAAAAATAGAATAAAATAGTAATTGTCGCAACCTTAACTTGGCCAAGTGTGGGGGTGAAGCCCAACACTTGGAAAAGTTGGGGATTTGGAGTCCTCCGGGACTCCCGAATGTTTAGAGCTCGACAACAGGACCCAAAACACCTCGC
>Ga0209208_10000748_pt1 | contig 43819 bp, 39 predicted proteins | sample S1TSphfallax_3_FD_187694 | JGI IMG/M metagenome (GOLD analysis project Ga0209208, IMG submission 187694) | Host-associated microbial communities from peat moss isolated from Minnesota, USA - S1T2_Fd - Sphagnum fallax MG (SPAdes) (version 2) | ecosystem: Host-associated > Plants > Peat moss >...
CCAAAAAAAAATTCTAAGTTCCCTTTTTCACCTATAGCCAAATTTGGCTATTCTAGTGCTCTTGTGGATGATTTTCTAGTCCAGCTACCTCACCCTAAAAAAAAAAAAGAAAGAAAGAAAAAAAGAAGTCAACTCTGAGTTGTTTCTAGAGTTTTTTTTTTCTGGTAAATTTTCACATTGTGGCAAAAAAAAAATTTGAAAAAAATTGAAATATTTCGTTTTTTTAGTGTAAATTCGAAAAAAATGGCAAAAATTTTAGAAAAAATCTCAAAGCTTTGGAAACAACAAAATTGAAGGGGGGGAGGAAAAAAAACAACTGAATCCAACTCACAAACCCATAAAAAACAAATCTTGGGGGATTTTTCCATCTTTGTCTGAACTGGTACTGTCATTGATTTAGGTACTCATGAATATTGTGTTTAGATTCATTATAGAGTAATAGTAGCTAAACGGATTTTGGCCCCTACTAGGTAATAAATAATAATAATAGGTCTATTTTTATATGAAGATTCTTGAAAGATGATATTTTGGCTTGTGTTGAAACTTGAGATTAGTTATTATAGAGTTATAATAATATCTTGAAGGATTTTGATTTCTTTTAGAGTATTTTTTGGAGATTATATTTTTGCATGGTGAAATATTTGAGTTTTCATGATTCTTCTTTTTGCCTTCAAATATTTTTTTAATGTAAATGGCGAAGGCCACATTGTGACACACCCCTTGTATATATATGTCATGTTGTTTTGCAGTTGAGAGAGATTTTTCTTCTTCTTCTTCTTCTTCTACTACATCATCTGCTGTGGCTGCTTCTCTTCTCTGATTTGGTACTTACAAAGGAGCACCTGACTGATGATGACAAATAAGAACTTGTGTAGACTTTCGTGATCTGGATTGGCAGTTGTTTTGGGTAGTTGGGCGGTCCTTTCCTTGACCTCGGAGATTGCGTTTGCAGCACTAGTCTGAAGAGCTGAGCAGTTTCAGAGAGAGAGAGAGAGAGAGAGAGAGATTTCAGTAGAGCTTGTAGCTAAGCTGAAAATCGTAAACTGGGGAAGGAGCAGATAGCTAGTTGCTTAATGAGCATTTTTGTTTTATGTGTATTATAGGTACACTTATTGGCATCTGCACGTTCAGAAGTCGTTTGTGTTTCTTTCGGAGATTTGGAACACAAAGTGTGATTTGCCTAATACCCATTTGTACAGTTTTCTATTGTGCGCGTGGTTTTTTGTTTTGTTTTTTTTTTTTTTTTTTTTTTTTTTTTTTGGGTTTTTGTTTGGGGGATCTCTGAGCTCCTTGTGTACTTCTCAAATCTCAATGTTTGATTACGTGACAGAAATTTCAAAACTGTACCTATCGTAATGGCAGAGCTCCTGAGTTTTCCTTTGGCTGCATTTGGCTGGAGTCTGGTACTACTTGATGAGAGAGAGAGAGAGGGAGAGGGAGAGATGAAACTGTAATATTCTCCAGCTCCTCAGAAGCTCCTTCTTGGGTGTAGTTGGAATTTTGTAGGTCGTGAGAAGAACTTCCGGAACAGAAGCAGCGAAAGAATTGTAGCTACTGCAGCTAGCTAGCTAGAGCTCTGTCTTTTTCTTTTTCCTTCAAGACCGGAGTTTGCTGTGCACAGTTGGTCTACTCTTAATGGGTTGTTGTAAATCTTCTTGTGAAGGAACTGGAATGACGAATGTGTTTGCAATGCGTCATGTGGGAGCTTGTTGGATCCTGTTCATGTGGTCAGCTGCTGTACAGCTAGTAGTATTGTGTGGAGTTCAACAGACACAGGCAGGAGTCATACCAGTTCACATCTACGGGAGCGGGAGCAGTAGCAATGGCAGTAAAGAAGAAGCTGGTAGAGAAGGATTGAGCTTGTACACTCCACCTCCTCTAGTTCTGGACTACCATGATGGTCCTCTGATGACGTCGAGTACTGGAATTCCAGTCTATCTTCTCTGGTATGGAGTTTTTTCAAAATCCGAGAAGCAGACTGTTGCTGATTTCGTGCGCTCCATTTCGCCCATGAATGAGCAGCAGCTGGGATTAACCCCATCTGTAAGCATGTGGTGGAAGACTCTAACCAGCTATAAGGATAACCGAGGAATGCAAGTGACGTCTGTGGTGAGCATTGCAGGCCAACACACAGACCGATCTGGGTCATTGGGAAGAAACCTGAATCTCTTGGACGTTGAAACTCTGGTGGAAAACTCAGTGGCCAATGCTTACTTTCCTGCTGATGCTGCAGCAGTGTATGTCGTCGTCACTGCTTACAATGTCAATGTCCAGGGCTTTTGTTTATCAAGCTGCGGATTGCATTCTTTCCTACAACCCAGTGCCAAGACGAAGGGAAAGCAGCTGGTGTATGTGTGGGTCGGTAACCCTGGAACTCAGTGTCCAGGCTATTGTGCTTGGCCCTTTGCTGTTGATCCTTCTATTGGTCCTCAGGATTTCAAGCCTCTGATTGCACCCAATGGGGTGGGTGCGGATGGAATGGTCATCAATCTTGCTACTCTTCTTGCAGGAACTGCTACCAATCCATTCAACACTGGATACTATCAAGGTGTTGCCACCTTGCCCAATGAAGCAGCCACTGCTTGTCCTGGAAGCTTTGGAACCGGATCTTACCCAGGCCAACCTGGGCAGCTTCTCACCAACACACTTACCAAAGCCAGCTTCAATGCCTATGGAATTCACCATCGCCAGTTTCTGTTGCCAGCTTTGTGGGATCCAACTACTCAGACTTGTAAAACTCTTACTTGACCCCCATCTTTCTTCCAGCTAGTCTTTCTTCTCTGTACCTGAGCAAGCAAGTGTACAGAATCATGTAATCAAGTACTGCTGGCAGCCTCCTAGAACATTTTTGTCTTCCAATGCCTGGATCACTCAGAGCTTCATGCGATCTCTACATCTCATACAACAGCAGCTTCCAACATTGTTTGTCTTGCAATGCCTGAATCTTTCAGCACTTCATGAGATCTCTACATATCTTGTGCAGCAGTAGCTTCCAACATTGTTTGTCTTGCAATGCCTGAATCTTTCAGAGCTTCATGAGATCTGTACATCTCTCATGCAACAGCAGCTTCCAACATTGTTTGTCTTGCAATGCCTGAATCTTTCAGTGCTTCATGAGACCTCTACAGCTCTCATGCAACAGCAGCTTCTAACATTGTTTGTCTTGCAATGCCTGAATCTTTCAGAGCTTCATGCAAGCTCTACATTTCTCATGCAACAGCATCAAATATTGTTGTCTTCCAAGGCTGAAATCTTTAAGAGCTTTATGTGATCTATACATTTCTCATGCCTGAATGCTTCAGAATTTCATGCCATCCCGACATTTCTTGACAAAAGAGCTTGAGCTGCAAGCAGCCAGTTTCTGTAGTTTCTGTTGCTGTTGTGGTTGCTTATTCATTCATAAACACTTTTGAAGATTTGAACAAAGATCTGTCATCTTCTAATGAGCACTATGAGACTGTTTGTGATTGATTGTAATAAAATTTCAGGTAGATACATCACCCACAGCTTGCAACTTGAGCAGATTCTGACACTTGTGAATAACAAGCTCTTGGAATCTTAAAGTACATACCTTTGATTTAAATTTAGTAATAACTGAAGCTTGTCTAACATGCATTGAATTGTATCTCTATGCAATTGGCATTGACACTTCACACCATGTGACTGGTTCCTCCACAACTGCAAAAAATGGTCAACAAATTGATTGTTATTTTCCAGTGCAACTACCTGTGATTCCAATTGTTTGAAAGTGTATGCATCAGAACAGACCTTGAATTTCATCTTGAGAATTTCTTATGTGTGGTATGTTCTCCAATCTGACTCCAACAAGGCCTGTACAGAAAATGCATCTCAATGTCCGTCTTGAAAGAGAGTTCCCACTCCATCTTACCTTTCTTTTACACCATTAAAGTCACATAATCCAAGCTGAGACCACACTTTCCCTGGATTCATCTGTAGTCCAATCCTATCCAAAAATCCAGACACAACAATAAAGTTCACATCTTTTGCCAATGTCAGGTTAATCAACTTGGAATCTTTTAGTAATACTGAAGGTCACAAGAAAAGTACAAGATTGACAGGTCCAGCCACTTTTTCTAAGAAAATATGGTGATACCCAGAGATGCTGAGACTAACCATGGACTCATCTGTAGGCAATGGTGCACAACTGCTAATAATTCTAGACAAAGTGCAAAATATAAGCTTAACCACATTCAATAAATATGCAAGAGTTCAGACACCTTATTCAGACACAGTGCAATAATCTGCTCGTCATATTGCTGAACCACCAGCATACATTATTTGCTCACAACACCTTTAGCCCCTATGGCCGTGTTGATTTGTGCCACAATCACCTGGTACAACAAAGCACTCGCCAGTTAATATCAGGTAACAATCTCTTCATTCTTGTAATCAACTAGTAGTATGTTGCATCCTGTGAGGACGTGTGAAAAATGTTCCTCAAAGAGTTACTCACCGATGGCCCAGCAAGCAAAGATGTACCAGAATCTGCAATTGTGGAACAGACTCCTGCACAGAAACCTAAAACAAACAAACCAGCATCACTGCTTATCGTGCTCTGGGTGAACAACAACAGCTTCTCAACAATAGCTCTTCAAGCAGACAGAATGGAACAAGGCCATAGTAAACAACTTGACAGGTTCTGGGCTGAGCTTGATCCATATAGTTTTCAGAAACAAAATTGATTTTTACATGATGGGGTGCACCTTGTTACCTGTGCTTTGTCCACCAATGAGCACATCGCCCATAGTAAACTGCAACAGGCAACCATGCAATTAGATGCTCAGTAGCTGGGAGTAAGTCTCCAATTTGCTCAATGAAAACTTACTTGTACACTGCACAAATATTATCAAAGACTGCACCAACTGCCATCAAGCAGTCAGGATAATGCTGAGAAAGGCTCTGAGAGTGCAATCAACCATGCAGTTGTCAGAAACAGAATCATCTGCCAGTAGCCCTTGTGTGTAACAGGAGTGTAGATATGTTTGGCCTTGAAGTGCTTGGGGTCCACTCCACCCAGCACCAATTCTCCTCCACTCTCCTCTTCTGATGCATTACGATAGAGCCAAAAAGAAAACACAGGTTCCTTCACAAGCCCTTGGTCTAACATGTTGTACCTGAACATACCCATCAGAGCAATGAACGCTTGAGATCAGTTTGTATTTACTCCATGCAGAAACCAGCAGGGCTCATTTTGGTCATGCATTCAGAAAGTTATACAGATACACAGATCTAGAGCCTATAACCATGATCTGATACAGACTTGATAACCAGATTAACCAGCTTAAAAATTTGACATACCAAACAGGAGTAACGTGGGTTGACAGAAATCTCCTTGAACCCAAGCCCGAGGATGCCATCAAACTTAGCTCCAAGAAATGTAGACCCAGGCTCCTTTGTTGCTTCTGCAAAAACCTGCAGCCAGTAACCAAGGAAACCTCTTCAGAAAAATTGCTCAATACCTGCCCTGCAACACTTCACTTTCCAACCCCTTTCAACAAAACCAGTGAAAAATGGTGGTGATTCTGAAGTAGCCCCTAAAAGAAAATGCTTGAACCATGACAATCCTGCTGGGTGATAGTTGAGCGTGCACCCACCTGGCCTTTCACAGTGAGATCACCTAGTGTGATTTCATCTTGACTGAGAAAACCCTCTATTGATTGACCCTGTGGCAAATGAAGTCCCTGGAATGCATCAAACAAACAAACAAAAAGAAGGAAACTGATGAGAACGATTTGAACAGCAGTGATAGACACACATGTTCAGTGGACCTTCAACAGCACCCTGGACGGTAGTGACCAGCTACCATAACATCCTGAAATGATGTCCCTGCCTACAGATACAAAAACCACAACCATAGCTGTGCCTACAAAATCTCTGATAGATCTCAAATTTAGAAATGCCTACTGTTAAACGTGCATAAAGGCGAAGAACTGCACACCATCTGCCTTGTATGAACTTGACTTGCTTGAATTGTACCGCTGGTGAACGTAGCATGCATCCTGCAACATACAATAATCCAGAGTACCAGATTCTTAACGATTCTGTCATTTTCAAGGGAATTTTGACATTGTGATGTTTCAATTTCAACGCTGAAGAATCTCTGTGTCTTCTTTCTTTCTTCAAAAGAACCTTTGCACTCCTCATTTTCTACTGCCTGGAAACCATATATACCAAGAGAACAGACACGGGCATCTCCCTCCATATTTCGCTGGTAAGACACCTCCAGTGGAGCCAAATCCTCTGCTTGATATGAGGGCTATCAAGGCCTGAGAGTTTTGTGGATGGCTACATGATTCATTTTCGCAACAATTGGCAAACTACATTGCCATTGTGGAGCAAAATATTGTGACTACCGAATCAAGACCCGCATTATTGACCCCGCATTTCTGCTCGCTGCATCAACCACGGGACAATTGCGAGTGCAAAGGATTGCGCAAACAAACACGCGACTGACTTCTGAGCGTCAGTCAGGAAAGAAGAAGAAGAAGAAGGCGCACCGAAAAGTAGCATTTGGCAGACGGAACCCAGAGGTTGGAACTTCCGGTGTCAAAGACAACCACGAAAGTCTGTGCAGGAGTACCGACTCCAATCTCAGCGTAATACTGCGAGTTCAAGTGGTTATTCAACGCCAAAACTTCACCTCCGCCGCCTTCTAATTCTTCTGCCACTCCCCGCTTCCCCAAACACGCAAGAAGCTTCGCTCTTTCTACTGTCAAAGAGTTGGCAGCCCGGATGCGTTGCAAATCCACCACCTCCTCTTCAACGCAACGCGCTGCAGAAGACTCCCATCAATAATGCCCTCCCCCTCGCCTAACGCGCCACAAAGCAGTATCATCATGAATAATAAAACCAAAACCAGAAAAAAAATCCCGATTGAATTCCATCTCTGTAACCACAAAGCTCTTGTTCTCCAAAACTTCTTGAGAAATCCACCGAGAGAGAAAGAGAGAGACAGCGCGAGAGCGAGCAAGAGCGAGCAAGAGCGAGAGAACCGAACACAAAACAAAATCGTTTTGTGCAGTGCGGACTGTTGTTTCAGGCAGCTCCGGTTCTTTCCCGGTTTTCAGACCGGATATGTAGATATGAATGTCACTGGTGAAACCCCCGAATTATGGAAAGCTCAAATATTTCACCATGCAAAAATACAATCTTCAAGAAAATCCTCTTAAAGATAGCATAACTCTATAATAACTAATCTCAAGTTTCAACACTACTAGCCAAAATATCATCTTTCAAAATTCCTCATATAAAAACAAGAAGCTAATCACGTAATGTCTATGCCCTAGAATGTATGGATATTATTTAACTCATGTGATCGTATTGTGGAACATAATATGGCAATTTGAATGCAAAATATATCGGTTTGTGGTCAATCCAATATGCTTCAACAACTCTAGAGATACATCGTTGAATGGGTGCATTTGTCCATGTGTGATCAATATGAGTACCATAAATTGTTGTGATTTCTTTAAACTAAAGTTTCATTGAGTACTAAGTTTATCAAAATTTTAAGTTCATTTTGGTTGTGTTGAGTTTTGGTCAAACATGTCAATGTTGAAATCACCCATTATTACGATTGGACAATATGTTGGCATTACATCCAAAAGCATTTGAAGTTGATTTATGAATGTTGAAAATAATAATGTTGAAGGCTTATATATGGCTATTACATGTATAGCTTTTCCTGTATTTGTATTGAAAGTTGTTGTAATAAATTCAGTTCCCCATATAATATTTTTTCATGTGATGATAATGTTATGAATTTGTCATATATTACCATTGTGCCATTTTGTTATATACACTTATGCTTGAAACTTTTTTGGATCAAGGAAAGAAATAATATTTGATGTTTGTGGATTGAAATCTGTTTCATTGAAACATAATATATGGGATGTTTTCATATTATAATCAAGGAAAACATCATTTTTATGTAATGATAAGGATCTAGTGTTAAGAGAATAAATAAGAACATGTGAATGACAAAGTGTATGTGGTGTAGGAATTAGGACATCCCATTGTGCAGTTGTTTGCAATCAATGCACTTCTATGGCAACACTTGAGTCAATTTGGAAATTTTTCCTTTGTAAAGGTTGAAGGAGGTAAAGATTTTATTTGTTCTTAATATGGGAAAGTGTTGTATATGTTAAACCATGTTTATATACTCCATTAGGATCAAAAGCCAAGTGATCAAGTGTTAATCCTTATGCTCGATGTATAGTACGTGCTATGGTTAGTAGAATAGGAAATTGCATCCTTGTTATAATATGAGTTGAATTTGAACCAATTTGGATATCTTTAGAGATTCTATGGGTGTCCACATGGGATGTATTTTGTTGTCATAAATGTGGGCCATTTTTATTCTTGTCAATAGACCACTTTTAGGGTTATTAAACAAAATCCAAATGACTTGTGAATTATGCAAGTTACTTGAAGCTTGGAAAATCTCATCTACACCACTTGCTAAACCATCATGTGTTGAATAATTACTAGCACAAAGTCAACCAACATGTTTTTTTTTACCTTGAAATTCTACATGTAATTTGGCAGTGAAATTCGGATAATTTTGCAACTGAAATGATTTGAAACATGTATCATGATGTTTATCTTCTTCATGAAATATGTACAAATCTCCATCACATTGTAAAAGGTCAATTCATTGTGTTTGAGCCTTATTTCATTTGTATAAAAATAAATATGGAAATTTTGAGTCTTTAAGTAGTGTACAAAAATATTGATTATTTATATTTATGGCAGATTGTGAATGTGTGGCAATTCAAAATTGGTTTAATATATTGATGAATTGTTCATCACTTTGATGCATGATTTGTTTCAATTCATAACATTTGATATTTTCCATCCAAAAATTTGGTGTTAGACTATCACTATTGTTCATATTGATTTTGAAAACTCCAACATCATGAACAGGTTGAACTTGATCAAAGTCACCTATACTAATGACATCGAGATTTTCGAAAAACTTTGTGTGCACACGTTTAGTTGATCTTAATTGAAGATCGGTGAATTTTAATATTCTTTTGCCTATCAAGGAGATTTCATCCAACACCATCAATTGTAATTGATCATATTTTTTTATCAAACTATCTAACCATTTTGAACTGAAAGATGGCAAATCTTTACAATTAAGAGGAATAAAAAGACTTGAATGAATTGTGGTTCCATCAATGTTAAATGTTTCCTTTCTAGTGTATGTCATGAGTAATGTTTTTTTTAAATGGATTTGATTAAGGATGTTTATTGTAAAATCGCAATAGACCTTGAATCAAAAGCATTAACATGAAAGTTTTACCTATATCAACACCTCTAGTAATGAACAAGTGAAGTGGTTTATTTGGATTTTGTTTTTTTTCTAAACATAATATCATCAAATATAAGACATTGTTCAATATTCATTTTTTAAAGCAATGAATGAAATTCATGGGTAGGCAAATTTTGATCTTGTGCATCAACATTATTTGAGTCAAGAATGGTGGAGATACCTATATGTGGCGTAATAACATATTCAATGTTGATGTTGTATGTTTCAATGCCAATACAATTAATGATTCTTGAGGTGGAGAATGAACATTTCCATCAAAAAACTATTCATCCATATGTTTGTATCATTTGTTGTTGCTAATTCTTCAACTTGTGATTTTATGTTTGCCCAATGTGTGTATTATCATTGTGGAAGCAATATACAATTTTTTTTCACATTAATTTTTTTTTTTTTTCATCCATGTTGTATGCACCATGCCATGTGCAATGGTGGCCCTTGAGAGTATCCTCATTATCAAAAAAAAGAATAAGTAATAATAATTGTTCTCTATAAAAAAAATTATGGGTCATGATGTTCATTGTAATGGACATAATGGATTATATGATATTTGTGTCTCTTTTTGTTGACATTTATCATATCACGATTTGCAACAAATTCAATAAGAGAAACATTAGACAAATAATTAAGTCTTTTTATGTACTTATCAATGTTTGACAAACACATAATATTTGTAGAGTTAGAAGGTAATTTTTTCTATGATTTGACATCTTTTAATACAAATGCACATTCTTGCAACGGATATGTGTTGATAAATTCAAGTGTTATAGGTGCATGGTGTGGTGGAATAGACAATATTATGTATGTAACCAATTGTGCTAACATTTGTTGAGCATTGAGAGTTGTGTTCCCCATTTTTTGAATGCAAGTGTTGGCTTCAATTTTATTTTCATTGCAATTAATACTTATGACTTTTAATTCTTTTGTGATGGTTTTATCAATATTTGTTAAATAAAATGTACAATAATTCTTTGCTACAAAAGGGTCAAGTATGAATTGAACATCCATATTTACTTGCCAAAGATTTCCAACATGAATACCAAATGAGTTTCTTCATATGTCTTTACAAGATCTTTGTAAGAAAATTGTTGGTTTTTTAAATTTCACTTTTAATGCATTTATGTATGTATCCTTATCAATGGAGATTGATTCTAATAATGTAATGAGTGACATAATTAGTGTTGTTTGTAGGTCCATTTTATTAGGCTCATCAAAAAAATTGTTATTGATTTCTTTTAAACAATTTTTTTTCCCAAAGGGGATAAATTTCCAAGTGGTATTGGTTCAATAATGTGTGTTTCTTCCATAGGGGACCATGGAAAATTAAAACGACAAATAGCTTGATTTTTCTTTCTACAAGTTTTTTTGTGATGATATCGTTGAGCCTCACAAAAGTTTGGAGTTAATTTCTCACTATCACATGTAATATATTTATCCAAAAAAAATTCAACTATTTTATTAGAGTCCAAACCATATGTTGGGGAATTTTCAATCCATAAAAGTCCATGATCATATTCACTTCCATGGTTTTGAAATTATGTAACAAAGAAAAAATCAAATGAAGGTCCAAAAGTCATATCATCTTTCATGCACAATTTTTGAAAACATTTCATGTGATGGTCATAGTAATGAGCACATGTAATAGGATCAGATTATATAAGATTTGCAATGTGTTTTGTTTCCAATTTATCAAATGGCACGTCGAATCCAAGTTTTTCACTATTAAAGTCATACAAATGTTGTAACAAAGGAAGCCATTTATTCTCAGCACTAGTGAATGTAACAAAAAATGTCAAGGGGCTTAATTGACATATCAATGCAAATACATCTTTTTTAATTGACTTAAATAATCAAATGAAGTATGTATTCATGAAATATCCATGTATCATAAATCTTAATGTAATATAACATCTAGGTTTGGTTTGTTAATGACTCCATGCACTTGAAGTTGATGTCCAAGAAGTTTTGCTTTACGTATTCGAATCCAAGATGATGATATTACACAATGGATCAATATTTTTATAACTTTAAAAAACAAGTTTGGTATGTGTGTGGAAAAATCATGGTTTTTATGTTTCTCATTGAACAATTGTTTGATATGGCATTTTCATTCCTTGGTTGCTATGAGGTTGACCAAAAAATAATGTTGGAAAATTTTATTCTTCACAATGAATGTCTTGGAAATGACCCAACAGTTTGAAATCTTCACTTGGTGTCACAATTATAACATTTTTAAAGTAATCGTAAATTTGTTCACAAGACAATATGTTTTGCACCATAGTATCTATTGATATATCTTCTTGTCCCTCTTCAAATCCATCTTCATTGTTGTTGTCACATGGCACATCATTTGATGAAACAATGTGAACATATCAAGTAATCTTGAATGGATTAAAATATTAGAATCTTTATATAACGATCTGTTAAGGAGATCATGCAAAGCTATCATAATAAGGTTGGATGTACATTACCTGTCAAATATGGCAATTTATATTCCATTCGTTTTTTTGTCGATTAACCAATAGTTGTTTCATCGTGTGGAAGATAAGGTGAAATTGATTGGGTGAAATTTACATTTGTTAGAACATTTATAATATTTCCTTTAATATTATATTGGCCATAACCAGTTGCCAAACTTGAACAAAGGCCAAACAAGGTGATATCAATTGCTCTTGTAATTCATTAAGTTTTTTTACAAAGTTTGTGGGGTCGTTCAATTTAATGTTCGTTGGGATAAAAAACTTGGGAATTTTATTTTTTTGAAAAAATGAATAATAGCTTTTACACAATAAGGGTTTACTTTCATCAATTGGAATATCAAGCCAATATTTTCAATGGTTGTTTTATATATTTTTACTAATTTTTTAAAGCATAATTGATGACAACACACAAATGGGTGAATTGATGTATCCTTAAGTTGTTCAAAATATTAACTTGATGATCCAATGAATTTTTCATTGATTCCAAATATATATCTTGTGTTATGTCGACATAGTTTTGTGGCATGTTACAACTAGTCAAATTTGTGTTCAATTGATGAGAAGGAAGTTGTTGGGTTTGTGATTGAAAATTATTAATGTCATTAATATTTATATTTATATTTGTCATAAACTACATGTTGTCCAAAGAAGAGTTGGTAGTTTGTGCAACATTTTTTTTATTTCATATAATGTGACATAAATGATGATAAACTTTTTGAATTGAAATTGCAACTTGGAATTGTTGACCAAAAATTTATGTGTTATATATTTTAAAATGGATAACGGACATGTACTCATCAAATGCTCTAACTCATAATTGTCATGGATGGGTTGCCAACGGAAATGTTTAGGTTTGTGAACATGTTCATGTGATGTTTGAATTTTATTTTTTTTGTGAGTGCATAACATCATTAATGTTAGGCAAAGGCAAAGACCATTTTTTCCCATGTTGAAGCATTGTGTTATTGGTTTGGTGTCATGTTCCATGAATGCTAATTCTAACATCTTTTTATCATCCAATCGTGAAATATTATGAAAAATTATTAGCTCATAATTGTTTTTTGTAAGATTAAGTACTTCATCATGGTAAAGTAATTGTAATGGACTATTTGTTATAAAATCGTCATCAACATGTAAACATATTACACAATTTTTTTTTGACCGCACATAAATAGAAATTCATGAATAATTTTCCAAACAAAATTTTGCATGATTGTCACCCCACAAACCCCCATATTTTGCACTTATGGTCATCTTGTCCACATAGGTTTGCAAGGAATGGATGCCATGATCTTTGTATATTAAAGAAACATCAAAATGGATATTGATGATTTCTTGGAATGCATGAGTAGGTCATTGAAGAGATTGTGCAAAGTGGGCCATACATTGGGAACAAAATTGGGGTGAGGTTTGTGAATAATGAAGTAAAATTGATATTAAATCAAACAAACAATCACCAACTACAAAAGGATAATTTTGAACCCATTGAAAATGTTGCACATTAAACACATTGTCAATAATCATGTTGAGACAAATGATAAAAAGGTTTGTTGACACCAATAGAAACAAAAATGTGGACCGATTGTGACCAAACATTCGGTCAACATTTTCCATGTTGATTTTTTTTTTTTTCATTTTAGTTGTTGGACTATGACTAAGGTGTGGATTAGTTGTCACCCAAAATTCAATTGACACTTTCCACAATGAATCTTTTTTTCTTTTTTTTTTCCACTTTTTTTTGTGCAATCACTGGTCGTTGGACTATGACTAGGTGTGGACTAGTTGCGACCAAAAATTTGGTCAACACTTTTCACAAGGAAATTTTTTTTTTCAATTTTTTCAATTAAAAAAAAATAGTCTTTTCTTTCTTCAGTCATTGGTCATTGGACTAAGATTAGGGTGTGGACTAGTTGTGATTGAAAATTTAGTTGATGTTATCTAGGATGAATTTTTTTCAGTTTTTTTGTTTTAGGTTGCTTGAATTATATAAAATTAACATAATGAAAAAAAAAATCATGATGCTATTAAAACATATCGTGGATATGTAATATATGAATATATGGAGGTATGTTTATGGAAAATGTAGATATTGACATTGATGTTTTTGGTAACCAATGTAACACAATAACAATATGTATATGTAAAAAGGCTTGGTCATCTTACAATATTGATCTAGAAAATTAATGAAATATAAATATCACAAAGTATATACTAGACTAAAAATCATTTCATGCTACTAAAAATATAAAACAATTCAAGTAGGGTTACAAAACCTTAAAAATCTAAACATTCAAGTAGGATTACAAAACCTTGAAGATCAAAACCTTCAAGTTGAAATAAAGGCTAGGATAATGGCATCTTGAGCTTTGAAACTTTCATTGTCGTCAACAAATTCCCCAATTAGATTCAAGTGAAAACCCCTAGTAACTTTCAAATTACGAACGAGCTCAATCATAACAACTTGTTCATTGAAATATTTTGCAATGAAATCTTCTTTCAAGTTAAATAATGCAAGAAACCAAGGGCCTTTCACATGGGCATAACATGGTTGAACATCATCAACTTGAATTGTTATGTTGATATGGACATCCAAGATGCATGGACTAGTGATAAATTGCAAAAATATAAACCATTTGTGGGTTGTTGGTAAATATTGTTAAGCTTGCACTTTGAGCACACCCATTTGTAGAGTAAAACAAAAGGATTCGTGACAATCATACAACTTTCATCCTAATTATAAGACCAAAGCACAAACTATAAATTAGGTTCATTTTGAAAAAATCTTAATACATCAAATTTTTCAAAAACCCTAAAATAGGTTTTAGATACATCAAACATGAAAAATGTAATTTGACATGAAACACAAGCTAGATTAAATGAAAAAATGTTAAGCTTGTGTGAAATAACAAGCTCATCATACTTAACATGCAAATTGAAATTTTTTTTCAACTTCTTCTAAATTGAAAGAAACAAAACTAAAACAATGATCAATGAAAATTAACGCACTCCCAAGTCCCGGGTTGAACCCACTTAAGGGTTCAACTATGTAGAGTTGCAAAAAGTTGGGACTTAAAAGGCGCTCCCGACTTCCAGCACTAGAAAGGGGTAGAGGGGTGTGCTAGAAGTCCCGGGATTAGACTAGGAAGAGGGACTAGATTATCAAGCTTGAATCTGCATCCAAAAACCAACCATTAAAGGGTTAATGCACATTCGGGAACACCCTTGGGTGTTGGGACAAGCCACGGGCACTTTGACACACAAGACTCACCACGGCCCGGACTCGGGGGAAGCCACCACCTTCCCCCATATAGTATTCTCTGCAACGCTCCGCAGGGGCTACATCCAAATGGCTCTTTTTCCCAGGACTCCCAAGTTGGAGTCCTGAAATTGTCCCGAAACTGTCCCAGTTGGAGTCTCGGGACTTTGGGAGCTCATATCTCCCGACTACCAAGTCTGATCAAGACAAGGTCTAAACCAAAGTTATAGCTCTCTTCGAGAGCTTTCCAACGCCATGTAGCACTCCCGATTCGGATGTCGGGAAGAGGTCGATTCCCGACTTTTAATGGTCAGGAGTCAAACTGTCAGTTTGACTCCCGGCCCTTCTTTTGCCCATAACTTGAGCTTCAGATGTCCAAATGACCAATGCGAGGGCATTTTGGACATCTACACTTCAAGACCTTTCCAATGACACCAAGAATACCCCAATGCAAGGTGTTTTGGCCTCTGCTGTTGAACTCTAAACATTCGGGAGTCCCGGAGGACTCCAAATCCCCAACTTTGGGAGTGGGAGTTTCATCCTCCCACTTCAACCAAAGTGGGGTTGCGACAGAAACAATAGTTAACAACCTCAAATCACCCTTGTTATTGCTCGCAATTTTTTTCATGATGCAAAATGTGGGGCCTTCTTTATGGAATTGTTCAACCAAGTTATGAAACTTAGAATAGAATATGGTAGCAAAATTCACCTACATTAATCACAAATATGAAAGATTATTTGTTGAAAATAGAATAATGTAAAGTAATAAAACTTGACAAAGTAATATATATACTCCAATCTGAATGTCTTCTAAGGAGGTCCCATCAATAACCAAAAGTTCAAATTTGCCATCAATCTCACCATGCACACCGATGACAACAAATGTAATGGTCATTGTTACAAAAGGTTTCAACATGCATTGACCAAAATTGTTGATTGTGTCCTTGGAATGAAAAAATAGTTTGACATGAAGGTCAAAAGGAAGGACAATTGTCACTTTAATAGCTACAGAAAACTCAATGGTCCACACCGAATCTCCTTTGTCATACTCAAATTTGGCTTTGATAGAAAAAATCTCCAATCTAAGAAAGTTGCATGTCTTGATCAATTTAGACTATGTCGTTATCAAAGCGCCTTTGATTTTGACAATGATTGTGGTGGTACCCACAGGATCGATGACATTTGCATGGAGGTAGGAATAAGCAATAGATTTGGTTGGGGATCTAGAAAGAAAGAATTACCATATATATTTAAAACAAGATAATCAAAGGCAACATTACGAATTGTGTGATTAATATCTTCAATTAGCACAATTGGTCGCTCATTTCATTTTGCCATCAAACCTAGTTGGAGTAAAAGTTGATAATTTAAACACAAAAAAATGAAATATATATACAAGAAAAAAAAACAATGAAAAGATTAAACTTACTTGGTCAAGTTTAATGAAGGCAAAACAAGTTAGTAGATGCAAAAAAAAGTTTGAAACATTTAAAGCAATGATGAAAAAAATGACAAATAGTGAAAACTTAGCTCAAAAACAAATCATCATAAGAAGAAAAACAAGGTAGAGAGATATGCATTTGATAATGCATTTAATAATTTAAAAAGCACCAAAAATGTTTTTAATGCCATCATTGTTGAAGGAACATTTTTTTGGCCTCTCCATCAAGACTTTCGATTGCAATCAGCCCAAAACCTTGGTATTAATGTAACAATTAGCAAAACAAAAGGTGGGCAAGTTGATCGGATTTCAATTGTCGCTTTTATTATTAAGACTTTTGATCATAACTAGCCCCAAAACCTTAGTTGCAAGTCAACGTCTAGGGGAAAGAAAAAAAGGTGCATAAGCCCACTAAATTTCAATCGCCACTAATCCAAAGCCTTAATCATAGTGCAATAATTGGAAAAAAAGAAAAAAAATAGGTGGACAGGTCAACCGAATTTCAGTCGCCATTCGAATGAACAAGACTTTCAATCACCATTGGTCCAAAACCCTAGTTGCAATGCAACAATTGAATAAATAAATAAATAAACCTAGGTGGGCAAGTCGATTAAATTTGGGTCACCATTGGTCGAAAACCCTAGTCGCAATGTAACAATTGAAAAAAAATGAAAGAGAAAAAAGGGTGAATAGGTTGATTGAATTTCATTCACCACCAATTCAAAACCTAATCACAATGCAACAACTAAAAAAACCAACAAAAAAACAAGTGGATAAGTCAACTGAATTTCAATCACCACTGGTCTATTGAATTTTGGTCATTGACGGTCCAAAACAATAGTCCCAATGTAGCGATTAAAATGTTTTTTAAAAAAGGTAGACATGTCCACTGAATTTCAATCGCCAACGGTTCAAAACCCTAGTCAAAATGTAGCAACTAGAAAAAAAGGTGGACAAGTTGACCGAATTTTGGTCACCACTGGTTTAAAATCGTAGTTGCAATGCAATCATTTTTTTTTTAAAAGGTGGACAAGATTGAATTTTGGTTGCTAGTGATCCAAAACCTTGGTCAAAATGCAATGGCTGAAAAAAAAAAGTGGACACATCCAAAACTTTGGTCGCAATGTAACTACTAGAAAAAACAATGGATAAGCTGATGAAATTTTAATCGCTAACAATCCAAAACCTTGGTTGCAATGTAGCAATTCTTTTTCTTTAAAAGGTGGACAAGTTGACTGAATTTCAATCGAACCCTGGTCATAATGTAGCAACTAAAAACTAAAAAATGGGTGGACATGCCGACTAAATTTTGGTCGCCACGAGTCCAAAACCTCGAACACAATGCAACAACTAAAAAAATGGATAGGTTGATCAAATTTCGGTTGTCACAGGTCCAAAACCCTTGTCACAATGTAACAACTAAAGTTTTTTCAAAAATTAAAAATTAAAATATGAGTGGACAAGTTAATCAAATTTTGGTCACCAACAATCTCAAACCCTAGTCACTATACAACAATTGAAAAAATAAAATAAAATAGTAAGAATTTTTTTTAATATATTATATTTATAATTCACATAATTGTGTTGATTGAAATGGTCTCAAAAGATAAAAGGACAATACAAACTATATGCCATTGAATAGTCTCTCCCCTTAAAGGCAAAACCAATAAACCTACTACCTAAAGGCCAAAACCCTTTAAGCTATTATATTCTATGATGAATTCAAACACAACTGTGAATATATATATATACTTAAAACCTCAAGAGCTCCATACATGTAATCGATAATTAATTACAACAATTCACTAAGTTATTAGCTACAGTTCTAGTTTTGAAAGTTTGCCAACTACTCTTTCAACCTAAACCTTTGCTACACCTTACTTCCTAAAAAGTACATCAGTAGTCTCTAGATTACAAATTTGAACCACACCAAAACTAACTCCTAAACATGGATGGTTTGTAGAAATGTTCGGATCATGTCACTCCAAACCCTCTTAATAGGCCATTGTGGTTTTACATAGAATCAGTTTAACACTTCAACCTCACATAACATTTCCAACCAATTCACTCGGGCTTTAGACATAAATGAAACGAAATCCCACAATAACAATAGATTTCACAACTCCTCCCCTTAAGACATTGTAGGACCCATATCCTCAAAGTTCCCAAACACATGAGTCTCAAATTCTCAAATGCCTCTTTCCACAAATTCTCACAAAACACGAATTGATTTCCCTCAAACCAGCCAACATTGTCCCCTATTGAATTTCATCACCTCTAACATCTCTACTTGTTTATTATGCACTTAAATCCATATGCTTCTTAATACTGATTCTAGTATGCAATGGAAGAATATTTAAAGTCAAAGTCCACTCGAACCAATAGTTGAGGGCATTATTCCCATCAACCAGTAATTCGACACAACTAAAAAATACTTTCTAATGTGTTGCCTCATTTAGCAACAAGTAAACACCAACTCAAAAACAACAAAAGAAAAACACCTAACTTCCAAAAAAACTATCCTTTTAAGCATTAACATCCTCCACTTTCCCACGAAGTGCCTCTAGCATTTCTACTTAGCCTACCATTTCCAAAAAAATGAAGAGCATCAAAACAAAACCTATCAAATGTGTCATTTTAGACCTTCATAAAGCAAGCTTTCACCACACAACTTTTGAACCAATTAACTTACAACAAACAACACAACACCCACATCCACAAAATAAGAAACCAACACATCAACTAACACGTCTTTTGTCATTTTCTACATTTGGCAACTTGATCCACTTCTCATTAGGTCTTCATCCTAATGATGCTTGTTGTACCTCCTTTCATCCCACACAATAGCCTTGCCTTGATAAGTAAGGCCAATAAAAACCATGTGAAGTGCAATTGAACATGGGCCTAATTTTCAAGAAAGTTCACCCCCAAGGCTTTACATGGGCATAAAAACCTAGAACCAATTTGTTGGTGGATTGGGAAGGCACCTTACTAAGCTTAACAACTCCTCTATTGATAGGAAGCACTTTTCATTTTGGGGGCATACATTAAAAAATAATAATAATTACTGCGATACCAAGATGGGTACTTAATGGATATTCTCTGGGTATAAAATTAAATTTTTTTTTCCAAGTATCACAATAAATGTTTTTGAAAAACTTTTTTTTATATTTTTTACACCAAATAAAGCCTTTGGGCAAGGGCAGGAATGCCCTTGCTTGTATTTTCAAGTTTCAAATGTTGTGTCCTTGGCAATGTTTTTTTAATGGCAAAAAACAAACAAATTTTGATGGTTTTTTAGCAATTCCTCTACCCTAAAAGAGATTATTAAAAATATATGTTTCTTTTTTTGTTAGATTTTTTTCATTTGGTTGAACAAAAGAACCATTTTTAGTTGCATTAAATGGTTCTTGTCGCCGAAGAACTTGATAAAATATCATTTTATGTCCACCATGTCATAGATAGTTGGCCCCCATTAATGTAGAATTGCAAAATATTGGCACTAGAAAATCCCCAACGCGAGCCCTTTGTTGCCAAATAATTAGTAGTAGCCTCTAAATAACATATTGGCCATACATTTATTTCTCTTGAATATAAAGTATTTAGTTTGAAGTAACAAGATTGAACTTTAGTTGTCGCCACCTTGGCACACCGTGCAAGTTTAATCAAAAGTGTTCAATATACTCATTTATTAACCACTAACATTTTTTTAATAAAATTCTTGATTGTCTATAGTTATTATTGAATCACTTTTGGATCTATAATCTTTAATATGACAATATCCAAAGTTCAACATATTGTCATGTCAAAGACTTAAGAGTCAAAGTCATCGTTTGGATTATGGATATGTTGAGTGCCGAATGGCCCCATAATCCCATTAAAATTTACAGTTGACAAACTTTCAACTTCCAAGGTCAAAGAAAGGTAAGGAGCATGGATTGGCCTTTATTAGTGATGATTGGAAACTCAAATGTCAAGATTAAGTTTGCAATGGCTACATTAAAATGCTTAAGGTTGATTGAATGTGCAACAATTGCACATGAGTTACAACTTGCATTGTAGTTTACAATTCATGTTTTCTTGTGTCAAATTTTAATAATTGTTTTCCATATTGTTTATGCACCTTCACTTCTAACTTCTAAACTACCAATTGTTAGTGCTTGCAAGCATCAAGTCCAATATTTTGAAATTTCTACAAGTTCACACTTGATGTTCAAAGGGTCTACTATTGCTCACTATTTTTTTATTGTTCCTAGGTCAAGTTCTTATGGAACCAACAATGTTATCAATTGATAAATCTTTAAGAATGGAGTGAACACAAGTTCATTCATTAACACCCCTATAGAAGGACAAGTCATTTCTTCCAATATTGTTAGCCCATCAAAAATGTTTCCTCCTTAATTTAGTTGTGAAACTTTTCATAATGTTTGTAACCAACCGCAAAAATGCAAAGGTAGATCTGACCCAGCTGTGAAGGTGCTTCCACCTCGCATGAATTCCAATCCCCTTACTAATGGAACAACGGTCATAGATTTAAATCAACCAAGTTCAATCAATCCAATTTCTTTGAACTATGATTAAATTATTGTTTTCAATGATTCTAGTTCAAAGCCAAGTCTTGATAATGATGAAGTTGTTGAAGGAATGGCAAAGGAAAATAGGTTTCTTACGAAGCAACTTGAAAATTATAGTCTAATTGGGCTACGCACTTGCCATGGGCTAAATGTGTGAAAGGGGCGGTTTAATTGGTTGGTTTAATTGGTTGGTTTAATTGATTGTGTTAAATGTCAAGTCTCCAACATCATTGACAAGCGAGAGAAAATCTTAATGCCAAAATGCAATGCACTTAAGAAACATGGTGGACAACGTTGTGTAGAAATAAACATGCGGAATGGGAGAAAAAAAGGGGAGTGGTATGTTGATAGAAAAATGTCAACACTTGATAAATGAGCACAAATATTCCTTTTAGCTCAATCTTGTCTCACTTTTAGACCAAGTCACATGTCTCAAGGGGGAATGAGCTCATAAGAGGTAAAAGGGACTATTTTCCATTTCCTACAATAAAGGAGGCCCATGTTGGAATATGAAACACTTAAAAATCTTTCAATTTCTTGAATGTCCCAAAGATTCCTAAGCGTCATTAGAGTGACTTTGTGAGATTGATCACAGTGGAACATATGTACAAACAAGTTTTCTTGAAAACAATGACAATAATTCAAACTTCAAGGTTTTTATTGGTAACATGTGATGAAGTCATGACAACATTTGGACAATGCATCATGGATATCAATACATGCATATGTTGTCAAAAATTAAAGCCATGTACCAATCTTGATCTCTTTGGACCATGTATTAGAAGGAGAAAATTTCAAAAACCTCACAAAAGTCATCATGGCTGAAGTGTGCAATGGTGGTGGATTGGGCAAATAAGACATTGCCAACAACCTTTTGTCATTTGGAGCTAGTAAATTTGCTTGCAACCATGTTTGCAATGTGTGTCAACTAACAATGTTTACATTTGTCATGATTTTTTATGCATGTTTTTAGGCAAATATTAATTTGTGTCACCATGCGTAAATGGAGTCAATGTTTTCCATGGAACAAGGACTAGAGTTCTTAAATAGCTATAAAGCTCTTGGAGTCCGCAACTTGAGGGAATCCACTATATGGTAAGTACTAGTGTATCTTTTTTAATTTTGTACTATAGACAATGAATTATAACCATCCATACAAAAATTATTTCTCTAAATCTAGCACCAAACTTGCAAAAAAATTAAAACATCATCATGTGTTATTGATTAGACATGACAATGTGTTGTAAAACTACGAAAAAAATTCCTTTTTATCCTTTTCAAAATTTGTCAAATGTGCATGAAGGTGTAGTCACAATCAAATGAGCCAAAAAACACATTGGGTGACCACCAAAACTCAATAAAAATTTGTAATTTTGTTAGATATATTTTTGTGGTGCCACTTTAATGCCATGTTAATCGTGGAATGTTGTGTTAAATGATTAATATGAGTGTTGAAGAATTCAAAATAAAAATTCAAAATAAATTATTTTGGGTTTTGGTTTTATTAAAGGACATTTGAACTTGAATAACATTTACATCAAAAGCAATCAATTTTGTAAATTACTAAGCTAAAAACTCTCTTTAAAAGGAAATTTGATGAGAAAAAAATTGAGATGATGTTAATTGATTATCCACACTCAAAAAACACTTACAGTTTTCAAATTGTGAAATTTGAATTTTAAAAAATTTAAAATTTATTGAACAAAAATTTAAAATTTCAAAGGTCCTTTACCACATGTAAATGGGGTGTAATGTACATGACACCAAAAAAAAAGTTGTAGTTTATGAATCAAGAAAATAAAGCATTAAATAATTAACATATTTTCATACAATTTGAAATTAAGATACTTTTTCAAAACAAAATGAAAATTTTGGTAGAATTTGTACACTTAAAAAAAAATTATTTTTTATTTATGAAAATTTAATACAAAAAATGTGATGTATTGAAAACATTATATGTATTTTTGATAACATATTGCAAAAGATTTCATCCTAAAAATCCTTTCTATGAGAAAATGAAAATGACCACAAAAAAAACTAGTCCTTGAGTCCTTCGTCATCGTTGGTTCATTTGATTGTGATCGCACCCATGATTTGTATTTCAAAACATCATGTGTATAGGTTGAAACCATATTATTCAATTTTTCTTAAAATGAAAATTTGTATAAAAAAAAAACAAGTATGGTGCTTCATACCAATTTTTCACTACATTGTAGAAAGTGGTCAAGTTTTTTTTCCTTGCATTGAAACACAACTTTGTTATTGAGATGTTGAATATGGCAAGCGCACATGATAAATTTAGCAATACAAACATTGAGCCATCTTCCACTCATGTTTTCCATAGAAAACATGTTGCAATCAATGTACAATTATTTCTCACATTCACCTAGATACCACCTAAAGTTCGTGAAGTTAGTTGAATTGGTGCAAACAAAAGGCTTGAAGATCCTTAAAAATGTAAAAATGCAATCGTTTTCCATATTGTCTTCTACTATGAGAGTCATGAATGAATACCAAACATTATTTGTCAAGATGCAACAAGACTCTCCAACATCAACCATTGTAAAAACCAACTTTGACCACCTCGCTAATGTCCAAATTTTACTAGGATTGGCATGTTTCCTGCCCATGCTTTGATCAGTGCATAGTTTCATGCAATTTGCACAAAAATTTGATGTTTTTGTATGTGACTATCTTGCTTCAATTAAGATTTGTCAAGCTTATGTGTATGCAACATTGTATAAGGATCCAACAACAACACACCCACGATTTATTTTGGGAGCATGTTGCAGCATGATGTCATTCCCATGAAATGGGTGACTATTCCTTTAGATCTCATGGAAGAAAATATTTGTGTTTTGAACCGGCTCCTAATCACAACATCCAAGCTATTCATTGCCACCTAGTAGCAAAAATGTCAAGTCCCATAACAAAAAAAGTCTACACTACAATTATCAATGGGATCAAAATTGTAACAACTAGTGAGCTTCTTAGTATAGTTGTTGCAAAGACTAAAATGTGAAAGCAAGTAAGTTTCATCATTCTTTTGATATTGCAATTTATATTATTTTGATGTTTGGTTTTGATTTCAATGTTATTTGCAATATGTGTAGATGTAGCTCCATTATTGGTGGTAGAACTTTCTTCACAATTTCTTGCATCACACATCATGGATGCATTCAACATGGTCTATCCACAATATGGTTGGATATGTAGTGCAAGGCAAACTTTGTTCATCATCTTGTGGTAATGAAAAAAAATATGGATCTTCCAAGCAACTATATGTGGACAAGTCTAAACCAATTCTCAAATTAGACCCGATCCTATCATTAGCTGCATTGAACATGCAAGCTAATTTGTTCAAGTTAACAATGCAGTCCAATGCAACTACCATGAAGACAAAATTGCCCAATTGATTAACTGAGCATCTGCTACTTGTAGTTGGCACGAAGTGCCAAGCTTTTTATGACCTTTGGACCTTCCATTATAATGTTGCATACAACTCTTGGAAGGCTTATGGAGAGCAGCAATGTGGTAATTAGAATAATTATATTCACTATTAGTTTTGAAACCATTGTTGAACAATTAACATGTTTCCTTTTGAACTTGATATTGTGGAAACTTGTATGAGTAGTAGCATCAAGGAGATTTGCATTTTGGTGATCTAAAACAGTTGTGTGATAAAATTGGTTTCTATAAAAAAAATTGTTTGATCATGGGATGTCATATGCTCAAAATTGACAATATTCAAATATGAAACTAGAAAAATCTTAAGCACGCTTTCATAGTGAAGCATGTAGGAAATAATTCTGCCAACATTATATTTAGCTCATGTATTATTTTCATGATTTGGGCTGTAAAAAATAAGTTGAACATGATATGATATTAAGCCATCAAGCCATCTCATTAGCGCCTTTTTTTTCAGGTGCAAAATTTCGCCAAATTAGATTTAGACAATTTACACTTACACTCACATAACCCATGTTTTACATTTGCAATTACACACAAAGTGTCAATAAATTTCATTATGGCATTTACATAATGTAAGTCCTAAATCATATACATCCACAACACCGGTTTAAACAGGTTTTTAAAACCTGACACCATTTAATGCTAAATCCTTCCTCGGATGTTGGCCAAGGATGCAACATCTAAAATTTGAAAATAATTCATTGCTTCCACATCACATCCCATGTCAAAAATACATCATTCCCATTACAGTAGTGGCTTTGGATTGTTCAAAATTCATTTATAAATTATGATGAAGTTTCCAACTATAAATACAAAATAAATGAGACTAATTATATCTCATGACATATCAATAGAAGTTGAAATAAACCAATTTAAAATAACCCACATTTTTTTTCATGCAATTTGTTTTCCTTGAAAAATAAGAGGTTTCCAAAGTCAATCCAAGTGGGATTGTATTTCTTTGGACATCTTTAAAATTAAGCTACTACACTCTATCATGAATCTAAACACAATATCCTTGCCTACCAATGCAAGGCCAACAATTGTTTGTGCTGGTGGTGTTTGTTTGATGCCATCAACAGCAAAGATCAGAGATGGTGGGGATGTTTCTATTTGCAGTGACAATTGCTCTCCCAGAATTGGTAGACAACTCAAATTATGAAACATCTCTCCTCCTGTTTTTGTGCGAGTAATTTTTTCTTTGCTCTTTCAGATCAATTCCAGCTCTCTTTACAGCCTTGTGTATTAAGCTCTTTGGTGTTTCTGTGAATTTACACTTTCACACCAAAGTCTTTGCTTCCAAGTATTGCACCCGGAAGTTTTGTTTCCAACTTTCACACCAAAGTCTTTGTTTCCAAGTTTCACACCCCAAAGTTTTGTTTCCAAGTTTTGCACCCCAAAGTTTTGTTTCCAGCTTTCGCACCAAACTATGTTTGTTTCTCAACTCTGTTGTAGACTCAAGTGTGGAAGACTGAAACCTAATTTTTCCTTTTGCAAGTCTATTCTTGCAAGCCCCTTTCAATGAGGTCGTATGTTCTATTGAATGGACAGAAACACTTGACCATAGGGCAGGAAGAGAGAATACAAATTCCAGCAATAAGGGAGTTAGGCAGAGCTCAATGTTTGCTTTTGCAGAATTAATGACAGACAAAAGCAGGAGCTGGACTGGGGCTCCTAAGGTTTGCTTTGGGATACTAAGTCAAAGTGCTCTGGTCTGTCATATACTCTTCTTGTCAGACCAGAAATCATCCACTGCACTATGGTAGACTCTGAACCAGAAATGTTGTTGAACCATGTCTATGGTAGACTTGGAACCAGAATTGTTGATCCCTGTCTTCTTCTCCTTCGATCTGCTCTAGCTGTGCAATCTCTTTTGTTTTCCCGCCATGATGGAGCTTCTGCAAAGATGGGTTTGGATGTTTTGTAGTTGGTCTGTCAGGATGGGTATGTGGTGTGCCCATGGTAATTGGGGTGTCACCGGTGAAGTTGCAGTGGCCTTGGTATTGTTAGGCTGCAAACTCAGGAACACACCTGCATTGCAAATGAGCAATACTTTATATATCCCAATACGGAGCTGGTAAGAACAAAAAGGTCACCTTCCTTTTGAGGTTGATTGCATTCCCCAGAGTTTGTTGAAGCTGTCCCCCCTTCATACAAGGGGCCAAAACAAACAATGAATTACAAGGGAACTAAAAATGTGAAAGTTAAAATAGGCAAGCGCATTCTATGTCTCTTGACTTGTGTGCATTGAGAATCTTGTATTGGTTTTTTCTTATGCACATGCAAAGGACTCGGAGGCGTGCCAAAAGGAGCAACCTGTCTCTTCATACAGCCTGTGGTAAAACCTAACAAAACAACCAGACAAATGCTAGCACGGGGCTCCTTGTCATCTGAAATTTTCCCCATGCTTTCAGTAGCAAAGACAGGTTATGGTTTGCATTGCTTGCAATAGATTATCCCAATCCCTAAACGTTTGAGGACAGACAAAACTGTCTGATCATTGCTAAGTGTTCCCAATACCATGCTCATCTTGTGACTGAAACTCAGTCCATTCAGAAAGGGCATTGAGCTCCACCTAATGTCTGGTGCTAATGAAGTCAAATGGCGATGGTTTTTGTAGCTGCTCATTATTGTGTATGTTGCATGTAGATCAATGAGCATGTGTGGGACTCACCATTGTTCAAACCACTCAGTTCTATTTCTGCATCTTTGGGGCCACAGTCTCCTCTTTTCTTATTTGCTGATATGCGGATACAGGTTCTGAAATCAATATAACCTCAACATCCAGTAAGTATGAAGTTCTCAATCCTCATGACAGATAATTCAAGAATGTCACAAACCTCTGTTTGTTGACAAAAATGACCAACAGACTGCTATATTGTCAGTTCATTCCTTTTGTAAAGATAGTTTGATCCTCCCTCTGCTAACACTTTGCTTGATGGTCCTTTGCAACAATCCTGGGGTTGATCCCAGCAGGTACTCCACAGTGTGCACAGCAATATAGAGAGGAACAAGCACACCTGCACTAATCAAACAATTTGGAGACACATATGGATCTAAGAGGAAAGTCCAACTTGAAGATTTTACAAACAGTGAATTGAAACAGGGAAATTCTACGGCACAAAAGAAGACCAAGGAAGCTTGTGTATCTGTTCCCATCTCAAAGGGATAACTTCAAGAGCTCTCCATCATGATGGTAACCAGATTGAATGACACAGTTTTACTGCTGGAGGCATTGTTTTCACTTCCTCAATAGCGGTACTTGGTGGAATAGTCCTTGGGAGAAATCACAAGACCTCTTCCCTTCCGTGCTCCTCGATAAACAGTCTCCACAATGTCAATGAATTCCTGCTTGTTCTTGAGAGCCCAGTTGATCTTGTTGTTATTCCCGGTACCCAGATCGATCATGATGTGCTTGTTCCGGAAGAAGAACATGATGGTGCTGGGGTCGTAAAGCTCATACATCGTGTTGAAGTCCGGTACCTCGCTAATATCTACGAGATAAATGACAGCAAAGTTCTTGATGGTCTCTGCGACCGATGCTAGCACCTCATCCATCTGCAGGTTAGCTCCCAGGGTCAATTAAAATTTTCCCATAATGAGGGCATGACACAACGGCACCATCGAAAGCTATAGCCGCAAAAAATTCGAACCACCAGAGGCAGATTTTTTCACAGGAATTGGAACAAAAGGGGACGATGCACAAATAGACCCAAAAAAACAGTAAGGAGGATGAGTCAAGCCACCAACACCTGCATGCAAGTCTCGTCCCAATCGTGACCGAAGCGAATCACCACGGCACGCTCCTCCTCCGCCAGGATGGCCTGGTCTACGGCCCAGCCGGAGTGTGCAGATGCGGCAACAGATACGACATAGCTTCCTCCTATCTGGCTTCCTCGCCGTCCTTCTCTCGCTCCTGCAACGGAAGGCAAACATGTGCAGCAGCAGCGGCAGCAGCAGCAATAATCGGCAACGAGGAAAGGAAGACGGGACCTAAACCCTAATCTCACACATTACTGTGGTCTTAAGCTCTCTTCATGGATGAAAAATTCTTAGTAGACGTGAGATTACAATCAACGAATTCCCCAACTCCAATCTCACACATTAGTGTGCTCATTGGCTCTCCCCCATGGATGAAAATTTCTTAGTGAGCGTGAGATTACAACCAACGAATTCCCAAACCCTAATCTTACACATTGTTGTGCTCAATGGTTCTCCAAAATTTCTTAGAAAACGTGAGATGACAATCAAGGAATTCCCAAGCCCTAAATTCACACATTATTGTGTTCATTTGGCTTTCCTCATGGATGAATTGTTTGTTAATAATGATCTCATGTTTTCTTTTGTATTTTTCATCTCATGTGAAATTCCAATCAAGGAATTCCCAAGCCCCAATCCCACAAATTACTATGCCCATTGGGTCTCCCCATGGATGAATTGTTTGTTAATAAAGGTAAGATTTCAATCAAGGAACTCCCAAGACCTAATCCCTCTAAATTACGATGCTCATTGGGTCTCCTCATGGATGAATTGTTTGCTAATAAAGGGTAAGATTTCAATCAAGGAATTGCCAAGCTCTAATCCCACACATTGTTATGCTCATTGGCTCTCCTCATCAACGAAATTATTTTTAGTGAATGTGAGATGATAATCAAGGAATTTTCAAAGTCCTAATCTTACAATTATTGTGTTCATTGGCTCTTTTCATGGATGAATTCTTTGGGTAAACATGATATCACAATCAAGGAATTCCCAAGCCCTACTCTTGCACATTAATGTGCTCAATGGCTTTCCTCGTGGATGAAAAATACCAAAAAAAAAACATGAGATCATTATCAAGGTATTTCCCAAGCATTAATATCACAAATTACTATGCTCATTGGGTCTCCTCATGGATGAATTCCTTTTAACAAATGCATGCATGAGATTGTAATCAAGGAATTTCAGATTTTATTTTGAATCATGCAAATTAACATTATCTTTTACCTCATTCTCACATACCATTGAAAAAGCTCCCTTTAAAATGAAACTAAATTATAACCAAAATTAAATTTAAAGATTAATTTAAATATTAGAATACATTCCATAATTTAAAAAATGATTTGGGCTTCGCACTACCGATGATGATGATCAATTGACATAAGGTCAACATATTAATATATAATTTTTAAGTTATTTAAATAAACTATTTTTAAATAATTAGTTACTAAACATTAATAATACATATAAACTATCTATGAAATCATTTTTTATTTCAATAATTTTAGAATATGAGATTTAATTTTCACCTACTAAAAAACATTAATATTTTTAACATTCATCATGTCCTTTTCAGCAACCTCATTGTTTCAAGAAATAAAAGTTTTTCAAGTTCTTTTAACATCCATAATGTCCTTCCTACGATGCTTCCCAACAACCCATGGTTTGAAAAAACATAAACCCTAATACTCACAACATCCACTATGTAATTGTTTTTGTCATGCAAGATCGTATCCAACATCTTCAATTCTCAAAGTTTTAATGCCATTTATTGTCCCAAAAAAAAAAAAAAAAAACTCATGTCCAACCCAACATCCCAAGTGTTTCCAACATGCCATTTCAACACCTCTACTAAGTATTGCTTATTGTTATTTTGTCGTTCCTTGTTAGTGTGCAAATTTGGTAACATTTGTTCCATCTATGTCCCATCTTGGGATGTCCTTTCAAGACCTTGGCTTAACAACAATGATAGTCATTTAATAGCTCAACTTTTTATGGAAAAAATGGCTCAAGTCTTCACTAATTCTAAACCAAATCAAAGTTCAAAAGGAAAATATATTCTATTGATTTGAAAAAGAAAGTAATTAGAATGAAAAAAAATGTTTACCAATTCTAAGGAAAGTGTGGTTACAAGGGGCAACATAAAATGCCCACCTCTAAGTCATGTATGGAGGTGATGTTAAAAGATTGTTAGATGCCACTTCCCATTTAATATTAATAAATTTAATGTTAAAATGAGTTTGTTGAATCTAACTATTTTCATAAACATTACATTGATATAAATAATGTAGACTTGTCCAACTTTGATCAAATATTCCTAATGAATATTTCATTTTCAATGTTGATTTGAATATTTTTCTAATTATGATTAAAATATGTTCACTAAAATATTACCCCCAAAAGTTTAAGATGAAATTTAGTGTAAATTTATCATACTATTATTAATTTTGAGTAAAATCATCATTAAATTGAAAATACCAATATTAGTTACTAAAAATGTCGATAATTTAATTTTTGAAATATAATTAGAATGAAATTTCGTATTGATTTACTTGTAATTCTTAGTTTTAATAAAAACAAAAACTACCATCATGTCAAATAAAATGTTACCAATTGTTGGAATTATGAAAATTGATCAATATCAAATGCATTAAAAATTGTATGGATATAGAGTAATTTAATGGTTTAAAATACACTAAGACATGTTCCAATTCATATGAAACATGTTGAAATTTAGGACATTTAAAACAATTTGCAATCATGATGTGTAGGTCAAAAAATTCAATTCTAATTTAAGATTCATTTTTCAAAACATAAGCAATATATTATTTAATAAGCCATTAAGTTTTAAATGTAGTTGTTAAATGAAAAGGTGAAACACATATGCATTTGAATGTGAATCGTGCATACCTAAATACAACATCCACAAAATAATCTTTAGGTTTTCAAGACCTTGATGTGATACATAATGATAATATGTTAAAAGACATATGATTTATGGTTAACATGCAATTGATTTAACCGAATATCAAATCTTTGAATAATGTAGAATTCAAAATGAAAAGCCAAACTTTGAACATGTTTCAATTACATAAAAAATGGGGAATTTTTATGATTTAAAATTTTAAAATTTGTTAACTTTTATGGTTTTTAAAGCCTTACTTGTCTCATTTTGCACCCTATTTGCAATGCATGTTTAGTGTGGATGCATGTATTTAAATTAAAATCCAATGAATATTGTTTATGAAAATGTGTTGAAGACAATTAATTGGTTATCTATGTATAGTTCCTATGATTGCATATGTGCGTTATTGGTATCCTCTTGATTGTAATTTTTGAACATATAATATTTGCAAATTGCAACTACTAACTATTAGTCGTTCAACCATCCATTTGGATTGAAAAAAATATTTTCATCATTTTTAGTTAATTGGAATTCTTCATGCCAATAATCAATGATACTATTGTCAATATTGTTGTCATTTGAACCATAATTAAATGTTTGTTCTTTTCTTTGTAGGATTTCAATGGATTATTATTTTGGATATTTTTAGTTATACTATGTTTTGAAAGAGGTTCTAACATTTCTACCAATCTTTTTTTGAAGTTAGCTTTGCTTATGTCTTGCATAGTAATATTTCGTAGGCTCATGAGTCCATCTATGGATCATAGATTTAATAAGGTTATGTATATGTTATGCAAATTTAAACACACATTATTAAGTGGTTGCCAAAAAAGGTCTATGGTTAGATTTTCAAATGTTTGTCCTCGTGCTTTCAAGTCTATGAAACAAAAAGTTGAAGCAAATTAGAATTGATATCTATTGATTACGAATGTTTTAGAGGTGTTTGGGTGCAGTGCACCCAATTTGCAGTGTCATATTTTTAAGGAGGGCTTCTAGTTTTATGTTTTATAATTTTATGTTCTTTTCTATAAAATCATTAAAATTGACTAAACATTTATGGGGGGATGCGTTGTATCGTTTTTTTATATCCATTTGGAATCTATGAGGGAATATATTATTAATGTATCTAATGCTTCCATTTATAATTCCTAGTTTAGGATTTTTTTTTTGGTCAAAATGATTTTCTATCATGGATGCCAATGCCATGGGGTTCATTCCTTTGAATGTTCATCCATAACTTGTATTGAACTTGTACCTAACTTTTTGTTTAGTTTTAATTGACTTTTAGTTCATTTATAGATAAATTTTAATTAAGTCTAAGTTAACTTTGAGTTAATTCCCAATTAACTTCAAATTAACTCACAATGAACTTTTAGTTAACTATAGTTAAGTTTTAATTAACTTTAGTTAACTCCTAATAGACTCCTAGTTAAATCCGAGTTAACTTTTAATTAGTTTTAGTTAATTCATAGTTGACTCTTAATTAGGAAGGTTCTCAAAAAAGAATTTTTACTTAATGCACACATAAAAATCTCCTTGGAAATTTCCTTGAGCTAGGTCCCAAAGGGGTATAAATATAAGTAGGACCCCTAAATCCTTTAATATATTCAACATCAATAGTAGCACGATCTTGCACCATAACTTTGTCATGTTTTTTTCATATTCATGTTTGCATATGTTAGCATAATAAAGATATGTTTTCACATTTTTCTTGCACATCTCATGTTCTTAGTTATTGTGTTCCTATTTTTGAATCACATAATATTGTTTTGTTTCTTGTTTAAAAGTTGGACTTAAAGTTTTCCTTTAGCCTTTGTTCTTGTGATTCTTCATGTCTTTGACATTTTCATTCCCTTATAGAACTTAAAGAAAGGTGCTAAACATTGAATTTTACTTGTGGACATTGTTTGTCTTATAATGCATTCGATATCATTACACATTGAACCTTTTTTGTACATGTTAGTTGCAACAATAATGTAACATTTTTGTTTTGATGTTTTTGAATATATATCATGCAATGGTTTATGGCATTTCATAATTCATTAAGAGGAACTATGAAGGTTGGTCTCCTCCATGGATCATCGAATAAGTTGACATTTAAATTAAATAGAAAATGGGTCTTTAATCAATCAAATTTTAATTTTAGAATATTTTCAATTCAAAAGTTTTCTAAAATGACAACATATTGAATGTATTTGTTTTGTTTCATTTGCTTTATTAGGATAATATTATTTGGTTGAATGTAATTTTTCCAAAGGTTTTTACTTATGATTTTTTTTGTGCTAATTTTGTGAATGTAAAAATTTGTTAAATGTTTGCTGAATATAATGGTGTGTCATTGGTTAATGGAAATTGTAAAAAATCTCCCATGACATTATGTTGATTCCTCCAAATGGTAAAATGTTAGATTAAAATTTTTGTAACTTAAAGTGTATTGTGGGAAGCAAAATGCAACCTACCATATTTAATAATAATGAACTGAATATTTTGCCATATGTTTATGATTGAGTTAGATTTGCTTATAATTATGTGTTTATCGATTGATAATCCCAATAAAGAATGTATCATTGTTCCATTTATTAATAAGGTTGCATTTGTATTGTATGTTGCAACTATGAGTTTTTGTTGTTTTTTCATTTTCAAAAAATAATCTTAGATAGCTTTGATTATCTATGTTTACCAATACTTGTAGCTCCTCTTACGTATTCTAATAATTGATTCTTTGTTTTATGTGTAATGAAAATTTCAAATGAAATGGCTCATAAATTATTTAACTTCTATTTTTCCTTTATGATGTGTGTAATGTGTAATGGTGTATAAATATTTGTTTCATCAATAAATGTTATGTTTTATTTATTTTTTCAATATCGTATCATTGCATGTCATTAAATGGTAACTGGTGTAGCTCAAGTTTTGTATTATCAATTATATAGGTTATGTTAATATGGATGTGAATTTTTTGGTATTAATTCATCAAGGTTTGATCATTTTGAAAGTTTCAAATCTTAATTCCATTTTTTGATCAAAATTTGAGGTTTGATATTAAAATTTACATTGTGATTATTAATTTTTTCATTTTTTTAAAAAATTTCTATTGTTTCTAGATGTTTTGTTATTTCAATTACATAGGTCTTATTACTTGAGTTACATAATACATAATCAATTTATATTTGTTCAAAATTGAGTTCTATTTGTATATTGTTATTTTGTTCATTTATGTCATGGATGTTTTGTTGGAGTTCATTTTCAATATCATCTTAAAGTGGATTCATTACTGATTTTTCTTTTATGTCTTCTTTATCAAATCCAAGTTGTGTTGATTATACTCTCAACAATCTATTTGCATTTCTTGATTATTTACATTCATGTAAGATGCAATTTTTATTTATTTATAATAAATCAATAAATGTTGGATACACATTATTTAGTGTCATTTCCCAAGATATAGTGAAATCTAATTTGATGTTAAAAAAATGTACATCATGATGTAAATAAAATACAAATTGATTGAGCATAATTTATAGGATTTTTTTTTGTGAAGGTATTGTGTAACTTTGTAAAACTGAAATTATTGGTACTTTGAATTCGTAAAGGTTGTGGGTGTGTTATTGAGGGTGTTCATTATTAAATCTATGACAACAAATGTTGTTGGTTTTATTTATCGAGTACTAGAAAATTCATAGGGACATAGAAAATTAAAGTAAATAGGTATGTCTTGGTAATCAACCTCAAAAGTGTGTATGCTATATTTGTTGATTTGATGAGTTTTTATCAATTGTGAAAGTTTCATAATTGACATTAGTATCATTATCGTTTTCATTTTGAACATTTTGGTTTTTTTCTTGTCCATTCGCCCATGTTGACAAACTATACCAAGGTATGTAATTGAAATCATGATCAATTATGTGATTTGATAAGTTCAATAAGTAACCAATTGCTTTAATGGTTAATATTTTTGTTGACTTTCTATTGTATTTAAACAACTTGCGAGGTGACGTCAACTTTTGTCAATTGAATCATAATTATTATTTGCGATTTTATTTATTGTTTTACTTTTTTATACTACGATTTGCAAAATAGAATACATATGTGAAATGTAAATAAATGTTTTTGTGATGTAATAAATCAATGATTTATTGTCTTTACCGAAAGTTGCTATAAATTTCAAATCATGATTACGTCTTGAAGCCAATAATATCCATGGATTTGTATTATTTAACTATTTATCAAATCTTTTTTATGTTCAAAATTCTCATGTCGATGTGGAAATGAATTTCATTGACTAAAAGTTGAGGGAATCTATACATGCATAATTTTTTAACATGTTAGCATTTGTTTTGTAACATGTTGGATTACATACATGTCTATTGCATATATTCATTAATTTATGAATGTCATTTTGGAATAGTTTTGTAAAGGTTTGTTCTTCAATATTCGGTGCCTTGCAATGCAAGGATGTATGTTATCAAAATTGCCATCAATGCATTTTGTATATGTCATTATTGAACATGATTCATATTGATTGATGTCTTGTGTAATTATATGATTTAAATAATTAATCATATTTTGTCAAAAAAAATTGTCATCATGCAATGTTTGTATAAGTGTTTTGGGATTTGGATAATCATTAAGCTATAATAATGTGTGGATATATAAGTTGCCATTTTTTACAATTTCATAACATCCATAATGTACTTTTATGTGACTGAGAACACCAAAATTGTTATTAGATAAATTCTTTGTGTATTTTACTTGTAACATATATTTGAAGATAACATTGACAATAACGTGTACAAATATAGCTTGAGCTTTTGGATTTATTGTTGCATATTTGCATCTTGCATTTTTTGTTACCATATTTTTGTCAAGGAATAAATTGAGATTCATGTTTTGTCCACTAAAAACTACTATCAAAAGATGATGAATGAATGTGGGATTTAAAATGAAAAACAAACTTAGTGTTCCCATTAAATTTATCATACTAAGAATTTGGTCTCTTTATGTTGCATGACTACTTCCGGAAGCCATGACATATTTACTATAAAATTTTAAATGTTGTAATAAACTACATATATATTTTTGAAATTTATGTTTTGTGGGTTAATAATAATGTCATTGAAATTTATAGTTTGTATTTCATTGAAGAGTTCTCTTTCATTCATGTTTGATGATTTTGATACTATATGTTTTTATGACTCATCTTTTTATAATGTTCTATTTCATTGTATTTTTTTGTTGGTGTAGGTCTATGATATTTGAACAATGTTCAACATTTGCAAGTTCAATATTTGTCAATTGGAACATTGATCTCATTATTGACCCTAGTATATCATTTTCAATCAATGTGTTTAGAACATCCATATTCATAGTTGTATTGTTTTACATATTATATGATTCATTTTTAACCATGTGAGCCATATGGTAATGTACATATAATAATTTTTTGTTTTTAATTAATATTATATAAATGGGTGTGAACTTCTAACAAAATGTTTTGCAATAGTATTAAATAATGATTCTAATGATACTGGTAATGTGTCTAGAAGTTTTATCGCACTTTCAGGATCTTGTGCAAAACATACAATGTTTCTTTTGAATACATGTTGACATTTTGTTGTCCCTTTATTGGTATATCTCAATATGGTACAACAATAGTAACATGCTATCAATGTTTTTTCTAGCATTGTCAATTTTGGTGATATTTTGGGTGTGATGCCAATCCATAAACCATTGGATAATGCAAGTTTTAGCATTTTATTATTTTTCAAGGAAACATAATAGGTTTTAAATTATGAAAATTAATGTTCAATAGTTGAAATACATCTAATTGATGTATTTTGCAATTATTTGAATAAATCTTTCGTCTTTCGGCATTAATTAATTTTTTTAATTTAAAAAAAAAGTCTTCTAAATTCTTTTTTTTTCCACTCTTGCCTTTGGACATTCTTTTCATCTTATATATATATATTATATAATTTTATTTTAAAATTTGAATTGTCATTATGAATAATTAGCTGAAATTGTATTTGTACTGAAACTCAAAATTGATTAGATTGTATTGAATTATGATGTTTGATATTTGATATGTGGATATAAAAACGTATGAATTATTTTGATTATATGTTCATAATATAACAATATAATGATGTATGATGTGTAATGGTGATTTGAACGTTATAATGGAAATAGATATTCACATTAATAAATGAGTTTTATAAATAAATGTGTTTTTTAATCCAATTATAATAAAAGGTTTAGGGTTTAAGGTTCAAGGACATTGTATTCATATGATAAAATTATGATTATCATATATTTTTATATTAGGTTCACTTGATATGGTAATTTAACTATTGTTAATTCTAAAGTTAATTAATGTCATTTGGATATGAAATGCCTCCAATATCTAATGTAAAATTTGATGAAAATTAGATATCCTAAATTTATTGTGTTTCCATCAATTATTTTTTATTCTTGTCAAAATTTTCAATTGTGTTAATCTTTTGAATTGTCATTTTGTATGGCAATTTCCTATTTTTTCCACACTAGTTCATGCAATTTTGAAATTGTTACAATGGTTTTTTGAAAATACATATTTTTGAAAATGACTTCTTAGTTGTCATGCCAAATTAAACCAACACGTTGTTTTCTCCAATGTTCACTCAATTTAGGTGCAATCACAATCAAATGAACCAACGCTGATAAAGGACACAAGGATTGTAATATTTTTGGTGGTCATTTTCACTTTCTCATATAAAGGACTTTTGGGATGAATTTTTTTGCAATATGTTACTAAAAATTTATATTTTTTTTTCAATACATCACATTTTTGTATTAAATTTTCACAAATAACTAGAAATTATATTAAAATGTTCAAATTACACCAAAGTTTGCGTTTTGTTTTGGAAAATTATCTTAATTTCAAATTGTATGAAAATATGCTAATTATTATTTTTATTATTTTTTATTATAAACTTCTTTTTTTTTTGATGTCATGTACATTACATCCCATTTACATGCGGTAAAGGACTTTGAAATTTTAAATTTTTGTTCAATATATTTTTAATTAATTTTTTTTTCAAATTTTACAACTTTCAAATTGTGATTGTTTTTTGTGTGGATAATCAATTAGCATCTTCTCAATTTTTTTTCATCAAAATTCATTTTATAAAGAGAATCTTTAGCCTAGTAATTTGTAAAATTGATTTTTTTTTATGCAATTGTTGTTCAAGTTCAAAGATCCTTTATTAAAACCAAAACCCAAAATAAATTATTTGATTTTTTTAAAAAAAATCTTCAACATTCATATTAATCATTTAACACTACAATCCATGATTAACATGGCATTAAAGTGGCACCATAAAAATATATCTAACAAAATTATAGTTTTTATAAAGTTTTAATAGTCGCCCAACGTGTTTTTTGGCTTGTTTGATTATGATTGTGACCCATTTTGATATTTTATTTTTATATTCTTTGATGAATTTTGGGTCATTCAAATAAATGTAAAATTTTGCATCTACATATGTGTTAGCAAATGACACTTGATTGTAATTTCCTCTTTCCCCCACCTAGCAAAATCATGTAGCTCCAATGAATAATGCAAAAGTTGCATCCTTTATGCTAACAACACGGTAATCATGTTTTTCATATTGATCATAAATATATTCTCAAAATTTATATTCCTATATTCTTATTTTTATATTCTCAAATAAATTTAATGATTAATCTTTTTAAATTATTTCTTATTTAATGGAATTTACGTGTGTGATATGTTTGAATTTATGATTTTTTTTTGTATTGTATAAATGTAAAGACACTGACCTTGATTTTGGATGGGATTATAATTTATGATTTGTTGGATTTTGCCATTTTTTATATATGTGACAATAAATATATGTCATAAATATGTTTAAAGTTTCTTTATTATAATGAAAAATTATGACATAATTATGAGTCAACATTTTTTTAAACATAAATTTTCATTTTATTCAGAGGATAACAATATAGTGAAGAAGAAATCATTCATCATCATATATGTTATTGGAGTTAAATAAAACATATTTTTCTATTTCTATAATTTGAAAAGATGGGATTATTTTATTATTTATGATGTATTTCTTATTTTTTTTAATAAAAATTTGGAATGTCTAAAATGTTTATTGATGTAAAAAAAAACTTGTTTAATATCTTTGAAATCAAGCAAATTTACTTTTCTTTTCAAAATTTGAATATGCATAATCAATTTTTTGAAACGGGGAATTTTTTTTCACAAAATTTCATTAAGGTCAAAGTAATTGTCATGCAAGGTTTCCAGATTTGCAATATGCAAGTCTTTTAAAGTTGACAATGCTTCCAAAAGACATAAAATTAACAAATGAATTTGAGAATATTGGAAAAGATATGTATATATAATATAAATATTTACAATTTGTCATGGTAAAGTTCAAATGTAGAAGAGAGTTTTTTGGGGATAACATTAAAGACTACAAATCAATGTGCATTCTTGAACAACATTTACACGAGGATTTCATGTGCTTTATGAATAGTCTATACACAATTGTTTTGGGTTTTTTTCATTATTGGCTATTGCAACTTGTTTGGATTGACTCCTCAATGCTCTCAAGATTCACCACAACCCAATCACACTAGTTGAGCAAACACATGCAACAAATTCTACTGCACATTCATTAAAACAACAAAAATCAATTTTTTATTTATTACAACAAGAGGATCAAGTTTTTGGCCTTTCATTTGTTGTCTAAAAAACAATGGATCCTTGTACACTGATGATTTCACACCAACCCATCCATCACCCCTCCCCAAATTGACAAAGGAAACAATTATTGCAAGTTCATCCATAAAAGACCAAAAATTTTAATACATTCAATGTAGCCAACGACATGAACGAATGAATAAAGACCATTCCATGTGAAGCAAAATAGAAAAAAAAATAGTGATGGAGGGAGCATGAGTTACATTGTCCATCATCAACTTTCTATTTTTCTCAAGTATCTACTTCAACAACCATAACAAGAAAGTTTAGAAATTACAATTGAAATCGAAAAACTAAAAAGGAAAAAAAAACCCAAGAGTTAAAAGAGGTGGAAAGTGGAAGAACTTGGAGGCAATGATCACGGGGATGAGATGAAACATGATCAAGCTTATCAAACAACGAACTAATGGAGTGAGTTCACATGCAATAATTTTAATTTGGGTTGCCACACGTACACGACGAAGGATCATTGTAGCAACCAAGGAGGAAAATAAATATGCAATTCAGAAAGGAAGGAATAAGGTTGTAATGAAAGAAAGCATGAGAACAAAGATGCAATTCAAGAAGGAAGGAATGAGGTTGCAACGAAAAATAGTAAGAGAACAAAGATGTAGTTTCACGAAGGAAGGAATGAGGTTGTAATGAAGAAGTCAAACCACTTAAACCATCATATGGAATATGATACAAAAAATGAATTACAAAATTAAATGTCGAAATCTCCATATGAAACCACCTTTGTCGTTGTTGCTAAAAAATTTGGTGAAGCTTTCAAAAGTTGTGAAAGAAGGGACGAGGGATGCAAAAATGGTTGGGTTCCATTTCAACATCATCTATTTGTTTTTGTTTCGTAGTCATTTGCATCGATGTTGTTTGTGACTAAAAGCTTTGTCTCATTCTTTCTTTTTTTGTGAAAAATTCATTCCTAGATTTATAATTTCTTCCATTGTGATGGGGGCTCTAAAAGTATTTTGAAAAACTTTATCTACAACATGTACTAGTGCTAATGTTATACTATGGGGTAGGAAAAGGATTTTTTTCCTATTATGGCCTTCTTGTTTCTTTCACTTCACTTTTTGCCATATTGACATCATTCTTTTCTTTTCTTGATCAAATCCTTTTTTTTCTTTTCTTTTTTACATCATTTGGCTACAAGTTCTCGGCCTTACCAATGTTCTAAACATCTTCATGCTATGCGACATCGGTCTTTACACATAAAACAAGTGCCTATCATGACTTCTTTGTTTGTTTGTTTTCTTATCCTATTTGTTTTGTTTGAAGCAACTTTTCTTCTTCTTTCATTTCTTGATGGACAATTTGGAGAAGCAAGATGATTATGTGGTCTTGAGTTCTATCCAAAGTGCATATAACAACGATATGGCAATTCTCAAGGCATTTGAGACATTTGTTTCCATATATACAAGCTCCAAGATTTTTATAAATGCTTTGGGTACCAAAATGGTTTCTTTCCTTTGAAAAAAATGGGAGAACAAGGACCTTGTTGGACAAGCTTAAAAAATACACATGCACACAAAACTCAGTAGGTTTCAACAATAATAATGGTTGTTGTTAAGTTTAGGGTTCAAAGTTTAAGTTTATAGAACAATTATAAAAGTTTAGATTAACATGAAAAGAAAATTGGATTGAAATGAATTTTAAGGTGTATTATTTTCATGTGAACAAGAACTAATAAGATGTGATCCGGAAAATTGGGGTGTAAGAAACATCCTTAGTATGTACAACCATAATTGCATTTGGACCAATTTGTATTTTGTGAATTCTTTCTTTTCTTGTGTGTTTTCCATACTTGATTTTTCTTGTGAACTTGGGTGGGTTGTTGTGATAATGAAATATTTCATTGTAGGCAAGGTTTCCATTCCCATCAATCTTTTGTCAATCCTCCATTTGAGCATTGTTGAAAGTGGTAAATAACATGTTCTCATGGGTTACTTTTGGAAATTCTAAGCAAAATGAGTTTGTGTCTCTTCCACCCATTATTCTAAAAGGTCTGGTAACAATTCTAGGTTTGGTATGCTTCTCTTCTACCCTACACAACAACATGTTTTTTGGGTGTTGGTTTCAGGAGGACAAGAATGTACAAAAGCCCTTAGGGATTTTTTATGGTTTTTCTTGTAAGGAGGGGGAATGGAAGAGCTTGGATCCTTTTAGAACTTTGGCCATCTCAAAAACTCAAAGGGTTGGGAAATTGACAAGGAACAGTTAGTTGATTGTTCAAGATTTGATGACAATTGATTTGGTATTTGTTCATGGTGATGGTGATTTGTTTCTTGCTATTTTTTATTTCTTAAATTTAGTTGTTCTGTGCTAAATTTGACCTTTTATGTTGTCTATCTATAAGCACAAATTAGGTTATGAACAAAATGAGTATTGTCAATATAACTTGTTGCTCTCCCAATAATTCACCAATGTTGAACCCTAATATCAATATCACACACATTCATTAATTTCTTAAAAAATGTTGCATGTGAAAGGGAAGGTCATAAGAGTAGAATTTTCATATAAATTGGTGACTAGAAAACAACATATCATGGTTGGAGATTGACAATTGAAATAAAAATAAATTTGTCACTCATTTAAAGAAGTTGTTTCATATGTGATGATAGTTAGTAATGTCAAAGAGGTACATTCAAATAATAAACTTTAATTATGTTTTATTACAAATATCATTCACTTTTATGAAGGATTAAATTTGATGACTTTAAATTGCTACACCACATTCCACACAACATTTCATGTTTAAAAACATATATAAAATATTATAGTCATGGTCACAAAATTAGCAAATGTCCCATTAATTGACACATTAAACTCAATCATGGACATCCTTTATTAATGTCATTTGGGTTCCATGTTCTTGTGCACTACTAGTGACGACAAATTGATGAAAAAGACAACTTGATTTTGTATAAATTTGTTCCATTTGAATGATTTAATATTAAATAAATTTAGATAATGCAACTTGACAACTCAATTGAATTTGATTTGAATTCAAATACATTGAATGAAATTTATATTCAATTCAATAAAATTTGGTTGAATCCAAATTGAATTGAATTGTTTTCAATCAAAAAATGAAAAGGCACATTTTAATTTGCATTTTCATATTCATGTAAATGGATTGGTGAAAGGACTAAGCTAGTTATGAAATGTTTTCATAATTGTCAATTAGGCCATGTTCAAAAATGTCATGGTGATGACCACTAATGGACCCTATATTTGTTTCATCTAAATTAGTTATGATTATAATTGTCACTAGAATTCTAATGTAAATGGAATTCACAATATAGGTAAAGTGATCTAAAGCATATAACTTGGAACTTCCTACCATATCACATTGCTCAAACATACTTTTTTTCCCCAAAAGCTTTACAATATTTTACATATAATTAGAATTACAAAACTTTTGTGCAAAAAAATAATGTAAAATGATTAACATCATTACCACACATGTATTTAACTATAACTATGCTTTGAATTTAATATATATGGAGCTATTTTCATCAATATATTACAAAGAATGACATTTGAAATCACTATGAAGACCATTTATAGTGCAAACATGTGCATCAATATTTAGGAATAAACTTATAAATGTGGATTTTGATCAAAAGCAATTTTTTGTGCCTATAGGATTTGGTCCATGAAGATTTTTGCTAGAAGAAAAAAGGTTGAAATATTTTTAAAAATAATTAACTCCATTTGGAATTTCTAGATTGATATATTGTCCATCTAAAGTTTTTTGCACAATTGTGACACCAATTCAATATGTTATTTTGGGCCCATATTT
>Ga0209208_10000749_pt1 | contig 43782 bp, 25 predicted proteins | sample S1TSphfallax_3_FD_187694 | JGI IMG/M metagenome (GOLD analysis project Ga0209208, IMG submission 187694) | Host-associated microbial communities from peat moss isolated from Minnesota, USA - S1T2_Fd - Sphagnum fallax MG (SPAdes) (version 2) | ecosystem: Host-associated > Plants > Peat moss >...
GACCTTGGATCGCTCTAAAATTTTGGTGAAACATGAGCAACTATGTCTACTACCTTCTCTCAAAATTTCAGCCCTATTGATGATGACCACAAAGAGATATCACTTTCAAAAGAAACTGACTTCAAAACTGAGACTGAAACTTCAGATGCTTGGATCTCTCTCAATACAAATCCAAATGACATGAAATTTCTCTCACACATATATTCCTATATGATCTATAAGATCGCAAAGCTGCAGACCCAAAAAAGCTTAAACAAAGGGGATATGACCAAAAAACCAGATCTGGCATAGAGTTTTCAAAAGCTCATAACTCTCACAAAACATATCCTTTTCTTTTGAAACTTTGAGAATAGAAGCAACCTATAGTCTTCTATAACCTCTCCAAGTTTCACTCCAAGATACCTCTAGCTACTTACTAAAACAACAAAACAAACAAACAAGAAGAAGGAGCAGATCAAACTGTTATGGACTGGCTACTAACAAATGGAGAATTACAAGACAGACAAGTTTTATTGATCCATCAACTGGTGTTGATTTGCTGAAGAGTTGTTCCCCAGACTATCTCCTTTCATAACCCTGAACCATACTAATCCCAAAATATCCTAGGCCATGATATTGCCAAAAGTATCCCAACATATCCTAGGCCATGATATTGCCAAAAGTATCCCAACATATCCTAGGCCATGACAAGGCCTAGGCAACAAAATCACGGTTCTATGAATGTTCGTATTTTGAGCAACCCACATGCAAGGCAAAAATGGAATGAAAAGAAGGCCCTTGAATAAGTGAAAAAGAAAGTGGAATTAAAGTGGGTCGATGAACTTCAAGCCCAAGCACAACAAATGCCACAGGTTAGGTGGCCTTTGTTGGTATGTTTAACCTATGAAATGTTGGGCATCATTAGGATTTTGGCATGGGGGGATGGGGTTTATCCCACAAGGTGCATGGGTGCACCTTGAAAAAGATGAAAACCTTGTTGAAGTAACTCAAATAAGCAGACTTGCCTATGTAAAGCCTTTGAAAGTTGCATGGGGCACTTGGCATTGGACATTAGAGTCCAATAAATGCAACCAAGCCAAACAAATGGATGCAATATCCAAGTATCATGATTTCAAAATTATTCATGGACAATATATTTCATACATATATATATAGTTTTTTACATTGTTTGCAACTTAACATTGGAATCTAATTTGTTTTTTTTTTGTTTTAGGCTTTGGGGCGCAACAAAGGAGGCTTGTGCTTGAACATTGTTAACTATTTATTCATCATGCAACAAAAATTGTAAAAGTTGCAACAAATATTGCACCAATATGGGCATTGCTTCTAGTTCATCTTCCTTAAAAGATTAATTATAGATATAACTTTAGTGGAAGTACACACCATTTCTATATCAAATCATTATAGATTAATTTAACATGATATATTTTTGTCACCATCCTTTTTGTAATGTGGTTACTTGAACATTTTTGTATCAATCCATTTGTTTTAATTTTGATATTTGTAGATTTTTGGATCATCTTATGCCATGTTGCACATAGTACCCCCACCCACCATGAATGGATTACATTTGTACTATAAACCAAATGAGCAATACCTTCATTATCCTTATCATGAAATATTCACATAAAAATCTTAAGGAAAGATTATAATTTAATATTTTTATATAATTACATTGCCCACTTTCATGAAAGGACCCCTTGGTGCATAAACCAATTTGTATATGCAGGTATTACATACTTTTGATCTTCTCTTGTTTATGGTTGGGTTTTCCATGAAGTGTCTCAAATTGCAATACCCACATTAAAACCAACTCATGTTCATGTTATATTACCTTAATTTAAACTTTTGCCTAATATATGTTTCAAGTAAATGGGAGGGACATTGGGTTTAGGTTTTAAGGAAATTAAGCCCACCTTTTGTCATTAATTATTTTAAGGTAACTTTTATCCTAACATTTTTATTATTTTAATGGAATATTTTTTAAGTGAATTTATGTATTCACATACACACATATATCTAAGGAAGTTCCTATTTTTATTTATTTTTCATGTAATGAAGGAGAAAAACATGAAGGTGGCAAAGGTATGAATGATAAAAAACCTTCCCACTAGTTGCCCCCCCCTAATTAGGTTTAAAACACAAGTTTTATTGGTACTTATATAAAATTGTTTCATAGTTTTATTACAATGATGCATCCAATAGTTTTAGTCTATACACAATTTAAGGTTATGCAAAAGTAATTCCAAAATTAGGTTTATCATTCAATTCTAAAAACATTATTAAATTCCACCATTAAAGTTATGCAATCAATTCTTTTTGTGTTTATTTCATTTAGGGTCAATGTAAGGATTTTTTTTTGTATACAAAGGTTTCATCTCAACATTTTAAGGTTCATTGTATAAGTTTGCTTAATTTTTCAAATTTAAACCTATGCATCCATTAGGTTGTAATGTCTACATAATTTATGGTTTATGCAAAAAAAAAAAATCAATATTAAGTTTAAGGTTGTTTTTTGTATGAAACTATTTAGTTTTTAGATGAGGCTTAAAGTTTTCAATTTGCAATACCATACCCTATCACCTTATGTCAAATCCCAAATGCATGCCCTAACCCCAAATTGCAATACCTAGGTAAGTCCATTTTACGTAAACCCCCCTTGATTTAATAATGGAAAAACTTGTTTACTCATCATTTAAGGTTATGTAAGTTACATCTTGTTTACCAAATGTAATGCCTACATCTAATGTATAAAAAACAATAGGAAATATCCAAAAAATAATTATTTAAAAAAAATAAAACCAATTATCAATACCTTCATTTTTAGGTGCAAGCATTGATTGTGGGCATGTCCCAATTTTTCCAAACCCTAATTTACAATACCTACATCATTTGTTGTTAATGTTAAGGTGATCATTAAAGCAATTTTATTTTTAAATTACTGTAATGTAATACTACCAATCTACCATAGTAAGCTTATCATTATACGTACATAAATTTATATTATATACCTTCACCAAAAGCCCCCTTTTGGCTAATAAATATTTATTATGTAAGTATTGCAAAAACTTAATCGTTCATCATTTAGGGTTACTTAGGGGGATCTTGTCCACCTAATGCAATACGTACATTTAATCAATTGAATGCAATAAAAAATGTTCAAATGCTATTTATGAATAAAGAAAATCATCATTTTGATGGTAAAAGGTAGGACAATACCCGCATCAAATGGTCAAATCCCCATCTGGAAAGAATAGGAAATTTGCAATACTTTCATTTAGTGTATTAAAATGTAATTAATACCCACAAAAGATATGAAATTATATGCAATATTTTTATTAGTCCCCATCAACCGTGAAGTATGATATACCCTAAACCTTGCAATACTTGCATTCAAAACCAATTAAATGCCACAAAAAACAAGATGGGTAAGCAATACCTGCATATTGACTTAGTGATTATTGTACAATTGACTTACAATACCCACCTTTATATGACATTTGAAGAAATATAGGTTTAGCCAAGAAAAAGAAGTTTAGCTAATAAGATATATAGGTTTAGCCAAGAGATAAAAGTTTAATTAATAAGATATATAGGTTTAGGCAAGAGATAGAAGTTTAGTTAGTAAGATATATAGGTTTTGCCAAGAGATAGAAGTTTAGTTAGTAAGATATATAGGTTTTGCCAAGAGATAGAAGTTTAACCAACAAAAAATATAGGTTTAACCAAGAGATAAAAATTTAGCCAATAACATATATAGGTTTAACCAAGAGATATAAGTTTAGCTAATAAGATATATAGGTTTAGCCAAGAGATATAAGTTTAGCCAATAAATATCAATTTAACCAAGAAGAAATATAGGTTTAATGAAGAGATAGAAGTTTAGCCAAGAAATATAAGTTTAACTAAGAAGACATATAAGTTTAGCTAAGAGATAGAAGTTTAGCCAAGAAATATATGTTTAACCAAGAAGAAACATAAGATAAGCCAAGAGATAGAAGTTTAGCCAAGAAATAGAAGTTAGCAAGTAAGATATATAGGTTTAATCAAGAGATAGAAGTTTAACTAGTAAAATATATAGGTTTTGCCAAGAAATAGAAGTTTAGCTAAGAAGAACTATAAGGTTAGCCAAGAAGAAATATAGGTTTAGTCAAAAGATAAAAGTTTAGCCGAAAAGAGATAAGAGTTTTGCCAAGTAAGTAAGGGATTAATTGTTAGTTCGTAGGCAGGGCTAAGATTTAGGTCAGAAGTAGCTAGGTGGGTGGGTAGGATGGAGGTCAGGGTTGGGAAAAAATTGGCAATGAAAAAAAAATGGTCAAAGGTCAGCAGCCAAAAAAGATTGACTGTCGTAGAATGTTGGTTAATGTAAGGTAAAGAGGCAAATGAAAAAGAGACAAATCATCCAGCCCATCCTATGGATAGAACGGCCAACTGGTGCAGTCATGGGGGCTGGTTCACTCTGGCCCTTTATTTGAACATTGCCAAGTTTGTAAAAATTATTTTTTGGAAAAATTTCACCACATCTCTACACAGTTTCTTTTTTTGGGGGGGTGGGCAGCTTTCCATCAGTGTTCTACAGCTTGGGCAGTTTTGCACAAATGTGTCACCAACTAATAATGCTAAATTATTTTTTTTGAGATGATCCCCGATGACACTAGACACTACATCAGAGAAATGGGAATAAAAATTATCAATTTATTAATTTTATGTATTTAAAAATATAATTTTGATGTATAGTACTGACTAAGATATGGTATAATAATTCTGTGTGTACTGTTCAAAGCACCCCAAATTACCCTAAAACCACAATGCCACTGATCAAAATGAGCATAAACCATCTCATGTGGGCTTTGAGTAATTTCTCTTTTTCAATTTAAGAAATGAGAAAAACAGGAGGTACATTTCTCTAGTGATTTTTTTTTAATAAAGTCCAAAATTATAACTATCTCATGATTGAGAAGCAAAGGACACAAATTTGAAATTCAGGTCAAACTGTGAAATTATGTAAACAATTTTAATGTCAGATTCTGTCACATTAGAGACATGTTAAATGCCAGAAATTTCTCATCTAAAGGTGACTTTACTTCTTGATTTATAATCCAATTAGAGACTCCCATAAGTTAACTTCTGATTATGTTCATGGATCTCTCATTTTCTCTTGTAATTTTGGGTGGAGTAAAATCCCCTTGTCAATTTCTCCTTCAGATTGATTTTGTCTGAGTGAGATACATTGGAATGGATTTTGTCCAAGTATGATTCATTGATCTCAAGTATTCCTCAAGGCTGGGTATGCACTTCATTTGGTTGCTTGTTGTTCTTTGGGTTTGTTCACATCATCTTTTATAGTGCACTCACTTGAACACTCTGCCTCACTCATCCCATTTTTTCTTCTTTCAAATCTGGATGTGACTTGAAGGGCAAAATGCAGACGACAAAAAAGCAAACAGGAGAGAGAAGTTGCCATTGATTGGCATCGGTAGAAGAAGGTGGTCAAATTGATGATGTCCATGAACACGAGAAGTGTTTGGAAGGATCAACAACACACAACCTTGGGAACTGTTTTTGAAGAACTTTAGTGTATTGAACTCCATTGCAAACCATTTTCAATTTATTGAGAGGGTAGACATCATATTCAAGCTCACAAAATTCTGGAAACATGGATTCAGCATATTGGAACTTGAAGCGTATCCCGTTATCTGAAGATGTTTTGCGTAACATGTACAACATCAAACGTTGGATCCACTACTAGTTACACTCCCTAAATTGAAGTCAGAATGTGCAAATCACAGACAATCTACCAGAAGACCATGTAGTTTATGAAGGGTACAAAGTAGGCACCTGGATACTGTTGAATTCGATTGACTGACTTCTTATTCAGGGAAAATGAAAAGTCTCACAATTGGACCCTTAAAACAGGATGGAAATTTTGGACAGAATTACCTCTCAGGCCTTCCCCTGATGCGAGCTGAGTCTTTGCAAACACATGAATTAGGTTTGTAAAAATGTACCAAATGGAGCTTGTAAATCCAGGGCCTCTTCTCTTGGGTCTTAAACTTCATTTGCCAAATTTGGTGCTTCCACTGCCAAAATTGTGGTGGTTGATCTCCAAAGAGCCGAACATCACAAAGACCTGCAGAGCCCAGTTTGGATGTGAGAGAAGTCCATACATATGGAATGGGGAACAAAAGGTTCCTGTTGGGAGATTGCCTCTGACCCTTGTGAAGAATTTCAGAAATTTTGTGACTTGATACACTCTTTACAGAAAAACAGTCGTCAGCCGATAAAGATCAGCAATGAACACCATGCAATTATGCAAAACTACATAAGGTCGACTCATTACAGCTATCCTACCAAATATATACAGGATCAACTATTCCTCCCTTTTTCTTTATGTGCCAACCACTGCACCGTTGAAGTCACCGTCCAAGTCTTTAAATGCTCAACTACTACATAGACTCCTTTGCTAATAATTCTATTTAAACTTGCGAATCTGTTTGAGTAAGTTTAGCTGATCTATTTAATACATTGACTTTTGCATGTTACCTTGATCTAATATGGTTTGTTGCATTCTATTTCTACACCTTGTTCATATAATTGAAGTGTGTCTAGAGATAGTTTTGTGAGTGCATGCTGGTTCACAGCCAGGAGACTAACTCCATCCCCCTGTGGCCAAAAATGAGATCATGAGAATTTTTCATCATCAACTCTCATGGTCACACAAATACACATATACTGAGAGCATCAAATACTAATTCAATCGATGTACACAGACCCACGGCTGCATCAGAACTTGCAAAGCAATCACCACCCCAAATTTCAAATGCAACTTCTTTGTTTCTCCCAACTTCTAACCAGAAAAGTTTCACGTCACATGAAAGACGACACACCCTGACCCAAGAGAACCCTGAAAGATATATATATTGCTTAAACCAGAGGTGACAGAGATGCAGCAAGTGAAAGTAGAGTTGCCCAGTGGAAATAAAAAACTTGACACGTTGTTCACCACATTGCTTCCTCATCCAATTTCATCACATATTAATGTCTCCAATTGTGCATGTTCATGATATGCACACTAAGCGATTACAAAACAAAGTTTTCACGATCCCAATATTGTAACAATCTCACTAGCTCATGCTTTCAACAAAGAAGAACAATTACATTCTTATGAGCATAATTGTTTTTAATAGCAAAGCCATCCTGGACTATACTACCACACTGTTGGATTTCAGCAAATTACTCACAAGCAATTCCACCTCACACCATTCAACTTGCAAGAAGCATGTAAGTTGGTAAGGGGAGAAGGCCAAGTTTTTAAGTACATATAGAATAAGTTTGTATGTAGGTACAAAGTCCTCCCACATATGTCCTCTACACATAGATTTTATTATAGTAACACGCTTTGTTACAAATATTGGATGTAATCCAATTCCTTCTAAGCTTCGATCCATGTAAAATAATGATGTTCCATAACTAAACTATGTGAAACAAGTGATGATCTATCTTTGAACAGATATCAAGGATCATCATTTGGTAAAAACACATATATTACAACTTATGGGTGCATTGCTTGATTATAGGACTTGATCTTGTAAAAGACATCAATGGTAAAAATGGGATGGCAGCCTAGGATGTGCCATGGCACATAATGCTTCTGCTTTTTTAAGATCCAAACCAAATCTCTCTGACATGTCAAGATCATGTTGATTGTTTGGGAGGGACCAATCAAAACTTTGGAGAAGTCTTGCTAACATGATTTGAACCACCAACATTCCGAATGAACGTCCTGGACACCCTCGTCTTCCACTCCCAAATGGCAACAAACTAAAATCTTGACCCTGCACATCAATCTCAGGATGTTTCATGAAACGATCTGGGTCAAATTTCAAAGGGTTCTCCCAAGTATTAGGATCTCGTCCTATTGCCCATACATTCACTATCACTCGAGTGTTAGCAGGTATAGTGTACCCTTCAACTTGGCAAGCTTCAATGGAATGATGAGGAACTAAAAAGGGAGCTGGAGGATGGAGGCGAAAAGTTTCTTTTAATATTGCTTGTATATAAGGCAAATCTTGAAGATCTGATTCTTCAACCAAACGATTAGTTCCCACCAAATTGTCCAATTCTTTTTGGGCATGTTTCATGATGTTAGGTTGTAGCAACAACGCTGCCATGGCCCATTCCAACGTCCCAACAATTGAGCCTGCACAAACACACAAGATTAGAATAACTTCAACATATTAATGATTATAACAAATCTTTAAATTACTTCTATGATAAATATTGGTATAGATGTGTGAATACATTTTGAAAAACTTAAAAAAAAAGGTAGTGGAGTACCTATTCCTCCTACAAGCATGTCCTGCATACATAACACACATATCAATCGTTTCGTTATGGACATTTTGGCATATAATTGATGGAATAAATATTGAAAAGGGAAACATTTGGATGTCGTTCTTGAATGTAAAAATAAACAAATCCTTGAGAAAAAAATCATCAAAACAATCGACTCACCATAATAATATCTTGAATTGCTTCATTAGAAAGGTAACCAATCCCATCTTCTCCACGTGTAGCAATAAGCACATCCACAAAGTCTTTAGCCCTATCACGAATACTTGCATTTGTAGTAAGTGGAGCATTCCTATGTTCATCAATTATCTTTGGACCACCTAGACCAATCATTATTGTTGGCCAAGAAAAAAAAATCATTTCTTGCTACTAGGACTCTTGTAAGACCTTGCTAACATGTGTGTTTTTATAAACCCAATTTTCACAATGTTAATTATAAATCTTTGTCCAAAAGGTATCCTATATGCCATTTTATTGATGCCACTAAGCATGTTCCAACATAGTCAACACACATGAAAAAATGAAGGTATCCTATATGCCATTTTATCGATGCCACTAGGCGCGTTCCAACATAGTCAACATGCATGAAAGAATGAATTTTTATGGTTTTCTTCTTCCCTATGACAACAAAGAAAAGAAAAGAGAATTATATATATATATATATATAACTTAATTTTATTCATTATATTCTTGGTTGTTGCTTTGCATACATTTGTTTTCAAATGAATCTCATCATTTATTTTTAATTGTGATTATCCAATACAAAGAGAGGACCAAAAAATTCATTCATGTGGGTGAATGCATTAATGAATGGATTGATTTCAATGTTAGTGCAATTTGTTGCAAGACATATTATTCAAAATTAATTTTGAGATCTATCAAAATCTAATGGACTTTAAATTATCAACTTTAATACAAAGATAGATATGTAATCACATCCTAAGAAAATGTCCTTAAGTGGGTGGATGTTTGAAGTTGTAACACATGTGGCTTAATTGAGTAATAATGTGTTTATATGTACTCCTTTTGTTGGGGGGATTTTTTTGGAATTTTTTGTTAAGAGACTTAGTATGCCTTGTCCTAAGTCATAAAAAATCAGAAAATGAAGTCCTAAATGGAAGAAATTTTTATTAAAAGCTTTAATTATGATCTTTTAAATAGTCAGAATATGACCTTGTTTTAAAATGTTCTTTTGATTTTAAAATGTTTTCTTTCTAAAAGCACATGTTTTGAAGATTCTACAAATGGTTCTATTTGGACTTTATTGGTTCATTACCTATTGCATAATTCCCATCTAACACATGACAATAAAATTGAATTTTGACATTCTCACATTGTAAAATGGATTTTGCCAGTCTCCAATTCTAGCAAAATTGGTCCACTTATTCTTGCATTCACCTATGTGTGGCAAGGAATTTGGAAATGAATAATGAATTCTTTGGACAAAAAGATAGTGGAAAGTTGGTCATGCACAAGATCACATGATACACATCTACCCAAAAGGTATAAAAGGACAACTTGTGTTGAAGTATTGTCCATTCAAAACACATATTTGCAAGATACATCTTGTAGAAGTTGTCAAAAATAGTTACAATAGCATGGTTAATGTTTCAACTAGTGCAACAATTGAGAAGGTTGTTAGAGAATGATGGGTTCTTTAACATGCTTTTGTTGTTGATTCTTTTGGGAGTTGCGGTGCACACATTTCTGTTTAGAAAATCTCATCGGTTTCCTCCAGGGCCATTTTCATGGCCCATTGTGGGCAATTTATTGATTTTGGGAAAGTCTCCACACATAAAGTTGGCAAACTTGGCCAAACAATATGGCCCTCTTATGTATCTTCAGCTTGGGTCTGTCAACACCTTGGTGGCATCTTCTCCAGCAATGGCCAAGGAGTTTCTGAAAAACCAAGATCATGTGTTCCAATATCGTCCACCTTTACTTCTAGTAAAAATAGTGAGCAACAAGTGGAGTTTTGGACTAATTTCTGGTTCCACTTGGCGATTTGTTAAAAGGCTTTGTTCAAATGAACTCTTTACAATGAAACAACTACAGTCATTCCAGCCCTTGAGAATGAAAGAGATTCAAGAGACAATGAAAGAAATCTACATGGAGGCCCAAGAAGGGAAAGTGGTGGATGTTAACACCAAATTGACATCATTCTCCACCAACCATATGACCCAAATCTTGTTTGGGAAAAGGTGATTGCTTGAAACCATGTTAAAATCCTCAACATGCAAGAAATTTATGCAACAAAGGTGGTTTGGAGCATGACAATACAAGTTCAAGTAACCATAAATTTCATTTGTTTTAATTCCCAGTTACATTTATTTCTTATATTTCAATATTCAGTGGCAGGTTTTTGCATGAGTTCAATACTTCGAAGCAGCCATTTTATAATAATAGGTAGATTCTCATTTCATGTATATTGAAATGACCAATTACTCATTCTTGTTGAACAGGTATTGTGGAGTCGGGACTAACCAAAAAGAAGCACAATGGTTCAAAGAAATAAATGCTGCAATTATGCATTGGGCTGGTGCTTTCATTGTTGCTGATTACATCCCTTACTTAAAATGGGTGACCAAACTTCAAGGGGTTACCGCCTCGTTGCAAAGGTTGCGGATCTTTAAATACTCAACCATTTTGTATGATTCATTGTTCCAAAAGAATTGGGAGGAATTAACATTGCATGTTGGATGTGCTAAATACTAATAATAGAAACTCAAATAGACCTTAAAACACAATTCATTCGAGCAACATATGGAATGCAAAATTAATATTCACAATGAGAAAGTGTTTTAAGCATAAAGCAATCATGTCAAAGCTCACTTCCTTACTATTCATCAGGAAAGTTCACCAATTGCCACCAAAGATATGTGAGGATTGTCTAGATAACAATGACTTTTTTATATAATTTAAAATGGAGCATGGCAAAAAAAGAAAAAAAAAAAACAAGACTCATGATACTTGTTAAGGTTGAATGTAAATTGACCACCAAGTGTATCACAAAAATATCAAGCTACATGTAATTTTTTTGGGTTGGAATATTGAAGTTCATATGAATTTTATTTTTAATGTAATAATAGTATTATTTTTCATTAATGCTAATAATATACTTACTATTAATAGTTGACCAATTCATTAATATTAATAATATACTTATTATTAATAGTTGACATAGTATAATATTAATACTATACTTACTCTTAATAGTATTGATTTCTATAAAGTAGGTGCATTTTAGTCTATTAAAAATTTGTCAAATTAGATCTCAAAAGGATGGAGCTCTCAAGTGTACCATAGACTTTATAGAATCGTGTTCCACACATGTACTATATTTTATTTTGGTCATGACAATAGGTTAAAACATGGATTTGACAAATGGTTTCAATTATTTTTCACATGGGAAAGAAGTTGTCATGCAACCTTCAACATTGTTTCTATTGGCCAGAAAAACTCGTTTTTCTATCAAACCTTATTCATCACTGCACATAAGTCGACTAGTCAAGTTGGGCTTTTGTCATTTTCTGAAAATAGGCAATATACTCAAAATGTGTGTGCAAATTGTCTAGGGCATCGTTTGTTGGTCCTCTCATCCCCTCCTTTTTTATATTTGGTGGGATTGGTCATAGTACCTATATGGCAACAATGTGGGGTAACTTGTGACCACAGACTGGTACAAAAGTGATAAGAGACTTTGCGTAATGTTTGTGAATGAATTGGTGGTGATAAAATTGTGATGTCCATTTGTTTGTTTTATGTGCACAACTTGCTTTAAAGATGATGTTGTTTTTTATGCATCAATAAAATATGAATAAATATCGTGGTACCTTTGCCATTTCGACACGGCTCTTGAATAATTAATTAATTTCGAAACATTCATTTTCAACAAATGAAATATTCTTAAATATTCACTATTTAACCCGTGCAAGTTGGGCATGTTTATTAATAAATTCAAATTATAAGAATATCCAAGTGCTTTCGCATCCAATTTCAAGCCACCATTTCAGGTTTTTGATTCCAAGTGTGTTCAGAAAAAAAACTCCATGCTTGAAATAAATAAATAAATAAAGCCTTTGCCTCAAAATTCAAAACCACTTGCTTGGAATCAAAACCCTGGTGCACGGAATCTGAAACCCTTGCTCCCTATTCAAAACCTTGTGCTACCGACCGACAGGCTTTGAAATTGTGAGCTCTGAGGGAAAGAGAAAAGAAATAACACAAAAAGGTTCTACCCGATGCAAAAGGAATATTCCCTGAGACAAGGGGTATATAGCAAGGGGTGTGTCACACACTGTGGCCTTGCCATTTACATTAAAAAGTATCTTAAGACAAAAAGAAGAATTAATGGAAACTCAAATATTTCACCATGCAAATATATAATCTTCCAAAAATCTTCTAAAAGAAACCAAATCCTTCAAGCTATTATTATAACTTTATAACTAATCTCAACTTTCAACACAAGTCAATAGGTATGTCATCTTTCAAAAATCCTCATATAAAAATAGACGTATTATTATTTAGGGGCCTATAAAAATTCCTTAAGCCACTATACTCTATGATGAATCTAAACACCAATATCCTTCCTTGCCTTGGTAGGCTAAGGCCGATAAAAGTATGATCCTTTTGGCATTCCATACAATTTAACCCTGAACCTCAAACTCTACCTTGGGGTATATGGCATTGGCAATGGCAGCCATTTTGTTGTTTAGATGTACTAGTGGTGGCACTGTTCCAGGCTTTTTCTAAGGCGGGATAGGCAGCCATCAGCTGATTCCACTTTCGGTGTAGTCAGTTCCACTTGGAATGTGTGTGCACCAGGGTGAACCTTCACCTTCTTGAGTGAGGCCTCTTTTTAGTGGTCATATTAAACTCAAGAAATGTTAGATTTGGATTCAAGAGGCCCTCATTTAGTCTAAGCATGGGCTATTTATAGTATTCAAAACAAAATTTTAAAAAATTTGGGGTTTTTACCATGTCTAATAAGTAGTTTTCCTTACAAACACATAAATAGAATCCAACAATAAAACAAAAAATGTAGCACATAAATAGGTTTACATGACCAAGATTGTAATTTGTTACATAGCCATGAAATTCTGTGTACTATGAAATCAAAATAGTGATTGACATTATTAATCACTCTGCACATTCAACACAACAATCCACATACACTATGATCAAAAAATAGATTGCAACATCATTGTGTAGTATGATGTTATTGCTTATATATTTAAATTGTAAGCTTTAGTGATGAAACATACAACTTTAAATGAGGATTATCTAGATCAAACTTAACATGAAACTTCATGCTGAACATGAGATTTGTTTCCAAAAATCAAAGTTTATAATCACATAAGCACTTGGAAACTATGTCATTAGATGTTAAGCAACTGAAAGGAATTTTGCACATTTTAAAGATTTGACAATTTATCCCATATTCATTCACATCTAATGTTCATCATGGATCTCCATAACTCATTGTTTTGAATTGATCATATAAAACATATTGAAACATTAAAAAACCCTAATAAGTTGGCAAAAATAAGGTGACAATTTATGTGTTGTCATGTTAGGTCAAGTTTTCTTTAAGGTTTTAGGGCTATTATTTAGAAAAGTTCAACTTCCATAAAACATTAGAGTTCACTTTTATGTTTGAATTTAAATTTTCATTTTATTCAAGTTGCATGCCCACTATGAAATTTTAAAGACAATATGGTTGTTCCTTTTGTTGTATTCTCCCAAAGTTAAAGGTAGAAAAAATTTCCAATTTTATCTTGAATTCAAGGAAAATTTATGAGTTGTTGACTAGTTAGATGAAGACAAAAAGACATGATATTTCTATTGCATTGATATTCAAATCAATCACCCAATTCTTCTAGTGATGAAAATTTTGAAAAATTAGTATATGGGTGGTTTTTTATAATCTTTCGTAGGCTCCTTATTGATTTTGCATAATCTTTCATATGGTGATCCCTAAACAATTCCAAAAACATTTCCAAACCTAGCTACCTCACTTCCTTCCCAATAACTACTTCACTCATTTCCTAATAACTAACTTTTATCCTTATAATGATTTCGCCCCTTTCCTAATGCACCAACATGGATATGAAAAGGCAAATTAACATGTGCCTTTTCATGTCTATGATATCCATATTAATTTAAATTAAATTTAACATTGATATTAATAATGATGAATTATTCATAATCATATGTGAACATAATAAAAAGAAAATTTGTCACCAATAGTGCGTAACAATGTGGAGCCCAAGTTCAATATCTTCAACCAAGGACATTAAAATTGATTTTTGACAATACAATATGATCTTACAATTTCTAGTGACGAGTAATGGAAATTGGTATATAGGGGATTTTTTGAAATCTTTCATATGGTCATCTATGGACCATTCCAAAGACAATTTCAAAAGAACTACCTCAGTTTCAAGCCTAACTATTTAATTTCTTTTTTAATAACTATTTTCTTTTCCAATTAACTTGTTTAACAATTATATCGCCGACATTTCCTAATAACTACCTTCATTTTATAATTACTTCATTTTTTTCCATGTCCACCAACATCGATATGAAAAAAATAAAATTAAGAAGAACATAAAATAGTTGATCATCACTAGTAATGCGCAGAAGTGTGGAGCTCAAATTGTCTAGGGAAGAAGGATTCCATACAAGTGGCAGAGCTCAAATTGTCTAGGGAAAAAAGATTCCATACAAATGGAAAAACTTAAATTGTCTAAGGAAAAAAGATTCCATACAAGTGGTTTTGAAGGAGGATATAGGAAAACAAAGAAGCTTTTCGAATAAGAACAAAAGAAAAGGAAGGCATACATGTAAGGAAGTGAAGGAAATAGGTAAAAAAGATATTTAGGTCCATAAGAGGATGGAGGTAATTTGTAGGTAGGTATGTAGGCCTCACATCAATAGACATTAGTCATAAACAATTATACATATGAACCATAATCAACCATTAAAATTTGAACTTTTTTCAGTTTGAGCTTACATTAAAATTATGGCATCCAACATGGTTATTACATGGTCATTACAATCATGGATATCAATTTACAACCAAGTTATTCACCCCATGTCAAGTATTAAACAACATATACAAGTTACAAAACATCACCAACATTGTGACATTATCAAGTAACATCCATGTAGTAGAATTTCACATGGGCACATTCATAGTTGTGTAAGAACAAAAAAGGAGGTCAAATCTACCGAAGACTAGAAAATAAGAGTGACATAGCCTCAAGTTACATAGTTGGAATGGGTGGTGAAGTTGCCCATGGTTTTTTATTCTCTAGCACAAGATTTTTCATTCCAAGCATAAGGTGTGGACTTGTGCAAGTTGAACATGTTTATTATAAGCTTTCAAGTGCTTTCACCCTCAAATTCAAGCCACACAAATTGTGTGTTACTTGAAATTGGATGTGAAAGCACTTAAATACTCTTATAATTGGAATTATTCTAAACATGCTCAACTTGCATGGGTTCCAAACCCTGGAATCAAAAATCACATGATGGAAATCGCCATGCATTTCAATTTATTATAATAAGTAGAACCAACAAAAAAATATTAATGTTTCTTTGGTTCACATGTTCAATGTTCAATTGTTGCATAGTAATTTCAAGCGCACCAATGAAGATACTTACCATCAACACACTTTTCAATACTGAGTATGGGTGGCATAGTTTTTTATTTAACCTGAAATTAAAGTCAAACCAATCAAACCCTATGATAAACAATGTGATTCCATATAATGTGTCATAATGATGCCCACATAATTTTCATTGAAGAGTATTTTGACCACCTTTGAATTGTAGAGCTTTGCTTCTTTTCATGTACACTTGCAATCAATGTTGTCATAGTCCTGACATAGAGAGGGAGATAGGGGGAAATAAGACAAAGGAAAAGGTAAAACAGAAAGAAAGGCAAAGAGAAAAAAAAAGGATAGAAAAAAAGGCAAAGAGAGAGAAAGAAAGGGATAGAAAGGATAGAAAGGAAGGCAAAGAGAGAGGCAAAGAAAAATAAAAAGAAAGGGATAGAAAGGAAGGTAAAAAGAGAGGTAGAGAAAAAGGAGAAAGAAAGGTAGAGAGCAAGAAAGAAAAAAGGAGAGAAAAAGCTAGAAAGAAAGTAAGAAAGAAGGGAAGAAGAAAAAGGGGGGAAATTGTAAAGTGGAAAGGAAGCCAATGGGTAAGGGACTAACCACACGCAATGCAAATTTGCCACAAATTGTTGCCCATTTTTTGTTTCTTTTGGGGTTGTTTTTTTTTTTTACTATAAAACTATGTAGATAGGTAGAAAAGTACATAAAAGAACTTGCAAGAGCTTGTAGCCCAACACACAACATTTTTTCCTAACATGCGCATCCTTTTGCAAATATTGTAGAAATGTGTGAACAACAAACCACACACACCATTCATAATGGTTTGAAGAACATCAATACCTTCACCCATTATGGAAGGTTAGCACAGCACCTTGAACATTGAGATCATGATACTCCCTACTTGCTTTGGAACCTAGTTTTTCCAATTATCTATTTCTATTCTAAGGCTTATTGTGAAGTTTGCATGAAGGGGATGAAGAACGGAATAAAATAGTAATGTTTGTAAGGTTTAAGATTTTATGGGTTTCAAGGGTTCAAAATATCAAAAACTTCACCCAAACCTTCATCAAAAACCAGGGCCACTCTTAAGGTTGCTTGCCAATGTTTCTTGTCAAGGGAGCCATTGCCTTTGTCCACCCTTGTCCAAGTAGCAATAACCTTTGTTCGTTAGTGCGTATAGGCATGGCAGGCCTTGCCATTTCACCATCATCAAAACGCTAACAGATATCACAACAAGATTCTAATATTGTGATGATTTGTATGGATCATTTTGACACATTTCCACCCCTTCATCTGATGATCCCCAGCACATCTACTTTGCCTGATCCAATTTCTTTAGTTACACCTAGTTCATCCACACATTTCACACTTTCTCTACTTCATCAACCATGGATTATTCTTCAATCATCTATACTTACACTAGGGGCCCATCAATCCCATTAGTAGTGTCCACGTGTTCCTTGTTTTGATTTTGGTCACTTAAATGTAGTAGGAGCAAATTTAGCTTGTCACCAGACATAATGCACCACACACATGCAATCATCAACTTCCAAGGTGTCGATGCTTTTGGCGTTACTATCTTCTCTTCCTTCGACTCGGACATGGATTGCATCATTAAATATCATCGATGCTTTCCACTTTGGTTTACCATGCCCCGTTCATACCATCATATTTCATATGCTCTTCGTGTTGAGGTTCAGTGTGTTTTGCGCATCCCCTTAATTTGGTTGGTCGTCAATCCATCCAACATAGTAGCATGACATGCATTTTTGCTTTTCCATTCTTGGTGTTTGTCATTTTCCACCATGGGGTGGTGAGAAAAGTTAGTAAGAGATGTGCATTCATTTACGTTGGTACATGGGAAAGGACTGGGAAACATTACAAAAGGAATAAATAATTACAGCACATGCGTTGGCTTTTCAAAGACCTTCAACAATGGCACTAGATCTTATTCCACCTCCATTAACACAATTAGGTCACACACATGCACTTGTTCATGTAGGGGAGTATGCTTGAGCAATGCCCACATTGGCTCCCAACACTTTTACAACCCATCAGCCAAAACCCATTGCGACTTTTCACCATCTTCATCCATTGGTTGAGGTTGACCTCCTCCCTTTTGTCAACATTTTCATCCAGAAATGGATCTTGTTTTGGATAAAAAGGCATTTATTTCTATTTTGCCACTTTCTCCACAACTTTCATTTTACGGTCTATTGGGTATGTTGTATGAGCTTTTGAAGGATTGATTCATCCCCAACAATTTTACTACTAGATTTGATCTTTTTTAAAAAATATGTGGGCACATTACTCATGGTCATGTTCTTCCATAAGTATCACACCTATTTGTTGCATTGCGACTATTGGTTTTGGAAAAATAATTTGGAGGCATTTGACCCATCGCCATTGGAAAGGTCATTTATCGATTAATCGCCCGCACACTGGTTATTCAGTTCAAAAATTCAATTATAAAATATTTTAGTCTACACCAATTTGGAATGGCAACACCAGGTGGGTGTAAAACAATGGTTCATGGGGTTAGAGCTATGTTGGATCTATATCTGGAATGGGTGGTATTACAAGTGGATGTTTGAAACACATTTAATTTAATATCTTGAACAACCATTTTCAAGAGTTATGGTTTTCTATCGGCACCTTGGATAAGTTTTTATCATTTGTTCGTTGGTTTTATGCATGCCCATCTCCACTATGTTTATCAAAGGCTTCTAGGCACAGGGATCTCATTTTCATTTCATCTGAGTCTAGTACATGACAAGGTGATCCTTTGGGAGGAATGTTATTTGCACTAGTTCATTTTCACACTTTCCATCCTACTATCGTGGCCCACCGTAATTATGTTTTTCCTTCATTAATAAATGATGTGCACATAATTGGTCTTACATCAAATGTATTACCTTTTTTTGTGATTATAAGACAAATTTGGTGCATTAGGACTTTCAATGCAGTCGACAAAGTGTGTTGTTTAATCTCCATAAGGGTTTAATCAGTCTATATCATTTCCTCTAGGTTTTTCTGACATTTCCTCTAGGTTTTTTTACACTTTAGTCCATCATCGTATTCTAGGTGCCCCAATGGGTTTTTTGCCATTTGTGGAATCCCTCATATTAAAAGCACTCTAAGAAAACCTCAGCATGATCGCTAACCTTCCTATGTTCATAGATCTTCAAGCAGCTTTTACGATGCTTTCACTTTGTTATGCCCAACAGCCGAACTATTTACAATATATTATATTTCCATCACCAAGTATCTTGCAATGTTATACCGAGTTTGATGCTCATACCATAACTATGTTAAAAAAACTATTAAGGTTGGGTTTGGGGTTTGGGGTGGAACATTGAAACTCACAAACAATTTAGGTGAGAAAACTAATTTGATCCCTTGTTTTTTCCCCTTGTGTATTTCTTTCATCCTAATTTCTCATGAAAAATAAAATCGATTATTCCTTGAAATCTAACCATTAATGAACTTTAAATAATTAATTAATTTACACATGGCTTTATGGATGACTTCAACTTAGACTATGTATGAGAAAATGTTATGATGGGTGTTAATTTTGAAAATATTTTGACCCAATTCAAAGTTTATGAATATTCAAGCTAGGTGCAAACATAATAAAAGGAGCCACATGATGTGTGGATAATGCTTTAAATTCTAATTTTTTATCTTTGAAGCATCACAAGGGGAACATAATAAACTTTTTGGTCAATTTTTTTTCTTTTTTAGGTTCCATTACTTGCAAAATTTCAATGTTTAAAACTTGATACATATTGATAATGTTTCAAGAGTCCTTTTGCAATTATGGACAATTTTTTTTTTTCAAGTGGTTTTGGTGTTTGCATGTGAAAAATATAAAAAACCATGGGTTTTTATTTTTTGTATGTGTTTGAAAATTGATTTAACTACACATCAATGAGTTGGTCTTAGATTTGAATAATGCCAAAGGGAAAAAGCACATTAGGGAGTCATAACTTTGTTAGATTAGAGTCTCTTTTTCAAAGGCATTTTCTAATGTCGTTAAAAACTAGCTTAAAATATGAATATTTAAATGATATTGAAAGTAACATTTTTTTTCCATTTCCAATTTCAAATCATGATGTTATAAGACATATCAACAATATAAAAAAATAAATCTTTTTTTAAATAATTATTTTTAAATACTTAAAAGGGCTTTTAAAATAATTACAATTCTTGGGATTTTAAAAAGTCCATAACATAATAAAATAAAATCACATTTGAATCATTCAATTGATCATTAGTTTTTTAAACATCATTCATTTAATATCCCAAAGTTTCAAACCCATAAGACCAACACATTGTAAGATAAAAGTCCATATCCATGAGTTTCGTGCAACAAAAAATGTGGGCAAAATTCAAAAGTCCATTATTTATTGGCTATCCATGATTTTTATTTGAATTTTTCATTCTTGGAAGGTTGATTATCATAGCTTTGGATAAGTGAGTCCCTATTTTTATTATTTCAACAAATTTTATTTTATTTATTTTCTTGTATATAAGGAATACAAGAAAAACTACCATTGTGATGTCCATATAAGGTCACCATAATGTGCAAACACCCTAAGAGTTGACCCCCATTGTAAACATTAAATCAAGACAAATACACACCATAGCATAAGTCAAAGAACCAATAGCTTGTTGATATGGAACATAAAACATGGCCTCCACTTCCTTGAAAGTGTGAGGTGATTGAGTTTTTGAAAGATGTAAATTCATTTTCAAAGGAATGGCAACAAGTTTGCAAAGATCCATGCCAAATAAGTTAAGTTTTGCTTGATCATAATGTGCTTAAGTGAGGAATAAAATACTAGCTTAGCAATTTGAAAGGATTTGAATGTCCAACAAGTGATGAATAGATCCATGATTAGTCATTGCAAAAGCTAATTTTAATTCAACCTTAGTATGTTGTAAAAAATAAGGATTATTGCTCGTTAAAAAGGCATCATCAACATGCAAAGCAAGAATGTTAAAAGAAGTATCATATTAACTTTGAACATAAACATTACAATCTATAATTGTGCAATGAAAAGCCAACTTGATGTAAATAGGAATCAATGCACTCACATGAAGCATGGGGGGATGCAATCATGAATCAATGAGCCAAATGTTTACTTTGCTTCAAAGGATTATAATCCTTTTGCCAAAAAAAAAAACTTCATAGAAAGGAATGTTTTAACAAAATATTTGTTTAATTATTAATTTTACTTACTATAGTTTCCCCAATATATCACATGTTCTTTGTTATTAATTTTGTAATAAACATGATTTTCTAAAAATGAAAAAAATTGTGCTAAATTTATGTGTTCTGTCTTGAAAAATGATCACAATTTGAAATCATGCCAAAAGATGTTAACTATTTTGAGGTTTAATCTTTTGTATTATAAGCTACAACTTTGTTTTAGACACCATTTACATTGTATCACATTTACATGTAATAAGGATTCATGAGCATCAAAATAGATAGAAATTTTTAATTTTTTTGGATTCCTTATATTTTGAGTGTTTTATGTGTGTCTAACAGTCCCCTATTATTACAAAGAAAGTCAGCATTAAAAGGTGTATATATTATGAAAACCAAAGGCCCTTTTGTGAAACTAATAATGTTTGACAAAACACATGCTCAACTTTAAAGGTCCTTTGTTCAAATCAAAATTCAAAATCAACGATTATATTAGGTTATGAACTAGTGTTGGGTGGGTATTTGGAACTGCACTATTTTACTCCACATCTGGTTTATTTCAAGTTTAGCTTTTAAAGTTCAAGCTTATTTGGTTAATGGCACTTGGTTTTTAATGTTCTTTATGTATTATCAATGTTTTATTAACGCACTTATTTATATAATTTCCAAACTTGAAAGCAAAAACAAAAGATTTGGGATTTAAGTTTTTTGTTGCAACCTAGTTGCATAACCTAGTTGCATGTAGTTTGTTGCAACCGATGATTATATTAGGTTATGAACTAGTGTTGGGTGGCTATAAACCAGATGTGGAGTAAAATCTTTACTCAACGTTCTATATTCATGGAAACACAACACACTGAAAATCAAATATAGAAATCTGGTGATTTTTACTACTTTTTCGCTCAACTCTGGCAATCAAAACCCTCCAATATCACATCATAAATTTCACCAGTTTGTCTTTGCAGACATCCATCTTTTTTAATTACCAAGTTTAGGTTTTCCACAAATGCGAGAATTTCAGCCCTCAGATGAATGGACAAGAAATCAGGAGCCATTTAGTAGTGCCGGAATCATCACACCATTGACCAGCCCAAATTTGGAGAAATTCAGAAACTACATGTAATTGTAGTAGACCTGTCATGTGAAACTTCATTGGCATTTGTGAGATGCATTATCATATGTATTGTGAGAGTCATGCTCAAGATGTAACAGTTGCAGCAACTTATATGTCTTGGAACATTTGGCTATTGCATTTAGACTCTCTTGGATATAATCAACACCAGTTTTGTGCGGTAATTGAACTTTTAAAGAATCATTGGTTCTGGTTCTTAAAAAATTTCAAAATCAGAGAATCACCGGCTTCAGTTTTTTGAAAACATCAGAATCAAAGAACTATCTGTCCCAGTTATTTCAAAAACCTGCAGTTATCTATACTATCATTAGTAATAGAGGATAATGGCATTTTGTTAGCATCCTTGTCACATATCTGCAAGAACAGGGATAAAAATACACAATGTTTTAATGTCTCTTAGAAAAAGTCATTGAAACCATCTAACCTCATTTTCAATATTGTTTTAATGTCTTTTTTAAAACATCAGTGGAACCATCTAACCTTATTTTCAATATTAGTTTCTATGATATAAGAAAGAGTCCCTGCAAATCAACCATCAAACTCTCATCTAACTCCAATCTTCACCTTCAATCTTTACCTTCAATCACCCACACAGAGGAAAAATGTGTTGACTGTGAGAACACAAAAATCCAACTGATATTGCAAAATATGTGAAATTAAAATTTCAACTTTCTTCCACCACAGTTCTCACCATATATATACACATTGAAGACAAAACTATGCTTGGATGAATTGGGAGTACTGTTTCTCCCATTAAACAGGATTCTAGATGCATGGTTAAACAAAATACACATCAAACACAGAAACAATGGTGATCTACATGCTAGTCCCTAAAGCTGCACCTGATCTGGCGACAATATTTGAAATCTCCATCAAAATCTCATCCTCTGTCAATAAGAATTCATCTGTGCTCTGCATCCAATAGACAAACATGTTAGGTCAGTAGAATGGATGCAAAGAAAAGTATACTCAATCCTAGCACCCATCTTCGGATGGGCATCAGTGGCCCATCTTCCCACACAGGGTAGATTTGACAGAATTTCACAAACTGGACAACAAATGTGCAATGTTCTTGTAAAGTTCAGATGTTAAGGTTCGATATCCATTTCCATTGCTATTGCATGGTTTGTGGAGCTTTAAAAAGAGGGATCCCGAGTTGACAGTGCGTTACCATAGGTTTGAGGTCACAAGTGATGGCCAGCTCAAAAGATGCTGGCCCAACTTGAGAAACATTGCAACGAGGATTCTCATTCTCCAAGTAAATCTTTGGATGGGAATGAAGCATTTCTCGCACAGCCGCGTTTATAGACAGCATTTTGTTGAAGTCTTTTAGCTTGATTGGCAGGTTCAGAGCCAAGCCTCGCCACTGTATCCTTGACATGTTCACAATCACCTGTCATCATCACACAAATATTATGTCCATCAAGTTAGCACATTTGAAACAACACCAGAGGCAAAGATTTCAAAACATCTCCTGGAAACAATTGATTCCTTTGTTCAGGTTTGGGTAACCAAAAGCCTTGAGCAATAAAAAACTTCTCCATAAAGTGTTAAAGTGGAAACTGTCACAACATGATTCAACATCTTTCTGAATGTTGGGAATAGCGCCACCTGGTTGCTTTTCTTAGAGAAACAATCACATTCTCCAGAGCTCCAGCTTTGGTTCCAAAGCTAAGAAGCTGTCAAGAAATGTGTTGCTCGGGAACACTCCAATGTTAAATACAAACCAGACTTGACAAAATACAATTCACAAACGGGATTTTACCAGTTGGGCAGTTCTCTCTTTCTGGAACTGGTGGGTAAGGGTAGGGTATATATTTATCCTTCGTCGGCAGCTCTCAAAAATCAAAGAATGGGTTCTTACCCTTGGCCAGTGGTCCTCAACAATCATAGAAGTAGTTTCAATGTTTGAACGGAGTTTGAAAAGAATCAAAGAACCTTCCCCCTAAGCTTCTGGTTCTTTGTCAGTACTTACGTGAAAACCAGTACTTCCTTGAAATATTTCAAAAACCTGGAACCAGAGGTTCTTTTGATTCTAAAAGTATTCAAAAAATGGGAACCAGGAGGTTCTGCAATTCTGAAATTTAAAGAAGAATCAAAAAGCTGAACCAGAGGTTTTTTGAATTCTTTTTAAAAAAAGAAAACGGAACATGAGGTTATAAACATATTCAAAGAAACCCACAATACTGGACTTTACATTTTACCTCACTAGAGAAGAAAGAATTGGGCACAATGATGGGGTATTTGTCAGAGTTGATCATTTGTGTTGAATGCAGCCCAATGTCCACAACTTGCCCACTGATTGCTCCTGCCTGCAATAGCCAAAATGTAGAAACACAAACATCAGAGACAACAACACAAGTTTTAAGTGCATGAAATTGTCAAAAAGAACTGGCACTTTGAGCAATTTCCTGCATCCAAAAGCATGGTGATTTACATGTAGGGTGAAGCCCAAGGCAGCAGGCTTTCCAGAGCATAATAACCTGGTCTGGTTTTTCTTTTTAAAAAATTTCTGATGATGGCTGGTGGGTATCACAGGAAATTTTTTTTAAATGAGACAGGTTTCAAAAGAGAAATGCCCACTCTTGCTTCATGAAAAGTCTGCCTCTTGGTGGAGGGAAAATTGTGCTTTGTAATGCAAACTCCACATACACTAAAAGAAACTGGACTGGGTTTTTATGCATCCCAAGAAAATCATGTTCATTGGGTCAAGATTATTCCATAGCCCACACAAAGGACATGGGCTGCAATTTGGACACAAAAAAAGACCGTATACGCTTAGAGCATCTCCACTGACAGTAGTAAAATGGCCTATGCACTCTATTTTGGATGAAGTATATCCTTTCAATAGTGTGAAACAGTTTGGAGTTTGGGCCTGTAAATGTGCACAAGATAGAATGCTCTCCATAATGCCCAGTAAAAGAAAATGACTATGACTACTTTGGACTGGCTGGACATAATGATTGGTCCAGGTGGTGACATTTAAAGATCTTGTTCAATTTCTGATGTTTATGAGTGGGGATGGGAAACAATAAACACTCGATGTTGAATCTGACAAACAATGGTAGAGATCCAAATAAGGGGTGTGGGTGAAGAAGCTCTTACACGTATGAAGTCACCCACAGAGAAGGGCCTTAAGAACTGGAGAGACACCCCGCTAAGCATGTTTCCAAGAAGGTCCTTTGCAGCAAATGCTGTCGCCACACCTGTTACCCAGTGAAATGCATTTCTGTGAATCTAAAACACATGGATTGTAGATTGCAGAAATGGACACAAAGCCTATAAGAGAAAAAACAGCCATGATCTTATTGAATGTTCTTGACACTCAAATTGTGATGCTAGTTAGAATTTCTAAGATTGAGCACAATTTGGTGGGAGTGCTAAAAGGCTGATTATCTTCTAATCATTCTTAGCAAAAATCAATTATTTCAATAAGTGATTATGTCAAATATCCACCTGGTTGTATATGATTGGATTGACATTTAATCATTGATGATTCAAAACTCCACTGTAAATTATAATTTGGGATCCTCTCTGATTCAATAGTAAGTGACAGTAGGGTTTGGTTTTATGACAATGAACTTTTACCCTTTAGCAATCTAGATGACCAGAAGTGCAAGTTCTCAAGAGTCACTACTGAAGCATTTGAGTAATAATCAGCAAAATAATCTTGAGATAAGGAATAAAATGAAACTAGGGTGTTCAGAGCTCACTAATCACATTATCCAAAACATAAGTGGACTTAAAATCATAGCTGATATGGACAACATAATCAACCTTTGAACCCGCTATTGATCACTCTTTACATCAACCCAACTGGTTAAGGCCCTCTGTTTTTAAGGTTCTGGATATGGAATTCAACAACTCCTCAGTTCAAGGATGGGCATAGGTCAACAATAGAACACTTCTTTTGGGGTCGTAAAGACCTGGGAATTTTGTTTCATTTGTTATTTTCCATTCATTGTCAATCTCAGACAGAAAATTTGCCAGAAATCTTTAGCTAAGGGTGTAGGGTAAAGTCCGAGGCAGTGCCTCAGGCTTTACCAGAATAAGGGCCCATGTGAGGCAGAGCCAAGTGCAGGCCTGAATCCAGTAAATCCCACTGTCTAGGGTTTTACAAAGCATAAAGACCCGCTCCTTATACATACCTCCGATGCCCCCCACAGTGAGAACGGACTGCACAGCCACCCCGCACGACTCGGCAAGCGCCATGGCTCCCAAAAGCAGCATTCCAGCCGACAAGATCCTGTCCATCGTCAGGTACCGTTCCCTCTCCGACTGCGAAAGCGAACGTCCAGAAGACATGATCCGCGAGAACACATTCCTCTTCCACCCGTACAGGAACCACACCAAGCTCACCACCGTGGTGCCAGCCCGAAACTGCGATAGGTATTGCAATCCCAGCGACCTGGGCGCTACTAAACCACCTCTGGAAGAATCCAACAACATTCCTGAGCATTGTTGAAAGAAGCAAAATTCGTGTAATAAGGAATCCAAATGTCTTCAATTTCTTCAAGACAGGATCAACCAAAATGGTAATAGAATCAGATGGACTTACAGGTAGCTGAAGGTAATGGTGGTGGCGAGCAGACGCGCGGGATCCTCCAATGCACCGAACAAGCTCATTTCATACGAAACTGGAGGTGTTGGCGGTTTCTCCTTGACGCCGTCATCCTGCTGCTGCGCGCGTCCCAGGATACGAGCCTTGGGGCCAGACTCTACGTAGGAGTGACATCGGCGCAGCAATCTGGGCAACACGAGCCATGTCGCGAGAGAAAGCCCTGCCGCCATTGTCGCCGGCATGAGGAGCTCCATCACCTGCTGCTGCCCTCGTGAGGAGGCATCGATAGTCTCCATTCCGCTCACAATCAACTCGATTGAATTAAATTGAATTTGATTCGATTCAAATCGATCCGATTCAACTCACCAAATGCGTTGCTCGATTGAGTGCGGAGCTCGACTTCAGTCGATTTTGCAACTGCGATGGATCGACGACGAACAAGCCGAAGCGAAGCTCTTTCGGCGTACGAGTTTTTGCACTTCGAAATCGCCAAGGGAAAAGGAACGTACGAGGTCCCGAAAGACTTTTTTGGGGACCTGGATTTGGCCGCCGGGGCAAATCTCCGTGTAGTCACACACGTGGCGGGGTAACATGAGCACGTGGCGTAGATTAGGGGCTCCAAGTGGCTACTCTTTTTTTTGGGATTTTGGGCAGGCGCATAGGTGGCATCTACGTGGCACTATAGACTAGGTAAATCCCTCCGCTTCCTGCGCCATTTGCAAAACGAAAGGGCTGATTTCAAGGAGCCCATTTTTACAGTCGTAAAGACCAGCGGTGATTTTTCCTTTGTATTTTCAGGGACGCTCCCTGGCCTCAGTTTAATTTTGCAGTAATTGAAAACTGCACCTTCCGAAATGTGGAAGGCCCAGTACAGCCTGTCAGAGGCCTTCCACATTTCGGAAGGTACATACAGTTTTCAAACTCAGCAATCTATCTTTTGCAGATCTGCATCGTTTTTCACATTTTATCAGATTTTGTCTTTTTTTTTCTATATAGGGAAAGCGGAAAGAAAAATCACGGGGCTGGTCTTTACGTTGGGGAAGAGTCTTAAAAAATAGACCCCTTCCAGATTTTTGACCCATTCCCTCGGCGGCCTTCCTGCCTCGGGCCGGGATCTCAAATCTAAAAGGGTCTATTTCAGACCCTTCTCTTCTAAGAAAAGACCTGCTCCAAAATTTTGTGTCATCTAATGTAATGCCTGTAGGAAGTTTTACAAATTAAAAATGTTCCATATACCCGGCGGGTATCATAGGGGAAATATATATTACATATAGTAAAGGACGTTGTGGTCGTTTTTCGTGAAGTTTTTTTCATCACGTGACCTGTCCATCCATCCGTTTATCTCGTCATCCATCCATGGATGGCATCATACAAAAAAAACCCTGACAGAAATAAATAACACCCCCCTTCTGTGCATGTGTCGCTATCTAGGAAAGGCATGCCCGGTCCTGGGGAGGGCACCCCCAAAATTTTGATATCAATATCAGCAACAAACCCAACATATATTTTAACAAAAAATTATATATATGAATTCCAAATTGCATTCATTTCAAAAATATAGTTTGACACATAAGCAAACTTACTTCACATATGAAGAACAAATAATTGGTTAAACAATGGAAACCAATTAATTTCCAAATAATTGGTTTAAAAGTGTAGATGTAATTATGAAATTAATGTTTCATGTTGAAAATATGGAAATGCATTGGTATATCATATACCCTATATTAATAATCAAAAAATCATATATCAATCACATATGTATTCGTTATTAAACCTTTAATTCAAAAAATTGAAACAACTTATGATATAATTCCAAACATTTGATTGATGAAAGTTAACAACTTTTGATTTGTTGTTTGAACACAATTGAATTTTAACAAAGAATCTCTGCTACAAGTGTCATAAAAACTACTTATTGAAATATTTTGATCATTTATTAAAAATTAACAATTCACTTATATGCCATGGTATAGTTTTTTCCTTTTGGGCCTCCCTTGGTCCATAATACTTTGTAAAGATTGTGCATGACAATCAACAAGAGTCAAGGTCAAACAATGAATAACATTGGAGTATATTTGCCATCTCCGGTCTTTTACCATGGTCAGCTGTATGTTGCTATATCACGAGTCACAAGCAGTGCAAACATCAAGATTTTCAGTGGCCAAGGTCCCGATGAATACATGTGGAATGTGGTATATAGAAAGGCTTTGGAAATGTAGTTTGTAGTTGTAATTTTGTAATATGTATCCTCAAATACACACACACCTATGCATTAGGCACGGGGTTCAAACTAGTATATACAAATGAAAATTGGGTGGGAAGGGGGGAAGGAGGATTTGGAAAGTAAGGGACCTAGGATTAGGTTGAAGCTGAAACCTACACTTGGGAATGTTTTCCACCTAAGGGCTTTAGCCTAACCATCATGAACCTAAACATGGGTCATCAACCCCTTAATTACTGTTAAGTCTAGATTTCATGGAACCTTTAACCATTTATGGATTAATCATAGCTCTAGGTTTTATTGAGCCATGATTTTAGTAAAACCTTTCAAGGTAAAACTTTTGACCTTTTTTATATGTCTTACATAGTGTGCTTCCATATTTTCAATGGTTTCACAAACAAGACATAGATCATTAAAAAGGGAAAAGAGAAAAAATATGGGATCTCATTGCATAGTTAACTACAAAAAACAAATCTGATTTAGTTGTCTTTTGTTGAGTGCAAAGTTCCAAAAAAAGTAAATCACGAAAAGGTCCTTATGGAAGCCTACTCTTTTAAGAGTATGCCTATTATAAGGTAATATGAATTATAATAAGTGTGAGATCCATCTTATGTCTACAATAGGAATAAGATCCCACCCACTCTCTTAATAGTATGCCTTATATTTCTCCTCTTTTCTAGGAAGGGTGTACATTTGCATAAAGTACCCTCTACATACACAAAGAAATTTCTCATAATGCCTTATATTTCTCCTCTTTTCTAGGAGAGGTGTACATTTGCATAAAGTACCCTCTACATACACAAAGAAATTTCTCATAATGCCTTATATTTCTCCTCTTTTCTAGGAGAGGTGTACATTTGCATAAAGTACCCTCTACATACACAAAGAAATTTCTCATAATGCCTTATATTTCTCCTCTTTTCTAGGAGGGGTGTACATTTGCATAAAGTACCCTCTACGTACACAAAGAAATTTCTCATAATTCTTTACACATGCATTAAAACTTGGCATGGATTTTTTGGGCTAGAAACTCTAGGTTCTTCATAGAAGGCAAGAACCACTTAACCCTTATACCTCACACATGCCCAATATGGGCTAATTTTTTGTGTAAATTTGCATTGTTTTGACCAATGTTTTTTTTCTGGAAATTTCATCACACGGCAACAAAATAGACGAAGGGGCCTATGACTTCTTTCAAAGGATTTTGTGGGGGAAAAATTCCCAAATTTGCCACATTTTTAGGGTTTAAATGATGAAATCTTCATATTTAGATTTTAGGTCCTTGCAAGTCATCAATATATATGGGGGTTTCAAAAAAAAACAATCTATTTTTCTAACGTGTAAATAGATTTGGCTAAGTCCTCCTATGGAGGACCCTCAATCCACCCACCTCATGAAATTGAAAAAAAAAAAACCTTGGTTTTGGCCATGGTTTTTTTTTGGCTAAATTTCATCACTTAGTAACAAAAAATTATGCCTACAAATTGCCCATAGGGATTTGAAACATTGGATTTTAAAATATTGCTAAAATTTGACAATAATGAATGTTGCATTTGCCAACCTTTAGATTAATGATCCTCATTTGTCATTGATAGGAACAATTTCCTTTAGTTGTTAATGTCAAACCACATACTTCCAATCACCTTCAATTGCAAATGCATTCACCTACAAGTCATTGCCATCATTGTCAATTGCACAAGCTCCAATTTAGATATTGTTCACCTTAGGGAATTAGGATTCTTTGCCCTCACTTGGTTAATAGGATGAGTTTGAAGGCATTAAGAGGATTGGAACTTGTGCACACAAAGGTGGAAGTTGAAATGGGTGGAAGCTACGAAAGGATCAAAATTTGTAATAGGAATTTTCAACTTTCATACAAGTGGAACAAGATACAAAACTCACAAAATGTTGACAAGGTCTAAGTTTCATGTTTGAAAGTTCATTTGTAATTTTCAAGTCAATTCGTTATTACATTTCACAACAAAATTGTTGTTTCATAGATGTGTCCATTCAAGTGGTGGGCTTTGTGATGTTGAACTTGGAATTATGATATCTTACTTACATTTGTGAAGCTCAATTTTTTTGTCCCAAAAATCTTATTTGCATTTGTGAAAAACAACAACTTTTTGAAGATATCCACGAAGTATGTAATGTTGCAAGTGTTCAAATTAGAATAGGAAATAAACATGTTGCAAAGGTACATTTTTGCACTTTCCTCAACTCCTTTTATGATTTTTATTTTAAATTGTGTTTAAAGTTGTAAGGTGTGTGTGCACATGAATTTCAATTGAGTGTGTTTGCATACACAATCATTATGTTATGCCTTCTACAACTATCTCCAATCAACCTATATAGGTCAAACTTTTTTTTCAAACCCATCATGTTCAGAATTTGAATTTGTAGTATATGTCAATTTGCCAAATTGATTCAAGTTCAAACACAATGTATAGCTTGGTTGATTTGTCAAATTGCTTCAACCACACATAAGGCCAATTTTCATTTAAAACTTTTTATAGCCAATTTTTTATTTGTTTCAAGTGCAACCAATTTGCAATTTATTTCAAGTGAGTCTAAGCAAGTTTATTTTTGTGTTGGCTTGTTGCAACTTGCTCACATGATGGCACCACCTTTAAAACCACTAACCAATTTTCAATTTTTATTTTATTTTATAGGATTTATAGTTCTTGAGACATTTGATGCAAACACATAATCTTCCTCACCTTCATCATATGTCAATCCACAACACTCATTTATTGGTTTGCATGTCTATGCACCTATGTATTTTTTTAAAGTCTCGTCATTTACATATGAGAAAGGGAAAGGAATTTTGTTGTCTAACGCCCCGCCCCATGTTGATGAAGCTAGTCCCAATGAACCAAAGAAAAAATCACAAAAAATGGCGAATTGAATAAGGTTTACCAAGACTAATGGGCAACAATATTTTATTGGTCTGAACTTGTTTGTGAAGATGATGGGAAGTTGCACATGATGAAGTGTAAAATTTGTTCAAAGGTTGAAGGTAGGATAATTATTTCTTTTGAAACTTGATTTCTTGATCAAACATTCAAGAATGAAAAAGTGCATTGTGGCAAGGCCCATGTTTGTTATAGGGGAGAATTTTTTGTCCCCCACTAACACACATGTGAAAAATGAAAATTTGTTTACATTCAAAGCATGAATAGTTGCTATTGCTCAACTTATGAATGGGGGGCAAGGCAAAATAAAAAATATATCTAGTTTGTTACAATTGACATCTTCTCAAGCCTAGCCACCCCATGACCAATTTTGAAAGCTTCGCATACCTTTTCCAATTTTTTAAGGTTCAAAATTGCCCTTGAAAACATTGGTCAAACTCAATTGGGGGACCATGGCGAAGGCCATGCATGGTGTTGTTTTATGAACCATAAAAGTTGCAATGCAAAAATCTACTTTCATTTCAGTAAATTGTGATGAAATAATTAGCTTTGCCAACCAAAGTTGGTTGTCTATTCATGTTTATGGGACCCAAGAATGAAAAGGGTCCCCATCTTGTTAAATTTGCAAAGGGTGGTAGATGGGGCCACTTCCAACAATTTGATAGAAATCATTGTGAAAAACCTTATGGAATATGGTAGCTTGAGTGAAATAAACATTGCTAACAAACTAGTTTCTTTTGGAGTTAATGATGTTACAATTTTCTAAGGAACAAAAATTAATGTAATGAACTTACACAAAAACATGCCCCATTTTTGGTTGGGGTGCATTGCATGGTGCATAACACCAATCTTGTTGTCCAAACATTGAGTGAGTTGAGCTTGGTGAGCAAGATTGAATTTTTTATGGCATCTATGTACAATTACTTTGTTCATAATCTTAAATAGGCTTTTAAAACCAATAAGGAGGCTGAAATTCTATAAACCAAAGGTACTATAAGGTCTTGAAAAATATAAAAACCCATTGGATTTATATGTTGTCACCCACCAACAAAGTTTTGCAAGAGTAAAAAACCCTAACTATGAAGATGGCTTTGATAGTTCAAGTGTTGAAACTACCAAGAAAAATTACAAGCTTTTGTTTTATGCAAAACCATTTATTGGTTTTGCTTATGTCCTACCAATACTAGAATTGGTGCAAAGTTTGTCCAAATTCACACAAGGGCAACATATTTTCATTTGTGATTCCATATGTATGATTTCATAAATTTCCATGTTGTGACATGTAAAATGTCAAGTGATGTGTAAATTGTAAAATGATATGTAATTACAATGTTCATCTAATAGTTGTTTATATTATGTTCTATTGTAACCATGTGTGAAGGTTCTATTTGAAATTCAATCACTTTGAGTTGTAAACCTTTTTTATAGTTGCACAATGGGGAGTACATGTTGTCACTTGGCTTCATTGTATTGATCACAACAACACATCTATAAGTTTTGTGACTTCCTTGTCATGCCATGTGCCAATGTATTATTTGATAACCATGCACTTAAAGTTGCAACGTTCATCTAATAGTTGCATGTATTGTGTTTTTTTTGCACCCATGTGTTAATGTTTTATTTGAGATTTATTCATTTCAAATTGTAAAAAAAAATTGTTAGTCACATACTGGGGATTATATATTGTTGGCATTTGTTTTGATTGTATTGGTCAAAACAACGCATCTATATGTTTCAGGACTTATCTTGTCATACCATGTGTCAAACTAAAAGAAAAATTGTTGTTTACAATTAGGTTTTGCAATTAATTTTTAGTTATAAACACACTTTTAACTAAAAAACCACTTAGCAAACAAATGACAAGTCACCAATGACCACTAGTCACAAACATTGGATGAAAATTTGCTTTGTAAAATATTCATCAATTATATGCACATATCCGAATGTCTTGTTGCAACTATACTTGTGATTACAATGTAATTATAATGTACAACAACTTTAATTTCACATGTGGCAACCAAATGTAATCATCCATTAAATGACACATGGCAACATCGATGTTATCCACTATATTTTTAAAAATAAAATAACAATATTTTTTCCTTCCATGTGATCAAGGTCACCTAAATTGTGCCACATGGCAACCCAACAATAGTTGTTTTGCAACTACTTAAAGGGTAGTCATAAAAAACACCTATTCATCTAAGACTAGCATGCACCTAGGCCACTTGTGATAGCATATGGCACTTCAGCCTAAATTTGTCAATTGCCATATGGGAGGAACCAATCAAAGAAGTTCCACCCTAAAGGTTAAACTCAAAATAAAATAGGATTTTTAAAAAAAAGTCTTAATACCTAGACTTACCTAGCTAAAAAGCCAAAAGAAAATGTAAAAATAACTTTCAACTATCAATGTTATTTAATTTGGCAAATTGTAATTTTTAGTTAATGCTTTTGATGAAAGTTCACCAATAAAAATTCACATACTACATATGTGCCAAAAACCACCTTTGTAAACATGAAGTCAAATGTCTTGAATTAAGGTTTTAAAATTTTATTAAAAACATCCCCTTGTGTAAATGTATTGTAATTTTATATTTTAAAATTAATGAATGTAACCTCCTTGCCCAAAGTGTTACACAAATGATTTTGTGAAAATTAAATTCCATTCATATGGAAATGTTGAATGGTATTGCATGCAACTTGAATTGAATTCAAATCCAATTCATATTCAATTGAGGAAAATTCAATTTTAATTGAATTCAAATTCAAATTGTATTAATCTATTTTAATTGGATTTAGATTTGATTTGATTCAATTCAATTCAATTTTTTGAAAAAGGGATACAAATTGGTGCAAAAGGTATTGAAAATTTGCTTGTCATTTCTACCATCCACGATTATGGTCTATTAAAAAAAAAAACTTCAAAAAAAAAAATATGAAAAGATCCTTTTACTTAATCCATTTGGAGTTATCAAGACAAAAGACCATAAAAGGGACCCTCCCTATGCCATCTCCAAATTTTTAATCACCAAAACTATCATCATGTTTTTTTTTTTCAAAGCCAACTAATGTAATGATGTTATATTAATGATTATTTAAGTGGAAATGTCCATCAATGATACAACTCATTTCAACTACTTGTTAATTATAATTTGATATGCCAAACTACTCATTTTCAAAGGGTTCCTATTTCAATACCAAAAATAGTTAAATCATGTATTTGACCTAATGTTTTTTATAAGTACTTTGTTGTTTAGCCAAACTGGTGATTGTCTTAAAAATAATTTAGCAAAATTTGATTAAACAATAGACATGAAAATAGAAAAAAAAAATCTTTTATATTCTTGGCTACCAACTTGAATTTATTTTTAAAATGTGATGATTTTGAATTGTTTTCCCTTCAAAAATTGACAAAATTTTACCAGTATAAAAAAATGGATTTAATTTTGATTAGTCTTCGACATTTAACATCACAAAACTAATATTATTTAATTAACCCCTATGTGACCCAATCACCTTCACTTATGACCTTTTATCAATCTATGTGCAACTTAATCTTGCCACCTTAAACTTATATTACCATGTTATGTGTAAAAATAGCTAATGTTTTTTTAGGAATGTTTGGTTGTTGTCAAAGTGATGATCCATAGGAACATTTAGCCAATTCTAGCTATAAATTAGATATCAAATACAAAGCTTCAATTAATCATCATATACAATATGGTAATTTTTAATTTGATTTTGGCTACACACTAAAAACCAAACACTAAAAATATTTTTACTTTTTCCATTTATGGTGATTGAAACCCTTTGAAATCATTTCATTTTCAATTTTTCAATTTTTTTTTTTATGAAAAAATTTCACCAAAATAAAGGTCGAAAGTATCTAAAGCAAGTTCAATTTCAAATTCCTTATTTTGGAATTTTATTGACTTTTATTTATTCTTCCATTAGCTTATGGGCCACCAATTAATTATTTTTTAATCCAAAAGTGTCATTAGTTTTGATTAATTATTTAGAAACCACCAACTCATGTTCAAAAAAGCAACACTTATCAAATTAAATTTTAGCATAATGTCCTCTAATCACACATAAATGAAAAATCCATGAATACAATATGCAAAACACCATTGACCAAGTACTTGGTTTTTGGGACCTTAGTTGGTTTTTGACATAACTACCTTACCTTGTGCATATTTAAAAGTCAAAAGTTTTGTTTTAAACCAAATTATTGTTTATAGAGCATTAGATTGCTTTTGGTGGAGCTACTTTTATTCATGGAGATCTTACCGTCTTCATTTTAAAAATCATTATATGTTCAAAATTAGATCAATATAGATATTTAGAAAATCATGGTTCCTTACCATGGCATTAATTTTGATTTAAATATAAATTTAAAATACCATTAATTGGCAAGAATCCCTAGCAATATATAGCATTTATGGATTATATGTATTTAAAAAATTGTTCAAATTGTTGAACAATGATGAAATATTGCCCCAAAACAAAAAGACATGTCAAAAAGTGGCAAAGTTTCCTCCAAAAACATTTCTCATCAAACTATTGGTTATTCCTTTTCAAAGAAACAAATTATGTGTCGAATAATTAATTAATTAATTAATTAATTTTGCGGATTCCATTTCAACAAACGATATATTCCCAAATATTTTATCAGATTCTTTATTTTCCTTCAGAAAAAAATATTTTCTGAAATTTCCAACATTTCTGAAAGTAATATAATTAGTGTCAAACGAGCCCGGGTACTATGCTAATGACTCATTCTTTTAAATGGGTTTGGTGGCACTGCAATGAATTTTTAAACGGAAAGTGCTTCTGATTTGCCAGGTTTTATGGAATGGGTTTTAATCGAAATCACCATTTTTTTTTTCTTTGCATGATGAGTACCTAAGGTCTTGACCATTGGACAATATATTTGGTAAGCCATTCATTATACATGATGATCAGGCCCTCCGACCGTGTTTTGTCACAATTGAGTGCCGGTCATCCACACCTCGGGTGGGCACCTTATTTTGGTCACGGCCCTGGCCCCATTCACGGGCCTTGACTACCGTGTAAATTATAATTGTCAAATATGCATATATACACATACACGAACTCATGTCAAATTTCAAAATAAATGTTATACATATCCAGGGTTAACCTGATGCATAGCTATATGCATCAGACTTTTATTCATCAATAACCTAATGCATACTTATGGCATATTTGTCGTAATATATGTTTGTGTTTGGATATGTATGTTATGTTATGCATATCTCAATTTTAGGGTTTTAAGTTTTGTTAGGGTTGAACAATATGCATATGCATTGAACTTTTTCAACTTTTGGTGTTTTGGTGTGCCTACATACACATCTTGAACCTTAAATGATAGAAATGTTTCATTTTGTGGTTGTTGTGTCATTGTCACTTTTCATTCACCTTGCAGTGATGAACTTTGATGGAGCTTAGTGTGCTAACATGGTTTAGGGTTTTTTTAATGTGCATTTCTTTAGGTTTCAATTTGAAAATGTGTGCTTGAAATTTGACAAGTGAGCACGTTGGTGGAAATCCAACATTGGAACATTATGTTGTTTGTGAATCCATTGTCAAACCTTATTTTCATCGTTTATGTTTTAATGTTGTGAACAATCCAATAACTCATGAATGTGTTGCAAGGTATGTTTATTGTCATTCAAGTTATTTTTGTGCAATTCTTTAAACTAAGCACATAAGCTAACAAGGAACATCAAAAACTTATCAAGCTTCATAGGTTTGTACAAATTTTGTGTGAAACTTGGTTTTCGTAGGTTCATACAAAAAATGTAAGAACTTTGTGTTATAATTAATATGAATGATATTTGTACATATTCAATATCTTAAATATTCAAATAAATGAGACATTTTTTTGAATGACATACATGAATATTCATGGTGAATACACAAAAATCACATAGTTCTATCCAAAATTACATGATTATAATTGCACAAATATAGTTAAAATGTAAATCGTACATATTTCACATCAAAACATCACAAGTAGAAAAGTCACATTATTTACATAGAAATTTAAAATATGTTTTTTTTTTGTCATTTTTACACTTTGAAGCTCATGAATTTTACACAAACATATTGTTTTATGAATTTTGCACATATTGTATTGAAATTTTGTAATCTTATAAGTTTGTGATGAAACATGATGTTTTAGACTCGTTTTTGGGTAGTAGGTGTGCAAATTTTTCATGCGTATTTTAAGTTTTGATTGAAAAATGTGCGTTTGAAACTTGCCGAAAATGCACCTCAATGGAGGTCCAACATCAAAACATTCATCATTTTTGAAACCATTATCAAATTAGTCAATAATTTCATCACTTGTGTTTTAAGATTGTGGATGATCCAACAATTTGTAGATAATCCAACAACTCATGGACAACCCAGTAGTTCATGATTGGGTTGTGGTATGTAATATATAAATTTGTTTTTGTCACTCAAGTTGTTTTTGAACAATTCTTCAAATTTGTACATAATTTAGCAAGGAAGTTTTCTTGGAATTGTTGCTAGGCATTAGTAATTCCTTTATTTCTTATCCATCTCCCACGTCAAACAATGTCAAAATTGGTGCACCACCTTTCTTTAATGGGATTAGTGCATCATTAATGTTTTTTATTGTAGTAGTTTTGAAAGGTTATGTCAGCACACTTCCCATTAACAAATATGAATATTTTATCAAATGTTCCATTATTGCCTCTTTGAGCTTCTAGATTGAGTTTAATTTTCATCATTGTTTCAAAACAATATTTATTAGATGGATTGGATCTTCATCCCTTGTATGTAAAAAGAGACCACCAATTGACCATTAAGACCTAATTTTTATCTTTTGTTTCAAAGTATATTGAATTTTTGTTGTCACACAACAAATCGTGGTTTTACATGCAATTATGGTTGCCTTTTGTGGAACTTGATGTCATAAATGCCAATGTTATGGAGTTTATTCATGACTTGTAATAAACTTGTACCTATTTTAATTAAGTTTTAATTCATTTCTAGTTAACTTTTAATTAAGTTTTGGTTAAGTCCTAATTAAGTTCGAGTTAACTTTTAACACTCATGATTTATTTTTAATTATGAAGCTTTTCAAAAAAATAAAATTACTTGATGCACATATATAAACCTCCTTAAAAGCTTTCTTGAGCTATGTTCCCAAAAGGGTGTAAATAGAAGTAGGACCCCTCATTTCTTTTAGTTTGTTCAACATTAGTTTTAAACACGATCTTGCACCATAGCCTTGTCATGTTCTTTTCATGTTCATGTTTGCATATGTTAACACAATAAAGATTTTTTTTCATATTTGTTTTACACATCTCGCGTTCTTGTGTGTAATTTTTATGTTTTTGTTTTTAAATAACATAATCTTATTTTGTTCCTTATTTGAAAGTTAGATTTAGACCTTTCCTTTAGCCTTTGTTATTGTGATTCTTCATGTTCTTAACACCTAAGGTTTAAGATGTATGATTTTTGTTGTACAATGGCTAAAGGAAAATAAGGAGAATTCCAAGTTGTTAATGTTGTTGAAAGTGTGGGAAAATCAACTCCAATTTTTTTTTTTTTTACAATGTCAAATATTGTTGGCAATAATTCAGATGTTGAGAACATGTTCGTACATCACAAATTTACCTTCTCATGATTTGATAATGGAAATTGTGCAAAATTAGTTTTTTCACAAGTTTGTGGTTTTTTGCACATGGATTTCATGTTTTTAAACACATATGATGCACGTATAAACAAAATGGAATATTGTCATCCACATGAAAATATTCCATTATTTTTATACATGCACCATACATGTTTTAAACACGCGAAATCCTTGTGCAAAAAACACATACCCATGAAACAACTAATTCTATGTGAATTTGGAATGAATTATGAAGCCTATAAGTTTGTAATTTGAGTGGGCAATGTGGTAGCTAATAATGTGGTAGCAATACAAGTTGTGCATCTTGCAATTATAAAAATTCAAGTTGTATTATGGAAGCTTCACCATCATTCATCTATTTTTTTAGGTTTCTTTGCTATTAATAATATCCTTTTTATTAACATTGTGAATTGTAGGTGTTGACATGTATTATTGATAGGTTCAAGTAAGCAAGCAATAATGTTCTAACTAAAAGTTGTTATATTTTTTTAAAAAGGCTTATAAAATCCAACAAATGCAATGGGGTCATTTTTATGAAAACATGCATTGATTGTGCATTCAAAGTTGTTTATTATTAAGAGATTGCATCTGCCTAGTGTGGTTTAATTATATCACATTCAACAAGCAACAAAGGAAAGGGTTGGAATTATTGGAAATGCAATCACAAATGTTTTTGGGGTCGCCTCAAATCCTTACAAACAATGTGATGAGTTATAACATTAGTTTTAAAAAGATTTGATGTTGTATATTTGTAAAGGTTAAAAGATTTTTTTTCCATTTGTGATAATATTTGAATATGAAGGTAGTTTTATGCCAATGCCCTTGTGTTTTGTTTCCATCTTGTTCACAACTTGTGGAAGAAATATTTTTTATTATGTTCATCGAATGCCAAACTTGCAAATGTAACAACTATTGTGGCTTCATTTTATTTATGGATGTCCAAAGGTGGTGTTGACACATTTGTTTTTGTTATCAATTATCTCACTAAAGCTTGGTAGCCTATGCATGTTATTGCTGGGCTCCTCAAGGTAAATGAAACAATTGCAATCATTGCTTGAGAAATTCAATTTGATTCATCAAGTTTTTACTTTTGTAAAAATGATTGTAGCAATTCAGCTTCCATGGGTACAACATTATTGGCTCTTGTTAGATGCCTTGATTATTGCTATTAACATTTTGTTCAACATGGAAGTCGAAGTAGTGGGACTTGGTGATGGGTTTGAAATTTTTGATGAATTTGATTCAAAATTTTTCATCTTGCAAAAAAACATAGGTAGAAAATCATTAAGGTGATCAAACCTATCCTTTTGTTTTTACAAGCATTTGATTCACAAAATGTTCATAACATGCTTGCCATCATGTTGGATCCCCATTTCAAATCTCTACAAGTTGTGGAGAATTATGAAGGGCATATGGAAACAATTCGTTTTGCTTTTAAATATGATGCAAAAATAGTGATTCCATTACTTATGATTTGTTTTGGTTGACTCAATCCTATTTCCCAAACATGTGTAGTTACTATTGATGTGCTTGCTTTTCAATTTGAAAATAAAATAAAATAATATGTTTGGTGTTGGAGTAGCAATGGAAGAGTCCTTTCATGCTTTTGTTACTGGATTTTTAAAAAAAATAAAGAAGTTATTTGTTGTCATCTGCATGTGTGGATCTTCTTTCTTGGTGGCAATTTCATGAAAAACATTTTCCAAATGTTGGCTTTTTGGCGAAGCAAATCCTTGAGATTATAGGGTCCCAAATCAAGATTGAAAATGCTCGTAACTTTGTTGGTTTGTTGATAGCCTTGTGGAGTTGTTGCTTGCAAGTGGAGAACTTAGATCGAATAATCATTGCTTAGGATTCCGAAGTCCCAAATCAAGAATGAACATATTTGTAGCCTTGTTGGTGTGTTGATAGCCTTGCAAAATTGTTGCTTTCAAATGGATAATCTAGATCAAATAATCATGGTGATAAAAAATTGGCTCAATGATCCATGGTTAAATTACGCACCTATCGTTGCTCTTGAAGATTATATAAAAACAAAGTAATCTCTAACTAAAGAGAATTGTTTTTTGATTGAAAAAGCTAGCTTTTTTGAACAATTGAAGGTTGATGACAATTAGATAAGTCACCCAACTAGCCATGCTTATGGTTTTTTTCTTTTTTCTTTCTAACCAATATTTTCAAATTCCAAGTTGTTTTTTTTGGTATCATTGGGATTGATTTCAATTATTGTGATGTTGCAGGATTTATTGTTTATGTATAGATTAACTTACGGACCTCACACCTCGCCAACGACACGTATATTGTTGAACAAGTTGCACCAAGCTTTTTATATTATTTTTGACTTCTAAATTTTGAGTGTTGGGTGGTTTTGGGTGTTTGTTTTTTTTTAGGTAGCTTGTGTTGTAGTCCACAAAATTCTTCTTTCAAGTTACTTGAATTTTTAAGGTGTTCATGTTTTTTTAGTACATTTATGAGTTAGAGTGTAATTACAAAAAAGTTGTATACAACTCAAATTTGAAATTTGGCAATGCATATGCTTTCTATACATATTCATGGTTTTTAGCATTTAAAAACCCAACTCATTGATAGCTGGTGGCAAAGGGAGAAAAAATGGTTGAATACATAACTGTCTTTACAACTAATACATTGAATTAAAAAAATACATATCCTTTTTTTCTTTTTAAAAAAATAAAAAGGCTATGTTGATATCTGGAGGTTTGTCCAAAAACTGGATAACTGGACAACACTGGTGACCATTGTGAAATTAGGGTAGGCCTTCGGGTGCAGGGCAAAAACCTCCAACAATAAAATTTGTAGAGTATTGGGAGGAACACTTAAGCATAAGAACTTGTGGGGCATTTTGGAACTATGGGCATTCCTTTGTTGAAACGCCTCATGTCATTTTCTATGTTGTGTAATGCCCTCCACCACATGCACTACCGGAATCGGCCCCACAGCCTTTGGGTGGATACCATACCCTACACATAATTGTAAATCATTCAATAGAGATTTTGCTCACTATTATGAGTTGCCGTACCTATTATTGATAAATGGCATTTCTTTCACACGAATATTTATTTATTTATTTATTTTAGAAAACAAGGTCCGAGCAGTTTCAAATTGAGTTTTCTAAAATTTCAACAATTGAGGAATAAATATGCAAAGTACACTTTTTTGTTGTGTATTTATAATAATAACTCAATTGCATGGGATGAGAGTTCAATTCTCAACAATTTCGGCAAATGCCAATAATTTTTTCTCTTTTTTGGGCTAAACTTTTTTGTGAATTATTTTGTGCTGAACATCAGGCGTAGGTAGGTACGGTATATGACCATCACTGGAAGATTATGTCACGTAATGTGGTCAAGAAAATGACATATTCTGCTACCCCATACCTTAATATAATTGATGGGCCTCTTTACGCCACTCATGCTTCTTCTTACTTATTTTTTCATCCGCAAAATTATTCTGTGAGGGCCCGCCACACGCATCATCCTTATTTCTCATCCAACTCAGAGCCTACCAGACTCTCATCCATTCATCCACTGCTATCATCAATTGTAGTGGGGAGGGGGAGGAGGTTTTTAAGTGTGTCATATTCTGGGGTATTGTTCGTTCGTTATCATCCACTTTTTTCATCCAAATGGGTCGTCGTCTCGCACCTTTCGCTGCAAGCCAGCGCGGATCTATTCCAGTGCAAAGGACTGTTTGTGCTCTCTCGCTCCGTCTCGCAGTCGAGCACGCGCTTTCGCCCCCTGCGTATTAGATCGTGGATTTCTTTCCTTCTTGTATTGGCGGTCACCGAAGCATTGTGCAGAGCCTCTGATCATCGATAACTGCTGTGATTTGTAAAAAAATTATTTAATTTTTTTTTTCATTTTCTCCGAGGGGCTTTCTTTCGCTGCATTTTGGTCCCGGGAAAGCTCTCAGATCTGTCACATATCGGGGATCGTGAACCGGAGCTCTCACAAATCGCCTCGTGTTTGCTCAATCCGGCAGATTTCGTTTGAAGCGGGTATTCTGAAGGAGATACGCAGAAGGAAGGCGGGATGGATAACTTGATCGGTC
>Ga0209208_10000750_pt1 | contig 43768 bp, 35 predicted proteins | sample S1TSphfallax_3_FD_187694 | JGI IMG/M metagenome (GOLD analysis project Ga0209208, IMG submission 187694) | Host-associated microbial communities from peat moss isolated from Minnesota, USA - S1T2_Fd - Sphagnum fallax MG (SPAdes) (version 2) | ecosystem: Host-associated > Plants > Peat moss >...
GGGGGGGGGGGGGGGGGGGGGGGGGATCTTTACGGTTTTGCTTGGCAGGTCGCGAAATAAGATCAAGGGCTTTTGGGTTTAGCTCAAGCTCTGCGACTGCCACGCCTGGTGAGGTGGTGGCTTGGTGAGGGTGGGGGGGGGGATATTTACGGTTTTGCTTGCCAGGTCGCAAGATCAAGGGTTTTTGGGTGATGCCCATACAGAGCACCAATGATTAATTTGAAACTGTAAAAACTCTTACAAACTCAACTGCATCTCTGAAAGTAGGTGCAGTCGGTCTTTCCCTTTTTGGTTGTCAGCGATATTTCGACGTGCAGACGCCCGGTTTTGGATACAGGAAGAGGATAATCGGATTCTGTTTGGAGGCTTGGTGAAGTCCTGGTGAAGTTGCTTGAGATACAGATACCTTCTTTTTGTTTTTTTTTTGTACCAGTGAACTCTGTGATTGAAAAATCCTGGAGTTGTCGTTGCATCGCTCAAGAGCTCCACTGATTTGTGAATTTTGACAAGGTTAAGCAACTGATTAAAGTCGAGAAACTTTTTGAACGTGTTGGTGAATGCTGCTGTACATCACACACATGGACTAATTTCTGGGTTTTATTTGTCGCAGGCTGGACAGCACTTCTGGAAGTATGAGAAAGTCTTTTCAAATACCCTGGGTTACTGTGGCAATGCCCCTGCAAGGTTCGTATGGAGTACTTCCTCTGTACCAAATGTTGTTTGAGGATTCGACAGTCTTGAAATTTTCTTTCAATGGTACAATTTGGGACATTGTGCCGGAAGGAGGTTGGTTTTTCGTTATTGCATGGATATCCTTGACCAATCTCCTCCTCTCTCTGTGTGCGCTGCTTTCTGTGGCCAATCGTGGGCATGCCTATTTTTCTGATTTCTGAGGAAGATGAGGATGGATGTTCATGAAACTGTGGGGTGATGGATACAGATTTCTGGCAATTCTTTTGCAAAAGTGGCAAAATCCCATCTGGGAATGACGGCTGCATTGGAAACTCATCATGCGCAGTCTTCGGAGAGCTAGCAAAACATGGAACGAAGATGGACATCTTACACCCCACAACGTGTATTCAACACGCCGTTATCTGTTTGGTGCATGTCTTATTCCTCCTCACATTCTTAATCTTCCTCGTGTTCTCGAGCAGCGTTCCACCGGGTGCTTTATCTAGCACCGAGTTGTTACAATCGTTTGAATTCACCTCATTTCTTTACAACGTCACGGCTGTGCTTTCAGCACTCGTGGGGATGGTCAATTTATCACTCGGGCTTTATATTCTTGTGATGGGGAGCATCATCCCCATGCACCCTTGGTTGCAGCTTATTGTGCAAGGGGCTTCGTGGATTACCATAGCTGTTTCCTTAAGAATGAGGTTACGGAACCAAGCAAAGCAAATTGCATATGTTTGGTGGATCGTCACATTTTTGCTTGCGTCTCTGGCGGCTTCTCTTTCAATTGTCGATATTCTGAGAGACGCCACTGATTTTTCTCCAAACGTTTTTGTGGTTATAGCTTCGTGGCCAGTTTCTTGCCTCCTCCTTGCATGTGCAATCCAGGGAAGAAAACGGGATGCTGTTGAATCGGAAGCCAGTATATCGGAGCCCCTATTGAACGGGGAACATCAAAATGGGGGCTCAGAAACAGAAGACACGGAGGAGACAGAGTCTGCAACTGCAAGCTTTCTTAGCAGGATGACCTTCCAGTGGCTCTTCCCACTTCTCGCTACGGGCTACAAGCAGCCATTGCAACTGAAAGACATTCCACACCTTGATCAGAAGCGTGAGGCGAAAACAGCTTGTGATGCATTTCTGAATGCTTGGGAAGAACAAAAGAAGAAAAACCCGACCAAACCTCAGTCAGTTTTCCAGGCACTTCTTACAGTGTACTGGAGAGCGTTGGTTGTGAATGGATTGTGTGCACTTGGAAAGGTTTTTGCACTGGCTTTAGGACCCATCATTCTACTTCTCTTCATAAACTATGAAGCAGGTGAGAGGCTATTTCAGTATGAAGGCTATGTGTTGGTTGCAGCACTATTTTTTGGCAAGATGTTGGAATCTTTATTCCAGCGACACTGGTATGCTGGAGCACGCACAATTGGAATGGAGCTCCGCTCAGGCCTTGTTGCCTCCATTTATCAAAAGCAGCTCAGGTGATGATGAGTCCATTTGTTTCATTGCTCCAGCAATGGGAGTTCATTTTTTTTTCAGCATTATTTAGCTGTTGATTGGATTCTACCATATTCATTCTTGTTTGATTCTTGCTTTTTCCACCCAGCATCTCTCAACCTGTGCTTGTGATGAAAATGATGGCCTGATACTTTGTCTGAGCAGTTTTCATAAGGTGATGACTACACTTAATGTCATGTGTTCTTCAAATTGATGTTGTGGAGAATTCTCTCCAATTTTATTGATTATATATCATCTCTCCATTCTTGTAGAAGTTTCTGACTTCAGATTAGAATTCAAAACATGATTGTTATGCTTAAACTTTTCAAGGAGCAAATTGAATAATTTAGTTAAGGAAAATAGGTCTTTGACTCTTGACATCCTGATGTGTTATTGGAGATGATATATGATAAATTCCAGGCTATCAAGTTTGGGACGGCAAAGACATGCAACAGGAGAGATTGTGAACTACCTATCAGTAGATGCATATCGGTTAGGGGAATTCCCATGGTATGTTCATCAAATCTGGACAACACCACTTCAAGTTGTAGTTGCTTCTGCTATACTCTTCTACACAGTTGGGTGGGCCACTGTAGGTGGCCTTGCAATTATTGTCATCACCATGATTTGCAACGCTCCATTGGCACATGGCTTACAAAGATCACAAGTACAGTTGATGCGAGCTCAAGATGAACGCTTGCGTGCTTCCACAGAAATTCTGAACAGCATCAAGATCATTAAACTTCAGGTTGGTCTGATTTAAAAAGAAAATTTTCACTCTGTTCTTTGTGCTGGTGTCCTACCAAACATCCTACCAACATGCATAACCTGTTTTTTGTGCAGCTCAAATTGTGTCAGATTTCTAAGAATTCCTGTATACCACATACATTATGGGAGTTTTGACCATCTTTTTCATATTCTGATCTTCTTTGTGAGATGTGGGTGTTTTCAGGCATGGGAAGACAACTATTGTGAAAAGGTCATGAAACTTCGGCAAAATGAGTTCTACTGGTTATCATCATCTCTGTATAAAAGGTCACTAGGAACAATCCTGTTTTGGATGACCCCAGTATTTGTCTCCACTGTCACATTTGGGGCCTACATCCTGCTTGGTCATCAGCTCTCTCCAGCAATTGTTTTCACATCACTAGCTGCCTTCCGCATCGTCCAGGATCCAGTTCGTGTGGTTCCTGAGCTTCTGGCAATCAGCATACAGGTGCAAGTTTCACTGGGTCGTTTGAGTCGGTTTTTGCAGGACAGTGAGCTCCAAGACAAGGCTGTTGATCGGCACCACAGTGAAGATTATGCGGTGGAGATTCAGGATGCTGTTTTGAGCTGGGACCCCTTGGCATCAAAACCAACACTCCCATCTATCAACCTCAAGATCATGCCTGGAAATCATGTAGCAGTTTGTGGTTCTGTTGGGTCTGGAAAATCAACCTTATTGTACTCTATAATGGGCGAGATTCCAAAAGTCTCAGGATCCGTAAGTCCTCTACCATGTAGAACATTGCTTATATTTCAATTCAGTATGCAAAGTGTCTCTGGGAACATGCCATGAGAGTTGTGATTGTGAGTTGGTGTAAATTCATGAATATTGGGAGATACACTTAGTCCACTTGGCCTAAGATTGGTTCCCAAGGACAACTGTGACCCTTTTTGGTCATAATTTTTTTCTGGGCAGGTGAAAGTTTCGGGAAGTCTTGCATATGTGGCTCAATCAGCATGGATTCAGGCAGGGACAATAAAAGAGAATGTTCTTTTTGGGTTGCCAATGGACAAAGCCCGCTACCATCAGGCTTTGAAGGTTTGTGCGTTGGATCAGGACATGAAGTCTTTTCCATTTGGTGATCAAACTGAAATTGGTGAACGGGGCATCAACATGAGTGGTGGACAGAAGCAGAGAATTCAGTTGGCTAGGGCTGTCTATGCAGATGCTGATGTTTATTTGTTGGATGATCCATTCAGTGCTCTTGATGCACATACAGCTGCTGATCTCTTCAAGGTGCAAATTCCCTTCATTTGGAGTGAATTGCTCACAATCCAGTGTGATATGTCCACGACTGCTGGTGACCCCTTCTTTAGAAAGTGACCCCATACATTTGTCAATTTTCTGAAATCCACTCTTTCCTTAAAATTCATGCTGTTGGATGTTATGACAATTACAGGATTGCATCATTGGAGCACTGAAACACAAGACAGTAATTTTGGTCACACACCAAGTGGAGTTTCTTCCTGCAGTTGATATGATTTTGGTAACCATCACATTACCTCTTTAAAGTTTTCTCTTCCTGGGCCATACACTACAACCTAAGTGGACCCATACCCTCTCCAATATGAGCAAACAATACCTTTCTTTCTCCATATTTGCAAAGGGACTCACAACTCCAACTCCTGTTTTTGTCTTCTTTTAAGAGTTTTAGTGGAGATTTCTCAATACTCATGCGAGTTACATTATTTTGGGAGCCTTAATGGTACTTTTGTTTTCGGGTGATTGGTGAAGGTGATGGAGGCTGGAAAGATCATACAGTCAGGGAAGTACAATGAGCTGGTGGAAGGGGGAGGTGCCTTCAAACGCTTGGTAGAAGCCCATGGAGATGCAATGGGCAGTTCATACCAGAGTGATGTGGAAGAAGATGAGCAAGAGCTGGAGCTGGAAGTGGCCAAGCTTGAAAAATCAAGATCTCAGGGATTGATGATGTTAAGGAATTTGAGTAGAGCTAGATCAAGGCAGGTCAGTCAACGAGAGCGAGAATCAGCAGCACAAGGGTCAACAGCACAATTGACACAACAAGAGGAGAGAGAAGTAGGGGATCAAGGTTGGGCACTGTACATAAAATATATCAGGACTGCCCATGGGTGGGTGGTTTTCTTCATGGGCATTGTTACACAGACAATTTTTGTTGTCGGGCAGATGGCAGCCAACTATTGGATGGCAAAACGAGTTTCTGATCAGGGCACCAGTGATATATTGTTGATTGGGGTGTACTCAGGGCTGTCAATTCTCAGCGGAATATTTGTGTTCCTTCGGTCACAATACAATGTTGCCTTGGGTTTGAAGGCCTCAAAGAGCTTTTTCACACAGTTAATCATGTGTCTCTTCCATGCACCCATGGCATTCTACGATTCAACACCTATGGGTAGAATTTTTAGTCGGGTATGGGTTTTTTTTGGTCTCCTCTTTCTCACCTCTTTATTTCACTCATTTGATCCATGATGAAGCAAAAAAGCAGTGAGTTGGTGCCAATTTCACAGTGTAACAAACCAACCTACTATTGGTTTGAACATGATTCTCTAATGCTCCAAGGTTGATTATTGAGGTGAAATGTTATTGATGTTGTGCAGATATCTTCTGATATGACATTGTTGGATCTAGATGTACCCCTTGGGTTTGGATTTGTATCAACAGTAGGCCTTGAAATCCTGGGGGTGATTGTTATCATCGCAATTGTGACATGGCAAGTCTTGTTTGTTGCTATCCCCATGCTCATTGTTGTCAGATGGCTCCAGGTAAAACAAATTGATCACTAAAATGTAGTTTACTCCACTTTTTCAGAATTTTTTGAAAAGTATTCGAGTTATTGAATGGAAGAATAGAGATATTCTGCAATGCTGCACATAATTTACAGTAAGGTTTTTTGTTGGTGGCAGTTATTCTATTTGACCTCAGCACGGGAGCTGATGAGGATCAATGGAACCACCAAAGCCCCCATCATGAACAACTTTGGGGAGACCATTAGCGGTGCCATGACAATCCGTGCATTTGGCAAAGTTGAACAGTTCAAGAAGAAAAATTTGCATCTTATTGATGTTGATGCCAGTCTCTTTTTCCACACTTTCATGGCCTATGAATGGCTTGTTCTGCGCTTGGAAACTTTATGTGCAATAATTCTCTGCGCCACTGCCTTGCTCCTGGTCATCTTGCCAGCTGACAGTATTGATGGTGGTATGTGTGACATATCCTCTTGCATATTAATTTACATTTTTTTCAAAAATAATATATTTGCACAGAATGTGTGAGACATAAAGATGTTTGTGATACCCAATGTGATTGATTCAAGTATGCTATGTAGACACCATGAAGAGATTCATGTATGCTATGAAGACACCAAGAACTTGTTCTGTTCCTCTCTATCCCCAAGAAAGAATGGTAAGGACCTGTTGGGAACTTCACTACTGGACTTGCTACCTGCAAACGTGATACAGGTTATGCAAAATGAAGGCACTAGTCTAATGACAATTCATGTTGGGCGTACAGGGTTTGCAGGACTGTCACTGGTCTATGGTCTAACACTAAGTGGAACACTGGTTTTCTTTATCCAGTATGTGTGCCAGCTTGCTAACAACATAGTGTCTGTTGAGCGCATCTGCCAATATATGGATATTCCTAGTGAAGCCCCAGCAATCATCAAGGATCACCGACCCCCTGCAAATTGGCCATTGGAAGGCAAAATTGATCTGCAAAATCTGCAGGTAATATTTGTCCAATTGAAGTTTGCAGCTAATAGTCTGTCTCTTCATTTGTTTGCTTTCTGCATACCCACTACTTGTCCCAGTCCTTATCCTCATGTGTGTCATTGTAATATGGAAATTACAAATATTTCTCTGCCAGTTTAATGTAGTTGGATTTTAATAGGTAGATCTATTTCCATAACTTACATGTAGATGTACTGAAGTAGAAAAGATTTCAGGCTTTAATTCCAGCATATCAGCATTACTTTGGCATATGATATTTGAACCTTAAAATCAACAATGCTTTAATGCTGACCAATTTGAACTGATCTGGAGAACAGATTCGATACAGGCCAACTTCACCTCTTGTGTTAAAAGGCATTACATGCACTTTCAAGGCAGGTGAAAGAATAGGTGTGGTGGGTCGCACGGGCAGTGGGAAGACTACTCTTATCAGTGCACTTTTCCGCCTTGTGGAACCTGCAGGTGGCAAGATCCTCATTGACAATCTTGACATCGCAAGCATTGGCCTCCACGATCTGCGTGCACGGTTGGGGATTATCCCCCAGGAGCCTACTCTTTTCCGTGGCACTGTGCGCACAAACATGGATCCTCTGGAAGAGCATCTTGATATTGATATATGGAAGGTAATGCATGCACCCACTACTATCATCTTCTTGCTATGTTCTAAACAACTTATTTTTGTCCTCTCCGGGGACCTGAACATTGGATAGTGCACCTGGTCACCTTGCATTTGGTTCAGAAGGAGTGTTGCAAACTGAGATTATAGCAAAGGAAATGTACTAAGATAATTGTCTGCACTGTGTTGCAGGCTTTGGACAAATGCCAATTGTCTGAGAACATTCAGAACATGCCTGAGAAGCTTGATGCTCCAGGTATATACATTTGGACTTCATTCAGGTTTTAGTTGAATCCTGGTGAAAGGAACAATTCTGACCTCAACTTATCATGGTGTTTTGCAGTGAGTGATGAGGGAGGGAATTGGAGTGTGGGTCAAAGACAGTTATTTTGTCTGGGCCGTGCTGTACTGAAGCACAGCCGAATTCTTGTCCTGGATGAGGCGACAGCTTCAATTGACAGCACCACAGACACCATCCTCCAGAAGCTTATCCGTGAAGACTTCAAAAACTGCACTGTCATTACAGTGGCCCATCGGATCCCAACGGTGACTGACAGTGACATGATCCTATCAATGACAGATGGTACACATTTTTCCTCTCCACTCTATGTTCATTCATATTTCTTCAACATTTTCATTTTCTTTTCATTTGTTATTCTGCTGCTCTCTCAGCAATCTCATAGATATTTTCTATTTAACTATTGCTAGTTTATATTTTTCTATGAACAATCTGATGTGAGTTCTTCATTCACATACTAAGCAGGGTCCAGTTTCAAATATGTAGGTGTGATGGCAGAGTATGATACACCAATAAAGCTATTGGAAAACAGTCATACACTGTTTGCAAAGCTCGTTGCTGAGTATTGGAAAAATACCCAACACTTCTAGCTTTCCAGGAGTCAGTTTTACCTTCATGAAGCTAGTGCCTTAGCTTCTGGCCAGATCTGCAGCAATACTTCTATCACCATATGGAAAGACATTGGAGAAGTTCACAGCTAACTACAATTTATATGTATTATTCCCTGAAAGAAAAGAAATATGGGAGAAAAGCTAACTCCCATCTAACTCCTTCCAAGAAACCATACAACCAGTATACACAGAACATTAAATTCACCTTTGCAGAGGAACCATCACATCACTATTCTAGCTTTGAAAGCCTAGACAGCATCTTCCCTAAATAAAACCTGATCTTCAAGTTCATTATCAATTTCCATAATTTTAAGCTCGAATGCGAAGAGCAAGAGTATCTTTCAGTGGACAATGTAAATAACTGCGAAGCATGAAGTTCTGTAAATTGATTGGCTTTTCAACATCTCCTGACCAGCCCAAGCAAAATTTGCCACTGCTGAAAAAGCTCAATTGGCAGCCCTAAAATTGTTAGCAGAAATTGCCCAAACTCACAAGTCAATCAGATCAACAATCTAGATCTCAGATTCTGAATTTACTCGTGTTTGTACACCCGATTTGTTCCAGAGGGGCCCCTTGCAGCCAGATTGCACAGTCCTGTATAGCTTGATGATGCCATCTATCTAATATAGGTAATACCCACCAAGCCCATCATGGAGCAAGATATTCCCCAGGGAACCCTTCTGCCTTTGTTGCTTGTTTTGTAGACCCCATGCATATACTCTGCTCCCTCCCTATATGCAGGTTTGTGAAGTAGAAGAATCTTCCTGATAAAAGCATGGTGCAATGCCCACAACTTTTTGACACTAACTAAATGCTATCACTGCTAGACAGCTCTATATGCTTAATCCAGTCTGAAAGTTGTGAATTGCCTCAATAACATACAGAGAAAGAGAACCTGAGTTATCCAGATTGATCAGTTTCTCTTGCCTCATGGAAATCCAAAAATGGTGTTAGACATGCAAAACCACAATGATCACTTGAGCACCACACTTATTTTTTTACCCTTGAAGCAACCAGTTGACATTGGGCAACTTCCAACCCAAAACAGCAACTAAAGTCCATGCACTTGAAGCTGTTGTAGCTAGCATATCTGTTAATAACAGCAACAGAACAAGGCTGGCAGAAAGTACCAGTGTTTTTGAGTGTTGACAATGAAATATGCCCAGTTTTCATTACAGGAGATTGCATGTCATGATTCAATCAAAATTGGGCATGCTGCAGATGTCAAAACTCTGACCAGATTCAAAGTATTAAGCTTGCAGTCATGGGAGGCCCTTCTATGGAATTGCCTCCTTCCATATCAAATCATTCAGTATGAAGTCAATATAGTACATCACCTCAGAGCAATCTGCCACAGAGTCCTCCAACTCCATTGCATGATACTGAATACCATTCCATTGTGCCAGCTTTTGGAAATCTGGGCACTGAAAATCTGGGCTTGTAAGCTCTAAAATGGCTGTCTTCCCAGGCCTTGCAAACAGAAGATGAGAGAGGCCAGCTCCATGTGCTCCAATTATAATTGCAGATTCCTGTACAATTTGCAATTGTTCTTGCATAGACATATGTGAGAGCAATCCATTGGTGATAGTGATATTCAATTTTCCTCTTGACTCCTCCAGTGATAACTTCTGTTGTCCAGCATGTGGACGTGACCTTATGGTTGCCCAAGTCATCAGTGCTTCAAAAACTTCTTCTTCATTCCTGAGATGGAATTCAGGCCTTTTCAAGTGTTGTGGATATGCCACATACTCTTCTTGTCGCACAAACAAAACCTTCACTATTGTGATATCCTTTGTTGACACAGTATCCTTACTGAGGTTGAATGATGCAGTGAACATTTCACCAAACTCCCTTAGCCGTCCAGTTCTGTGTTCAGAGTCCATATCTGCATCCATAGGCAAGTTCCCTGTGCAAGGAACTTCCAGATCTTGGCCTCTAAACAGGGGAGTGTCATATCCCAGAGGAGCAAAAATGAGATGGTCAAAGCACACTGGCCCTGTCAAATGCCTGGCAAAATTCATTCCACTGAACATTGCTTGCCATCCATCATCCATGGGCGACTGCTCAAACACACCAGGGTCAAGGAATCAGAGTGTGAAGAGGAAAAAATATATATCTGCCGAACTATAATATGTTCATTAATCTAGAGAGCCTGCTTGATGCCAATTGCCATCAAAGTCAAGCAGCTCTTGACGGAGCATGACCATTTAAAGTAATAACATGACAAAGGAGTTCCAATGCACAGGAAACTTCAAGTGCTAGTCCTCACACAAAAAAGGTCATTCATTGTGTTGACCACAAATACAGCAGCTCTCAAGCAACCACTCTCTACACTTGCTGCAATTAATTGGTAAATCCAGCCTGATCACAAGAAGAGACAGATGCAAGGCCAGCAAAAAGAAGCAAGAAACAGAGAAAGCGCCACTGGTTTGAAAAAGGTGAGAACAGGCATTAAACACTCCATACAAAACTCAAGAATGTTCTCAGGCAACTCAACTTCAAAGGAAAACATGGTATCTCATACTTATCAAGTAGTCTGTTTACCTGACAGTGTCCATCTACAAAAAGCAAGCGTGGGCGCCTCTTGAGGTTCACAACTCGTGCAGTCATATATGCACTGTACCAATCTGTGATAGTGTGGAAGAGATTCATGTGCTCAAAGCGAGTGACCACCAATGTTGGCTGTGATACCCTCTGCATTCATTGCTCATCATTACCCTGTCAACAACTTGCTATCTCCCATCCTAGGTCACACGAACAATTCCTCTCTGAGAATGCAATTGCTGTAGTACCAAGAAAACATTTAGTGACAAACTCTGGGAATGGGGCAATAAATCACAGCTGATTTACCTGTGCGCATGTGACCTCATCAAGTGGGATGGTGCGTATCTGCTCCAATAAATGGTGCAAAGTGTGCTCTCGGACATCGCCCTGCGGCATAATGCGGTCCAGCATTTTCTTGTTGAGCAACGGCCGTCTCTCGCCATTTTCGGGCACCATGACTTGAAATGCGCCGGACGTGAAGTAAGGCAGCTCTTCCGCCGCGTTCCGTTCCATCACTGAATTTAGACGTTCGCCCCCTTTGGACATCTTGATCTTCTTCGGGTACATTACCATATGCGTGCCCTCGCAAACAGACGTGTGCAGTACGGGACTACGAAAACACTGGAAGAGACCATCATGCTGCGGTTGCAGTCGCCTATTTCTGTCGAACCTTTGCACCGCCCGACCTTCTGTGCCATTCAGAAAACGCGAAGAGTTATTCAATCCCTCGGCCGCGTGCACCGCCTGCTTTAGAACCAGTTTCGTCCACGCTCCCACCAGCCGGGCGAGAATGAACCCAAACGCACTCCTACCCCTGGTAAATCCCCTGTGTTTGGCACGCCGCAACCTCGGCCTCGACTCCGGTTCCAGCAGGTAAAATGGCTGCGTAAATCCGTTCCCGAAAAGAGCTTCGCAAGAGCGCAAATCCAGATCAGGTTTCGCAGTCCACAAAGTAAACGAACGTAGCTGCGGCCATTGCTTCCCCGGGGACTGTCTCATGGTATTGGGCAACTCATTATCTCCGCTCTCGCCAGCATGCAAAAAGAAGACGATTAACTGACCTACATTCAACAATACTAATGCCGCCACCACCCTCCTCAGCCAACACCGTTTTCTCACAGCTCCTCCGCGACACCCGGTTTGCGGCATCTGACTGAAGGCCATCTAAAGACCGCAAGCCAAAAAGCTTAAAAGCAAGAACATCGGATGAAAGTGGGCTGTTCTCACTCCCAGATGTTCCCATCGACCCTGCTCACTCCCTCCTCTCCAGACCAACATCCTTTCCCTACCAAGCTCTCTCAAAAATCCCAATACTCCAATATCTTAAGCAAGAAGCTCAAGAAAACCTTCTACAGATTGACTGTCCGTTCTCCTCTTTTCCTCGCCTCTGAAAATAACCCCACACACACACCCATCACAATCCCTTCCTCCCCAAGCTCTCAGGAACTTCACACCAATCCGAAGCTCAATCAAAAGGTTAAAAAAGCAAACTCTAAAGATAGACTCCGCATTCTCCTCTTCCTCCTCCTCCTCCTCCAACTCCTACGCAATAATGCCATCTACGCCACTCAATGTCTAGTCCAATGCGCGCACACACAGTATTCATCCCCTTTCGCACACACCCTCCTCACCTCTCCCCTCTCCGCCGCAAATCACAACAAGAAAATGGAAAAGAGCAGCGGCATCCCTGGTCTGTTTCCCAAATCCTCGCTCATCTCCACACTAGTATTTCCTTCCTCCTTCAAAAAGCAACCTGAACTAACAATAGAAACAAACACCACAAAACATTGAAACAAAACACCAAAACAAACCGAAACCAAATCAAAATGTAACAAAAGGAAATCACAGCACACTGAGAGAGAGAGAGCGCGCGCATTTGAATACGCAGACGCGCAGACGTGCAAGCGCTTCTTCTTGAGCAAAACAGAAAAGATGGCGGAGTGCGAGCGACACATCTCCCAACGCCTTGAAAATCGAACCAGATTGTTAACAAGACAACAAGCGCGAACTGGACTGGATAGTAACAGCTGCATTAAATGCTGTATGATTGCTTATTAGTTACGTAGTAGTGCGTACTACTGAGATACGAATTTCGGAGAGGAAGGGATTACCTATTAGATTTTCATGAGGAGAAGGGTGGGCGTGGATTCTTGTTTTTTTGGGTTTCACAAACGGCTTTTGGGTTCTAGGTTCTAGGGGGCCTGGGGGAGGGAAGGCTGAATTGGACAAGCTTCTAGAACGATTTTATTTTTGGACATTCTTGTAAATTGGACTGTTTTGGAAGAAGAAAGGTATCTTGCACATCCATATCTTGATTGTACTCGCCAATATAACTAAAGTAGTATTAAGTTAGAATTTTTCACTCTGTGGATGTTGTTGCTTTTCAAAAGGGAATGCCTACCTTGGCTGTGTCGTCTTTTTTTTCTTTCTTTCGGTATTTGTGTAGTATTTTGGGGTTCTTTGGTTTGACAGGCAACCTTGAAAATATAATCACTTTTTGTTGACAGATTTAATTCTTGAAAGAAATTACAGAAAATGCCAAAACCTTGCATAAACAAAGTAAAGTATTTTGGGGTATTTTGGTTTGACAGGGTACTATGAAAACATCATCAGCTTTTGGTTAACAGAATTAATTCTTGGCAGAAATTTGCATAGGTGACCAAGGCCTTTTTTAATTTGTATAAAAAAACCAAATGGGAACTTTGATTTCTTCGATTTCTAGTGCCATGGAGGAATTTGAGAGGTCTCATCATGCCCATCTGGAGTGTCCAAAACTCTCGTCAATGCATTTACCCACTACATAGATTGTTCTTCCACGCCCCTAGGCAGGTTAAAACACAAAATGGTCTGAGGTTGGTAGACTATGTCTTCGTAAAAGGATCAATGTCAGCATCAATACTGGATGTTTCTATTATAACATTCGTGCCAGTTGGGTTGCATATTGGAATGCGCTGGACCAGCCCATTTTGTACCACACTCAACCCTTGTTTTACCCTGTTAGAATGGCCAAGGCGAATGGGCACAACCTTGGCTATTCCAATGGGCCAGAGTGAACCACCACCCATGAATGCGCATGTTGGTCATTCTGTCCGTAGGATGGGCTGCATTTTTTCATTCAGCTCCTGACCTTGCCTTAACCAACATTGTACCACAGTCAACCTTTTTTAACTGCTGACCAACAGCTTTTTTTCTCTTGGCTGTTTTTTTTCCAACCCAGACCTCCATACTACCCTACTCACCTACCTACCCTGCTGACCTACATCTTGACCTAGCTAACAACCAATGCCCCTTCCAACTTACCTACTCATGTTATCTACTTACTCTCTATCTTTTCCTGGTTAAAACTCTATCTATTGACAAATTTTCTATATTATTGGTTAAACTTTTATTTCTTGCCAAAACTTCTTTATTTTTTACTAAACTTTTATTTCTTGACAAAACATCTATCTTTTCCTAATTAAACCTTTATTTCTTGGCAAACTATTTTTATTTTTTGACTAATTTTTTATTTCTCAATAAAACCTTCGTATATATTGGTTAAACCTTTTGACTTGCTCGCTAAACATGTACCTCAAAGCAAAATCTCTTTATTTCCTAGCTAAACATTTACCTCTAAACAAATCATCTCTACTTCATAGCTAAACATTTACCTCTAAACATTTACCTCTAGACAAATCTTTTTTACTCCCTAGTTAAACCTTTACTTCTCAATAAAACCTCTCTACAAACCTAAGCATAGCTAATGCAAATGGGACAATATTGTTAGAATACATGTTCATTATATTGAAAAGAATTAAATGTTATGATTTAAGTATTCAATCATTTTTCAAGAATACTTCAATATTCATTTAATTATTCAATATTATTAAATTGATTGACATTAATTATTGATTCATTTTTCAGTATTTATTTTTTTAATATCCATATATTCAATAATGAAATTTGAAACATATCATTGAATATTCATTTGTTCAATCATTAATCAATATTCACATGGATTATTCAATTATCAACATACTAAATAATGGGATTTTAAAATTATTATTCAATATTTGATATGTTCAATATTGAATTAGTTCAAATTGTTCTTCAATCGTTTTTTATTGTAGGTCAAAACATTATAAAACCACCTTGGTGCACCACCTCCATGTTTGTCATTCCATCCAAGCCTATAAATGCCAAAGATGGTGCAAATGCAAATATTTCAAGGAACTTTTCATTAATTATTTAAGCAATATTCTAGGTCTTGATGAAAATATGTGTTAACTCTTGAATATGAGTAATATTTCCAACTCAATTTTGATTTTGTCCCATTTAGTGCATAATGTACAATTAGGGATATTTAATTTCTTTTAGTTAAAATGAATATAAGGGCTTTTGGAAAGCTTGTAAGGAAATGTGCAAACCACTCTCTTGATATTAAATAAAATAAAGTCATATAATATTTAGGTAGGATTTAAAGGTTTTGTCCAATTAGATTTACATGGAACAAGTTCAATTCATTTGTTCTCTTTTGAATGGAAGTGAAAACAAAATTCAAGAGAAAGGTGAAAACAATATTCTCTTTACCTCATTGATTTTTTATTAGGTTTCAATTTCTTATAATTATCTTTTCATAAAAAACATTATTCTAACCTTTGTATACCATTATTTGTTTATTAATGTTGAACCAAAAATTAAGGGATTATCATAGTTCCATGCTAGTATTGCATGGTAGGCATTGTAGAAAAGTGGGGATATTATCATAGTTACATATGTGGGTATTGTAATTCTCCACACAATCTAGGACATGTTTGAAACGCATGCAAGTATTGTAATTCCAACCTTACACGTAGTGAAAGATTTTCAATGGCATGAAGGTATTGCACTTCCAATTTTGTTATACATAGTGAAGGATTTTGGATCATTTGAGGGTATTCCAAAAAAACCTTTGACCTTCACCTAAATACCATTTATCTTTTAGAATACAAGATAAGGTGGATCACATTGTTTAACACAAATTCTAATTTTAAAACCTAGGGGCTAATTATTACCATCATGTTTATTACAAATTAGATTTAAAAACCAAAGCACATTTGCAATAACTTCAATCTATCATAACAAAAATGAACTACAAAAATAAACTCATGGAAAAAAAAAATTATAAACATATCATTTACAAAAAATTACAAAAATGTGTGACCATAAAATCCCAAAATTAAGTTATGTACATGTTATGCTTCAAATGAGGAACCCTAACTATCCTCTTCATCATTAATGGAATGCTTTCAATGGTAAGTAGTTGTGAGTTGAGCTATCAACTTTTTATGTGTTAGGCCATGTACATGGCACATATATCTTATATATTAAAGTTACAATGTCTGTCTGTCTAGGTCCTGAAACCCATATCCCAAAAAAAACCCATACCTTTTCGTTTCAGGTCTCAAGAAATGAGGGGTCTGTATGTTTAAGGACACGGGGCAGGGGCAGGGCAGGGCAGGGCGGCCAGGGCAGGGCAGGGGCAAGGGCAATCTGTCTGACAAACAGGGGCAGGGGCAGGGGCCTGCTAGGGCGGCCAGGGCAGGGCGGGGCGGCAGGGGCAGGGCAGGGCACTGAAAAGGGCGGCTAGGGCAGGGCAGGGGCAGGGGCAGTCTGTCTGTCTGTCTGACAAGCAAGGGCAGGGGACAGGGGCAGGGCAGGGCAGGGCGCTGTTTTCAGTTACGCTTGCATTTACAAACAGACCAAGTGATGATAGAGTTCAAATAATAACTATTACTAACTGCCATTGAAAGCAATGGTTCAAACCAAGTGCCCCCCTTCAGTTTCATAGGGTCAGAGTAATTGTCACTCAGGAGAGATTCCACCGGGCACCTGCTCTTTTCAATTGCATATGATTCTAGCACTCAAAACATCATAAGGTACCCAATTATGTGGCAGAATCTTTCCCCAAGTGCCAATTACATTAGATAATGACCATTAGTCAGATCCAGTTCATGTTTAGGTTCAGCAAGGATGTTTCTCGGAACAAAATAAGAACTGGATTTTGAGTTCCAATTGCCGTGCCGTGCCTTGCAGGCACAGGTTACCACTAGTTTAAGGTGAAGCAAATAGCTTCTAACACAAAATCATCCTATGTGGTGTTGCAAATCCAACCCAATGCAAAAATAAATAAAATACCAAGCTCGAATCAAAGTTTAATAATAAAATATTTGCACATTTACCAACCATGGTAAGATGCAATTGCTTATATCTCTTTCAATTGGCACACCTTGGAAGGACTATGATTTTCATGTTCGGGGTCTCGTGCCACACATACTAGATTGGTGTATGTCACCTTGTTTGTTATAATGAATGCAACAAGGTCATCATCTTTTTCCATGCGGGAGAAAGTTGTGCTTACCCACAACCTATTGTCAACATCTTCAATAAAAATTGAAGAATCATCAACATTTCATTCTAGCAAAACATGACAAAAAAACTTATTAATTTTTGTATTCATATTGCAAGTAGGGTAAAAGCATGGTTACCACTTTTGACATTTTGAGCACTCCACATCTTACATTAGTTGAAATTTCTACAATTATATTAATTATCAAACTATAAATCCTATAACTTTCCCTTAAGCTTTTAGTCAAAAGCATTGGTGGACCACCCTGTGAATATCATTAAACATGTGATTGGTAAAAAAATCCATATAATATATTGAAGATTTCAATATGAAATGGAATGTGAGTGATAAAAAAAAATCAAAAATTTGAATTGTTTTTAAATTTGAAATTTTCAAAAGTAATAATTTATTATATTGGGAAAAATTTATGCATTTTACTTCTAAATTCTTTCATTTCATGGTGGTTTTTTTGTAAATTATTTTCGATATTGCTATGACATTTTGTTGAGTCCACATTTCTTATTATGTATGCGTGATAGATGTAGTGTCATCATTTCAAAAGCCCATTATGAATCCACTTTTCTTTTTAAACGTTTCCATATTTTGTAATACGATTCCCTATAAAGTTTATTGCAACATTGGTAATAAAAAGATTGACAATGTTGTTGTTAAATATGACTTTACATTTTAAGTTCATCTACAATGCAAAAAAACTATGATCAGGATAGTCCAAATTAGACACCTAATGTGTTTTCACCTAGTATTGCTTACCAACAAATACCAAAAAACCCCCACCTTCCTTCACGTGGAAAGTAAGGTGGGGAGAACTTAAAACCATGGTTCATCCTTTGTGGCCAATCCCCGGTGAAATTTTTTTAAATATAAAGAAGTGAATGAAGGTTATAAGGAAATAATACCCTCTCTAACTTTTCACTCTATGTTCACCAAGACTTGCAAGTTGTCATTAGTAATTACAACTATTCCAACTAAATGAAGCTCTTCATGAACTAGCCCCCTCATCAAAAATAGGCTTTGTAATTGGGGATTCAATGGGATCTTGTATGTGTGTTTCCACAGTTGTTTCACCTATTAAAAAACTCAATTGAATAATATTTGTTGAGGGTATTGAATCAATGAAAATGACATTAAACCATGGTATTATGAAGTTATTACATTGGCTAACAAAATTCTACACTTGACATGTAATTTATTCAAATATTACCCCAACAATCGATTTGACCAAAAAACCCCACCCTCCCTTTCCAATGGAGGCAAAAGAGGGTGGGATAAAGTGACATATTAATCTACTCACCTTGAAAAGATTTGCTAACATTAAAAATAAATGAATTTTTTTAATAAAAAAAGTACACATACTTGTTGCCATTGGAAATAATGCATTTGGTGGTCTCCAAGGCACATTGGCTAGACATGTTAGTTCAACAAATTCTTTCATTCATGACAATTTTTAAAGAGGTGGCATCATGTCAAAGTTTCTAGCCTATTCAGAATTAATAAACAAAACAAGAACAATTGCAAATATTAGGCATAAGAATAAAAAACAAAACAAAAAGGAAACAAAAATTGCATATTATTCAACCTTTCAAAAAACCAAAAACAAACATAAAAAGGAGCAAATAACTCTTCACATAATAAAGGACCACAAGATAAATACAACATTTGAAAGATGTACTTACATGAAGGAGCAACTAGGCTATGTGTTTTGCAACATCAACACTTGCAAAGAACGCCTCCTACAACAAAAAACACACCAATTTCTTTTACAAATATGCAATAAGTAGGTAACGAGAAAAAAGGATCTATGTGTCTACTTAGACATAAGTGTAGTGATGGCAAAGGTGATGCAAGGTAAAACAAAAAATAACAAGATAACAAAAACTTACTTAAACCTCTATGATGGACTTTGATGCACAATAGCTATGACAAGGCACAAAAACAATGGTTTGCCACCACATCTTGCAAATTAAAAAAATAATCATAAACAATGACAAGCACAATGGTTGCCACTACTATCCCTTGTTGCACAAAGGAAAAAAAAACTCATTTATAAGCTAGGCTTTTCACACATAAGTGTTTTTTTTAATTAAAAATAAAATAACATAAAATAACAATATTGCACAACTTTTTTTCCAAAAAAAAAAAAAAAAACAAACATTGGTTTTTTGCATTGTTCACTTGCAAGTTGGGCAATCCAACTTCATTACACAAAAAAAATTATTAAAAAAATAAAACAAACATCAAACACTATTGTGTTGTGAGGGGTTTGGCTTGCAATCAAACACCAAGCTCCTCACAATGCAACATCACAAAAAATAATTATGAAATTTGTAAATAAATAAATAATCACTACATTGCAAAATATTCAACTTGTAATAGCATCACACAAGTGTGTGTTTTTTAAATTAAAATAACTAAAAAATTGTTGCACTTATGCATTGTAATGAATTAAGTTACAAATTGAGTTTTTGCAACATAGGATGTCATAGTTGCACAAATGTTTTATTATAAATAAATAAAATGTTTAAGACAATCACTTATCTTGTAGCTACTTTTTACAACTAGAAACAAAAGCCTATATCCATGTACATTGTAAAGTACATGTGCTTAACTATTTTGATCACATAATGTGCCACAAAGTGATGGGAGGAGAGGGGAAAGGGGAGAGAAAGATTCTAATACCTTGCATTCATTATTGGAAGATAAATCATCTAAATGCGCAAAAGGTGATATTATAAATAACAACTCCTTCAAATCATTTGGTGGCCTTAGATGAACCAACTTGAAATAATGATGGAATAAGTTGTGGTAAAGAGAAGTTGTTTCCAATAGCAACACCCAACATGTTCAACACTTGAAGTTCCCATAATCCAATAAGGGTGGTAGTTTAGTTTGTCATTATTGTAAGGAATATTATGGGTGATGCAACTAAATGGCAACATTCGTTATAGAGCTTGAGCTAAAGGCAATGGTAGAGGGAGGTTTGGTTTCCCATTTTAGGTTTAAGGTGGGTGGGTGGGTAGGTAGGCATGGGTAGGTAGGTCACTAGGGGGCAACAAAAGAAAAGGCCAAAAATAACATAAACCCAGACCCCAAGTGAGATTGGGGATTCTAGAAGGGTGGTTCATCCAAGTGGATGGGCTCACAATGGGAAAACAAGGTGGTGTGTTCATGGGTGTTAAGTCTCACACCCAAATGTGCCTTGGCACCCCTACACCCATGCCTCCAACCATGCTCTTCATTAAACATATAAACTACACGTGGCAAGCCATGCACTTGGTTAGTTTTAGCATTCAACTTCATCTCGTAACCTAGGGCTAACCCCAACTTTTAAATGAATGGGACTAAACCCATTGCGAACTTCCCAAGTGGTTCAAGGCTTTGCCACCTAAAATTACCATTTCATGTTTCATGTCCTAACTATAGACTTGTGTTTAGTTCAAGGACTTAGCATGGTGATGACATCTCCTCATGCCCCTTCTTCAAACTGTCATTCACCGACACCTATGCAACTCATGAATGTTGTCAAACTAGGAGTCGAACCTAGCACAACATTTAGACTTGCACCCCAATTCGCCACAAAGGTTGTCTCGTAATGGTCTAAACTAGGGCATTGTTAAGTGAATCTCATTAATTGAAGGTCTCCCTAAAAGGGCATGTCACTTTCCCCCATTTAGAGATGTCAACATCTTTGTTGACATTACTTAGGGGTGATTGCCCTTGGGCATTCATGCTTTTTTTTCCCTTTGATCCATGATTGTGGGATTAGTTACTTTTCGATCAAAGGAAACTAACATTCACATGATGTCTTTGTGTTCTCAACACAAGAGGAATTATCAAATGTGTAATTTGTCTTCACCCAATACGATCTCTTGTGGCATCTTTGCCAAATTCCAATTGGCAACCTTCTCTTCTTTCCTTGGAGTCCACTTCAAATCCAACTTGGAAATTTTAATCACCACACACAACAACACATTCTTGGTTTTGTGATTAGCCTTTATAAGTACATATTAATCAGGAGGACAAATGCAATTAGTGATTAGTGACTTGTTAAACCCATGTCATTTCATCCATTAGTCACAAAAGACATTTAGTTGCAAAACCTAATCATTTTAACAACTAGGATTTTAAAATTATCTTATAATAATAAAATCCCATGTCATCAATAACTTCAATATGATGTGTAAAATGCATGCCATTTCAACTTAGTTATTTTATTCAACTAAATGTTACAAAAAACGCCTTGATGGATGGACAACATGTGTCAAAAATCTATAAACATGTTATGAACCATTACACATGACCAAAAGTCAACCTAATATAACCCATGTAGGTAATGTAATCAAAGTCAACTTAACATAACCTAGCTACCAAACCAAAAGTCAACCTAGTTTAACTTAACCAGGCTAGCTACCTATGCTAGGCACCATAGGCTACCTAACTTAAGCCAAATGGCCTAAGTATCATAGTTTGTAAAAGCAAGGACTTGAACCCTTCACCTTTCACTTTGGGGTTCAAGTCCTCATCCATCACACTAACGTATTTTTTAATATTAATTATGTTTAACATGAGTTATAAAGCTCAAAAATTTTAACCTTGAATTAACCTTGGCCACCCTAAATTGACCTAGGTCAACCTACTTATTATTTACCAACCTAACCTAAACCTAGACCTCCCTAGGTTGACTTAAAGTGAACCAATTTATCAACCCATACTACTTAATAACCTAGCCTAGGTTAACCTAGGCATTCTTAGGCTAAAAAATAATTAACCTAGGATAATTATGTTGCATCTAATTGCATCATAGTTATATGTAGTCGCATAAACTTGAACTAGCTACAAACTTGATAATATATCTTGTAATGAGGCTCCTTAAGTTGACTTGGCAAAAAACCTATAGCTAGGAACCTAGGCAAGCTACCTTTGTTAACATGTTACTAGGGTAAACTATTCTAAGTATATGTAAACATACTAAATGTAGTAAATTTTTTGTGTTTAGTTAAGTATCTTACAAGGTAGCTTATATTATGAAATAGGTTTTTATTAAGTAGCATGCATACCCAGGTTAACTTCATAGGTTGTTAACCTAAGCTAGCATGTTAAATAGTTTAAAAGTCAAGGAGCTATGTGTCACCTTTTTCAAAATGACTATTAATATTGTAGTCGTAATTACAACTTAAAAATAGATTGTTTAATACACATACACAACATGTGAATTCATGACTTCAAAAACCTCGTGGCACACAAAAAATTGTGGCATCACATGGCAAATATTGGTGCCATAAATTCAAGACACAAAAAAACTTATGGTGTCACAAAAAAATTGTGACACATTGTTGCCAAATAACATGCCAACAATAGTTTCAACTAGCTAATAAATGAGATTAGTTCATCAAATCAATGACATGAATCATGATGTTGACAAACAGGATCACATCATCTTGTTGGCATATAACATGCCAAGTCACTATCATGGGAGATTAAGTCATTATTAGTCGCAAAGGCGGATGCTTTTTGCAACTAATTAACTAAGTAATGAACAAAAGTTGAAAAATATATATATATTTTACCCAAAAAACCAACAAGTTGTCATATTGATTACAATTGCAAAACCATGATGCCACGTGGCATGTTGATGTCTTTTGCCATTACTTAATGATTGTTATAACTAAATAGTTATAAATGTAGTTGAAAAAAAATAATCATTTTTGTGTCCAGTTCAAAAGATAAGATTTATTTTAGTGGGGGTAAAGTTTTTGGACTTGCATCTTGATGCAAAGAGCTACATTGAAGGATTGGACATCATCTCTAACAAAGTGATTGACCAATAAATGTTTCATTTCATCCAAAGTAGTGTATGAGTCATCATTTTGATTAATAATCAAGTATTTTATCATGCATATCATGTGACTAGAAAATTGCATAAGTGACTTTAAAAAGGACTAGAAAAATGACTATAGTTGAATAGGACAAATCATAAAAAACATGTTTTGATGTTGTAATTGCACATGGAATGCCACATCACCATGTTGTGAAACTAAAAGTCATTATTCTAATATCAAAAGTTAGGATTTTTTAATTAATTGATTGATTATATATTAAAGCATATATTTACAATTTCAAAAATAATAATATATCCATCCAAAAAAACCCACTAGTCATCATACTAATTATAGATATAGTCACAAAACCATGACATCACATGACATCTCAATGGCCTTTGCAACTACATAGTGATTTTTGTGACTAAGTAATTACAATTCCAATCAAAAAGGACAATTATTGTTTCTTTAACCAGTCAAAAAATGCACACAATGTATTGTTGTGACACCAAACAAAAGTTACAAACATGCTAATAGATAATGTTGGACTAGCCTTTATAGTTTGACATATGTTTACCCAAGTGAGACATGATTCACACATTCATACGCAAGAAGTCCAACTTTTCCACTTAAGGATGTGTAATTTTATTTTATTGCACCATTATTTCAATCTCACCTTACTGATCCTTAAAGTTTTTTAATTCAAATTTAATTCCAAATCCATTTTGATTGGTTTTCCTTGGCTTTATCAATCATTTTGTTTGCCATGAACCTTAGCCTTTTCATTTTTGGCCATGCTCATGAGAACCTTTAACCCATTTAAATTAGTAAGCTTAGTTTGTTTTGTTATTTTGTGGGTGCTCTCTCCCATTGTAAAAGTGCACCGTCATCAACATTTAGGCCAATTTTAGGTGCAATTTTTTTCAAAGTTTTTTTCACTACAAGTTTGTGACCCCTTTCTTGTTCAAACTTAGCTACAATGTCCAATAGATGGTCCAAGTGGGTAGGCTTCATCCACACCACCTCCTTATGAAGGCAACTCTTCTATTTAACTAAATATTTTTTGCCTCAAAAGCATGTGTGTTTCGCACAAAATATGTTTTTGATTTTAGCCATTAGCCAATGTTTGATGGCATCCACATTCAATTGCACCTTCTACTTTTGATATGGTTTTTGTTCATCATGTAAAAAAACCTTTAGTTTCAAAATGTGAAAGGTCGAATGTGCCACAAAATTAGTCAATAAATTCAAAGTATACACATCAAGGTGCAACTTATGCAAAATTTCATAAGGCCTCACATACCTGGCAATGAAATTTGGGGCTAGTCTATTAGGCGTATTAAAGTCTTAAATGTTCAACCACATGTGTTGCCCAACCTCAAATTCCATGTGCATTCATGTTTTGTTGTCATGCTTTTCATACAAGTTATAAGCCTATTCTAAAAGCTTTTTAGCTCATGCATACAATTTTTCATGCCCCTTAACCATCTCCATAGCCTCTTTAAAATGGTCCCTTTGTCCCATGGGGATGGCTAAATCCATTGGCTTCCTAACTTTTTTTCCCAACGCTAATTCAATTATTGTAAACATTTTGGTTGTTGAATGCATTGTGGAGTTATAAAAAAAATTCACTAGGCTTAAATGTTTGCCCCAATCTCTTTGGTTGGTGTTCACATAGTTTTTAAAATATTGGTTTAACACCCAAGGACCCTTTCTATTTGGCCATCGGTTTGTGGGTGAAATGTTGTACTTAAAGACAATTTTGTCCCCACCTTCTGAAACAAATGTTTTTAAAAGCCCATTGTAAATTTGGCATATCTATCATTAATAATGAAGTTCATGGTGTTTAACCCACACATTAAAGAACAATTTTGCTAAATGGAAAGTTGTTATAATCATATTTGTTGGAACGATTTTCACCATTTTGGAAAATTGATCAATTATTATTAGAATGATGTCCATTCCATTCCACTTAGGGAGTTGGGTCATGAAGTCCATGGAGACACTTTCCCATGGTTCATTACAAATCACTAGAGGTCTATATAGTTCATACAATAAACTCTCTCTAAACTAATACTGTGTAAAATAATATTCTTTCTAAACTAATATGCGGGCACAGGCCCGTGGCAGGCCTCATACTTAATCTAATATTGTGTAAACTAATATCTTCCGGCTGGTCCCAAGGATATTATTTTAGAGAGAGTTTACTGTATTTCTTTTTAGAAATGATCTTTGGATTCTCGCATTTTACACAAGTGCAAACAAGATGCTCTATGTCCTTTTTCATTTCAAGCTAGTAGAATATTTTCCCTATGACCACTTTCGTGGTTTATTCTCCACAGTGCCTCACCATAAGCACATCATGACCTTCATGTGTAGCCTCCTTATTGGCACATAGATTTGAAACTACTCTTGTTTCAACAATCTTTTTTTGAAGGTGATGCCTTTTGCTTTTCTCCACTCACCCAACTCATTAAAGTGTATTTGTGTGTGGGGATCTTGCACATAGGTTTCCTTCATCTTTTGTTTGAAAGTACTTTCCCCCTAGAAGATGGCCTTTAATGCTTAAGTCTTGGTCATGGGTTTTTCCACTTAGGATTTTTCCTTTTGATTCAACACATCAAGAACTACAATGTCCCGGCCTCATTTGTGGATTAATTCCACATTTAGCAACACCAAGGTATCATGCCATCTTAGTTGTTTTGTTGAGGCCCTTGGTTGGTGTTGAAGTATTTCAAGGAGATGTTGTATGTGAAGACCTTGGTCTTGTGCATCCCCAAGTAATATTGCCATGTCTTGAGGCAACACGTTATAACACACAACTATTTTTCGCAAGTCAACCATCACAATTGTGCTCCATAAGAATTCTTAATCTAGAAAAAAATTAGGTGTACCTCTTGCACAAGGACCCCTTCGATAGCGAAGTCACTTGCCTTTGTGTGAACTTCGAATAGTTTGGTGAAGTCAAAAAACTCCAATATAGGGGTAGAAGAAAGTTTTTTTTCCAAGTCCTCAAATGCCCTATGTTGAACTCCTCTTTCCATTTGAAATAAAACTCCTTTTTCAAGAAATCCAAAAGTGGTTTTTCCAATTACAATAATCGTTTGATTAATTTCCAATAGAAGTTGGTCATGTTAGGAAAGATTGGATTCCTTTCATGATGACTAATCTTTTCTAATCTTTTATGGCTTGCAACTTTTTAAGGTCATGATTCATTCCTTCCCTTGATAGAATATGTTTTAGGAAGTAAATCTCCTCTTGAACAAACTCATTTTTTGTTCTATTAGTAAAAAAAATATTTTGTTGGAACTTGATCAAAACATATTTTAAGTGTTTTACATATTTTTCAATGGTCTTACAATACACCAAGATATTATCAATATAATTGATCACAAAATCATTTAACTTCTCATTGAAAATAAAGTTAATGAAGGTTGTGAACATCAATGGAACATTACACACCCCAAATGGCATCACCAAGAACTCATATGAACCATGTTTGGTTTTCATAACTATCTTTTCAATGTCTTCGTCCACTATGCATATTTAATAATACCCCAACTTGAGATCAATTTGACCAAAGTACTTAGCCCCATTGAGTCGATCCAATAAGTCATTAATGTAGGGCATATAATAGTTATTATTTGTGGTTATTTTGTTCAAGGCATGTCAATCAATACTCATTTTCAACTTGTCCTTCTCATCAACAAACAAAATAGGTGTCCCATAAGGCAATTTGTTTTACCAAATATACCCCCAACTAAGGAGGTAATTCCATTATTTATTTATTTATTCTAATTCCTTTTGGTTTAACCTATCAGGTGCCTTAGACGGCATGGCTAAACTAGGCACCATTTCTATCAAGTCAACCATTTTACAAGGTGGAAGAGAATTGGGGATTTCATCTATTAGAACTTCCAAAAACTTAGTGAGTGAATCAAAAATACAATTTGGAGTCATCTTGCCTATTGTGGCTTAGGTTCCCCTTGGAAGACTCTTAAAGACATCAAAATTATAAAACTAGTTAATTCTAACTTAACAACCAAGTTAATTCCTATTTTTACTAATGCAAAATTATGATCCTCATTTAAATTCAATAACTTAGAGCCAACTTTGGCACTGATTTTCATTTTACTTCCATTGTGAAAGATGTATACTTCATAAACATTCAAAAATGTGTTCCCTAGAAGTACATCAAAACTATTTAAGTCACACACGGTGAAATTCCCAAAAATTTGAACTCCCCCACAAAATAACTTGACACCTAACATTACACTAAATGAGGGTTTAACTATGGCTTATGCCAAATGCACATTTATGGGGTCTACCATTAAGTCAATTTTGATTCCCAATTGTTATGTCGCTTGTAAAGTCAGGAACAAATTGGTCATTCTTGAATCCAAAAGACAAAAGACAAACACATTATTCACTTTACATCTTAATTTTAATAAATTGGAGGCTTCGCTTTTGTTGGTCCTTACTTTGGCCATGAAACCCCCTTGAAAAATTTCTTACCTTAAGAAATGCAGCCATTTACCCAAGGCACTTGGGGTAATCCTTCACCAAATGTTTGTGATTATCATAGTTAAAACACTTAACCTTTGCGAGTCTCACTTCACATTCTTTGCGACAGTTCCTTGCCCTATAGTTTTTCCTTGTCGTCATGAAGCCATGACTTGCTTAAGTCCCATTTTTGCTTGTTCTAACCTTTGTTCCCATTACTTAGGCCGACATTTTGTTTCTAGATGACTCCATTTTTGATATCACCTTTATGGTGTGGAGGGCTTTTGTCCTCCATGCATTCCATCATTTTCATCAAACCTTAGTAGAAGTCCAAAATGTTAGTTTGTTAGTAGACAATCCTTTGAACCCAAAACTTTAGCCCACACAAGAAGATCAATTTCATGGTGAACTCTTTTTTTAAAGGGACGATAGTTAACATCTTGTTGAAGTTTTTGCACATAGCGAATTGGAGAGCTCACTCCATCCTCTCAAGTAAGCTCCATCCGATCTTTTAACACTAAGTGGTGTAGTGTAAACATTTTGTTTAGTTGTAACTTGGATTCCTCCAATGTGAAGATTTCAAATAGATAGGGTGTCTCCTATTTTTGAAACATCCACCAATCTCACTTGTGCTCCTTGAAAAACATTTGGGCAAAATGAATCCACTTTTTGTCTAATTTAGGGCATTGCATTTCCAAATACGGCGGCTCCACTTGGAACAACCATTGTCCCACTATTTTTGTTTTTGTTTCCTTCCCTACGAAGGAATCGAACATTCTTACTTCAATTGCAGCCTTGGTGGAACTCCCATTTGGGGGTACCCACCATGCCCAAACTAACTATGATTTGGCTCGATATGTTCAAGGCTTCATTGTGTTGCACCATAAAGGTCTTGAAAGAATTGGGGAAATCCAAAAAGCCTTTGGGTAGTTTGGCCATCACATTTTAGTTAGTTAGTTTCTTTTGTGCCCTTGAAATTTTGTCCATCTTAAAATGCCCCCTTTTCCCCTTGTAAGCCCATTGAAAGGAACTATCAAATAATCATTTTCATCATTGGATTCTTTGAAAGAGTGCAAATCCACATTCATAGGTAACTCCTTGCTTGGGTCGTGAACTTTCTCCTTTCCTTTAATTTTCTTAGGAGTTGCGAAAGGTTTTTTTTACTAGCAAGCCTATGCTTTCCTTAGTTGTTCCCTTACATTTTGACATAGGAGAAGGAATATTTTCTTGGGGCGAAACTTTGTTCATCCCAACTACATGTTTCCCCTTCTTCTTCTTTGTTTTTCAAGTAGGAGTCCTTTTGATTTCCTCCTCCACATGATCCTTTAAGCTTTGTTATTTGCCTTTGGACAAATCTCCGTCCACCATGGCCCTTCCCATGGCGGTCAATTATTCCAAAATCACCTTTTTTTCTTTCTCCTTTTTGGTGGTGTACTTTCCCTTTGCTTTAAGCTACACCACCACCGTGTTTGGTGCTATTTGTTCAAAAGCATTTGGCCTCAAAGATTTCTTGAAAACCCAAGGAGCCTTCTTTAATATCACCTTTTGCACTTGAATTTGCCTAGGCACCCCTAGGCCCACACTTCAAAGGATGTTCTTAACTAAACATTTAAACTACTTGCACATGGCAAGCCACACACTTGGTTAGTTCCATCATTCAACCTTGTATTTTAATTTAAGGTCAATCACAACTTTTAAATTGTGGGATTAAACCCACCGTGTATTTCCCAAGTGGTTCAAGGTTTTGTCACCTGGGATTACCATCTCATTGTCTCATGACCTATTCACAAACTTGTATTTAGTTCAAGGGCTTAACATGTCAAGGACATCTCCTCGGCCCCCTTCCTCAAAACCCTCACTTGTCAACATCTATGCAACTCATGAATGTTGTCAAACCCAACCCAACACTTAGACATACACTACAGTTGGGATTGCTTAACAATGGTTTAAACTAGGGCCCCAACTAGACAAATCCTCTCACTCTAGGGTTCACTTAGAAAGGCATGTTACTGGGTCACTCTAGCCTTTCCGAGGCTCTTAGTAAGACCGACATCAAGGTACCATTGGGTGGAAGGCTCTAATGACTCAATTGTGAATGAACCCCAACTGACTTGACATCAAGTAAACAAGTAAGTAGGAAGGACAGTAGGTGTTACCAAAATAATAGACAGACATTCGCGGTAAGTAAGTAGCTGATGCCGACCTGAGTTGTAGGCCATAGACATAGCAACTGAGTTAAACATCGCGGTTAGCTAGCGCAAGGTAAATCAATGGAAACATAGCAAGTGTCCACCCAGTATCCATCCCTAATGGTGCACTGGTAGTTCATTATGTCTGCATCAAAGCATCCAAAGTATATATGACATCAAACATCCATATGTATGCTTTGGTTTTCGTAAAATGGTTTTGAGTATGACATCACCAATCCATACATGACACCACCCAACAGGTAGGTATGTTGTCAGCTGCCCAGGCTCTGGCTACACAGTACCATGGCTGGTTCAATATTTCAATGTCAATTAATTATTTTATTTTGAAGATTCCATGTTGAAAAATAGAACATTTCAAAATATTTTCAAAGATTCTCTATTTTACTTGTAATATTTTTCCTTTGATTTGCAAAAAAATTTAACTTTTCTGAAAAAATAAAAATAAATTTGTATAGGATGTCAAGGTAAAATAAATACAGCTAGACAAGTGGCAGAGAGGTTAATAAATAAATGCTTTGAGCATAAGACATGTACAACTATTGGATATTTTAATTAGGAAATTTGAACTTTTTTCAACATATTCCCCTTTTGTGCAGATTAAAAGGCTTCCAGAAAAAAAGCAGGGAAAGAAAACTGCATGTGTTTGATGCATTTGAATAGCCTAAATTGATATTTTAGAGACTCGATGATTATATCCCCAAACTTTTTCCCCTGGCATTAGCCTAGGCTAAAAAATGATGAGGGATGGAGTTGAAACTAAAAAATTTGGGCAGTCCATGAAGTGAGCCAGCATGTGCAAAAATGGCCCAATTTTTTTTGTTTTGAGGGTGGGATGGCAAGGTTGAGGTTGTTGTGAGATTTGTGGCCTTCCATGGCAAACACATTATATTTTCTTTTGGGCGGAGGGCGTTCTTATTGTTTCTTGTTCTTAGTTTGTTGTACGATTTTTGTCATGTTATCAGTTTTGTTTGTTTTTTTTTGTTGAAGGTCATTTTTTTCTTAAATGTTTTACAAAAGAGAAAGGCAAGAGGAAACTAAAACATGGGCACAAACTTTTGTAAGTTAGTATCACAATTAGTTTTGGGTGTTCAGATATTTTTGAAGACAGCATGATGAAAATGTTCATAAAGGAAAGGTGTGTTTTAGGATTGTGTGCTTGAGAAAGACAAAGGACTTCACTTGCAAATAGTATGTAAGATTTATATTTCTAGCCTTGTAACTTTGAATAAACTACATGAGATGCCCCAAGTTGTGTAGTTGAATAATGTTACAAGAATTTTTTATGAACACAAAAACCATGATTCCAAGTTGAAAGAGAAAAGAAAAATAACAACTTGTTCAAGAGGTGGAGGAAAGGAGGCCATCATCTTCACACAATGACAAAAAATATTCATTTCCTTTGCAAAATTCATTAAATGACAAGTTTGCAAAAAACTCATGTTCATTCCTATTCGCAATACGAAACTCATCCCAAAACATGTTTTTTAAATTGCATGTTTCATGTTTAATGTATAAAACTTACCAATTGTGTGAAAATGCATGAAATTTGGAAATATTCCAAGTTTTCAGTTAGATCATGTTATCATGTAAAAAAACTTGTCTTTTGCATGAGTTTGCATGCATATATACAAAAAAATCCCCTTTAATTTATTTTTTTCCATCTCAAGGTCATGTGAATAATTTTCATTCTAGTAAAGTGTGAAATGTGGGCTTTTGCTTTGGGTGATGGACCAATCAAAGAAGTGAACCATCAAAAGAAAAAAAATTGAAGGTTGTCAACCCCTCCCCCAAGTAATTAATAGCACTAGCCACACTATACTACATTATAATATATTGTTATCACAAACTCTACTTTAATCAAATGGCCTAGCAATGCCTGAAATATATGTTATTTATGTGAAGGTGAATCCTGAACCTGAAAGATTCACCAAAATAAGGGATCATGTTAGAAAGAGTTGAATGCAAGCCCAATTCCAGTAAAGCCCATGGCCAAGGGCTTTACCAAAGTGTAAATATGTGCATTGATTTTTCTTCCCATGATTTTTAGCAGGTATAGGGTAGATAGGCCGGCAAGTGAACACTTAAAAACTCAAACAAGGTTTAATCCTCACACATTGTTCCTCTGATTCTGAGGCTGAAAGAACATTTTTAGCTCTCCACCTAGGGCTTTCAACACCTAAAAAATCTGTCAATTCGATAAAGGAGTGGGGAAAAAATATGGGGTGTTTGATGTGTGGGAGTTCAATGTTCAGTAATGGATGACTTAAAACAAATTAGGATTTCAAGCTTTAGATCTTTGATAGTTGCATCTTTGCCTCTAGAATTCAAAGAAATTTTGTAATGCCCTAATCAGCATACCCATCAGGGTTTAAATCACTAAAAACAGACTAAAAATGAGGAAGATATGAGGCTAGAACTAAAGAGGACCTCTAAAGCTATTTTTTCAAAAACATTGAAGCAAACTATCACTCATCCACTTCCTGTGTTTTCTGTGTTGCTCCTTTGCTTCTAATGCTCAAAGAACATTTGTAGTCCTGTAGTTTGCATATCCAATGACACAAAAATCACTCAATTTGGCTAAGGGATTAGGAAAATATTGGAAAGCATTTGATGATAAATACTTGTTTGGTGATGGGCAGTTCTACCTTATCATGGGAAAAACAATTGTGAGATGTTTCAAAGTAGAGGGTTCCCAAGTCCCTGACATGTTCCTCAAAGAGTTCCCAATAGCACCTTACATTTATTCCATGTGCTTTGGCATAATGTTGTCCTCCGTTCACGTATATAGGTGTTCCAAAGGGAGGAACTCTATGCTTCCAAATAAAAAACTTCTATTTTGGGTAGCCTTGATAGTTTCATTGTTTTTGAGTGATGGCCCAATCAAATTGGCTCATTACAGAAAAGAATTGAACTTAGGAGACACGTCATCTAATTAATGCAAAGCACAATAGGTATTGCATTAGGAAGATCAGTACAGGTCGTTATGTTAAAGGGCAGGGCAGGTCCAGAGTCCAGAGGGGTTATGCTGTTTGGCAACAATAGAGGAAATCTGGTTTCCCAAACCCCATAATACTAGTGTAGTCCCCCCACCCCATGTGACCTATCTTTCCTCAACGTAAAAAAAACTGACACAATTTGAATCTGCCACAACCCCCTCCACCCCCCGCCCCCCAAGCCTGTAGATTTGGAGGCAAAGAGGAAGTTTATGCTTTGTGTAAGGTACCTGCAAATACAAAAGAAAGATTAGGTCACGTTATAATGTTTAGAAAGAGACACCAACTACCCTGACTAACAGCCTACTTCTTGGTCTTGGGGGCTTAGGTTCATACCGACGAATTATACAGACAGATGCGGTCACGTGTCATCAATCTGTCAATCCTGAGAGAAATTTGATGTGTTTGGTCATGAACCTCCTTCTCTCATCTCCCCTAGGTAACGCCATGTGAAGCACATTTGAACTTTGAATCTGGGAAGTTGAGATGCACAGTTTGTGGATGATGTCAACAATGAGAAACATGTAGACAAACACCTACATATTGGGTGTTAACCTGTGCTATTTATTTGGTGCAACTAGTTTACACTTCTTGCCTCATAAAGGTGGGGCGCTAATGGACTACAATACTAATTATTGTTAAAAGTTTCCATGTACAGCACCTAATTCGGTGAGGATTTTTTCTTCACCAAGTCTCTTGTAGACCCCATAAGTATGTTATTGACCAACCTATTAGTAGCCCTTGCAGGCTCCAAGACAATAAACTAATGGTCCTAAAGATTTATCCAAAGAATACACGTGAACATGTGAGTAGTGCACATTCCTTGCCACCTCCATCTGACATGTGAGTAGTCTGGACTCAGAGTCAGCCAACAGCTCCTAATGATCCCCTAGAATCATGAGCAAACTCCGGCTGGCTACTCGGTACGTACTGGAAAATAATCGAGAGACTTCCACCAAACTTAGTTCCTAACCTTAAATTAGAATGTGTGGATGTTTCATGCCAAATTACAAAAGTAGTCCAATGTGCTTTTATTGGGCTACCACACTGCATTACCCCAATGATCCAATAGCCCAACGGAGAGCAGCCAAAAAGAGGGAGATTAGTGGTCCTATTTGGGTACCGCCCCACATAATAGGTGAGCTGCAAATAGAACAAGACAGTCTTGTAGCATGTTCAAGGAATAGCAGAACCTTGAACCATTGTTCGTCTACAAAGATGCGATAATGAGTAATGATTTGTGACTACGGCTTACCTTTAGAGGGTTTCAAAATTAGATGAAATCATCCATGACTTGATCCCAACCAAAAAGCAACTAACAGTTCTTCCAAAGTGGTCATTTTGAGTATACAAGTAGAGCACCCTAGTTGAATAGCAGGTTCATTGGGTCTCTGCCAAATAATTATTTAGTTTTGAATATTCCATTTTGACACATATAATATTTCCAAATATTTCAGAAGATGCTTAATTTTCCTTCACAAAAAAAAATTCTTTGAGAAAATTTTGTTTTGAAAACTTCTGCATGTCTAAAAATAATATATATTTTTGTCAAATCTGCTATTCAACTAGGGTACATGGGTGTGACACCTGAATGTCTAGAGGAGATAAAGTATCTACTGCATGTGACAAGAAAGGCAAACTTTTCAAGCGGGGAGGACCGCCCCTTTGACCCATCACCCACTAATGCGCCAGTTGTGGTTTTGGCCGTTTTGAGATGAACCCAAACCATTTAACCTAAACCAAACATTGAGGTGGGTGCTTTTTTTTTTTCATTAGCCCACCTTTTCTTTAGATTTCAAAAATCTCTCCCCCTCTTTTTTTTCTTTTTTCTTTCTTTTTCTCCTCCTCTTTTGTTTTTCTTTGTTCTTCTTCTCTTTCACCACCATCTTGTTCTCTTCCATTGTAGTTGTTATAACTTCTTCTTGATCATTTTTCTTCTCCTTTTGTTTACTACTATTGTTATTATTTTTTCTACTTCTCTTTTGTTGGTTCTATAGATTCTGTTTGATTATTTTTTGGGTTGTTACTTTATGTTTTAATTTTTTTCATCTAATGTTTTTTCTTCTCTTCTATTGTTGCAATAGCTCTTTTTTTTTCCATCTCATTTTCTTTATGTTTTCCTTTTTCTTCTTCAAGCACTTTCTTTCATTGCATATTCTGCCATTGTTTGTTGCACCATCACTTAATTATGCATGTCATGCCCAATATTCCTTTGCCCTTTTCTTTGTCTTTCTTGTTTTGTTCTGGTCTCTGTAACAAAAACAAAAATAAGAAGTAATAAAAAGAAGGAGAAAAATATTTTTTAAAAAAAGGAAATGATTTTTTAATAGATGAAAAGATTTTTTAATAAAAAAAGACTACTTTTTTCTGTTTTTTAAATTCTAGAATAAGAAGTTTGTTTTCTTTTCCTCTTTTTTTCTTGAAGCATTTTTTCTCTTTTCTCTTTTTTTCAATATTGAAGAAGATGAATTTCAGTGTTTGTTTCAGTTTTTGTAAAGAATTTTTTTTTGGGTTTTTTGGCCTTTTACCATTTTTTTAAATGCTATTTTTTTGGGGTTTTTTTCCCTTATGTCTGTCTTTTTTTTTAAATCACCTATTTTCCATTTTTTATGGTCTTTAAAATTCCAAAAGATGAAGTTTGTTTTTCTATTTCCTTTCTCTCCTTTTTTTCAAATTTTTCAAATTTTCTTTTTGAAAAAAAATCAACAAACAATATATGTTCATACTCATGTAATTTTTTTTGAATTTTTTTACATTTTTCAAATTTTCATATTAATATGTATCATGTGTTTGATGTAGATTTTGAATAACTATGAAATACCCATTTGTAACCAATACCATTCAACTCCAATTGTTTCATTATCAACTTTACACTCATCAACATGCTATCGAGGTGGTTGAAACAATAGGAACTTATCATTGAACACATGGCATGGTTGTTAATGAAAATATTTTTTAAAAGGGGTCTCTTGAGGTTAAAAAATAACATGTACATCTTGGGTTTTTTTGGCATAAACATTGGCATGGAGTTCATGTTTTCCATTTTTTGAACATTTTTGAAAAGTTTTGATAGATGTGATATTTGCATCGATATAGACAAGTCTTGTCTTATTGTAACTTCACACTCGTATTATTTTTGCATGTCTTGAATGTGAGCATTGCATTAATAATATTTTATTGAAATTTTCTTTTAAAATTATGAGTTTGAAACATATTGCATTGTTGCATTATTGCATCAAAAAAACTTCAAAAACATAAAATTCAATGTGAAATTCTTGCATAAGGATCACAAAATAAACATTAGTTTTGTTAGATTGATTTTGTAATACCCACATTTGAAACATAAAATGTTGGTTAATTTTTTTGGATGGTTTATGCAATACCCAAATGTTGGGCATAAAATATGCACATTCAACGAAAAAAATGATGACAATAAAAAAAAGAATTTAGAAGGAAAAAAAGTAAAAGAAACTATAAAAAAATGTAAAGAAATCAATTTTTTAAAAAATAAAAATTCAAAATAATTAAAAGGGAAAAGAATGTTCGCATTTTGGTCATAAAATATGTAATAATTATTGAGGTGTATTGTATTTGAAATGACATTGTTTTCATATGTAGGTATTGTATTTTGTGATTGGATCTTCAACTATTTTAGCTTCTAATAATAAATGTCAAAATATGCAATACTTACATGTGGGTTGTGAGCCATACCAACATAGCCATGTTCAGTAGTCTCCATTTTTAAGAATTGCATCAGGGATATTCGAATGTGGTAAAGTTATTAGGGGTTTTTAACAACTTCATGTTAGAATAAGGGATGATGAATGCACATGGTTGTGTGGGGGGGTTATTTTCTTTTCTGAAATATGATATTGGTGAATAAGGTGTTGAGTTGGTTATTTTCTTCAACAAAAAGCTGGTAACCATAGTTTTAGAACTTTAGTTGTGTAATTAAGGGTGAAAATTTTCTAGAAGGTTGGGGGTAGAAACAAACTCCAAAATTCATGGTGTGTAGCAAAACATTGGTCTTGTTTTAGTATTTAGTGAGTAGCAAGGATGTTTGGGATTCATGAAGCAATTAAAGAGGTGTTAATGAAAGGTCCGATAAAAATAGAATAATCTTCAAGCCTTATAAACATAAAATTAATTTGAAACAACTTAACAATTAAATAAATAGTGTGATATAGTGGTAATGACAACATGAGTTTCATAATGAATGAAACATTTATTTTAATTATGGATAAGCTTAACGAGGAGTTGCAATTGCATGTTGAGTCTTGGGCTATGTCACAATGATAATTCATAACTGCAAGAAATCTAGGATGTGTCAAATGGTGCAAACTAGGTAGTCTACTTTGTTATTAGGAGGTAGTCGGTGAATCAAACCACGTAACCAACGATAGTGTCTAATACCGAGAATTGAAAACCATGTGAAGACGGAGGTGTCTTTCATCTCATAACAATCTTCATCACGAGAAACATGGTCGACTTGCAACAAAATCATCAAGGTGAGAGAATTTGGAGAAATGTGATAATACCAAGCTCGATGAGGATCCAAGATGAACGTGCACCTTTCGCAATTCAAGGTCTTCATCACGAGGATGTTACGTCAACATCAAATCTAAATATGACTTTCGAGCTGGTTTTTCATTCACTTATGTAGTTTGAAGTTTTAAGATGTGGCCATACACAACACCATAATTTCAAGGAGAAAGGAAGATATCTTCAATCAAAATCAAATCAACAATGAATGTGTGGAGGATTTGTGACATCGAGATGCACGGTTGTAATTTATAGGTCAAAGAAAAGGAAGGAAATACATAAATAATGGCTTAGAACCATGGTAAAGTAAAACCTTAATATCAAAGAAAAAAATGAAAGTTTAAGTAAAATTTGTTAGAGGGAAAGTGAAAAGAGATGAAAAGGTGTTTCTCCTTCTCCTTCTCCTTCTTCTTCCATTGGTCACTAAACATTGGAACCTTCCATTGGTCACCAAACATTAAAACCTTCCATTGGCCACCAAACATTAAAACCTTCCATTGGCCACCAAATTAGGATCTTCCTTTTCCTTCTTTGTAAAAGGGTGAATTCGAATCATTTGGGGCTTTCTTTTCGGACATAATCTTTGTAAAACCTTTTGGGTTTGGTAGCATAGCTTCTTACTAGTTTGGGCATAGAAATTTAGATTTAATAAAAAGGTGCGCTTTATAGTTAGTTTTTTAATGAGCTAAAGCAAGCCATATTTGAATAACATATGTGTTAGGAATAATATTTCAAATGATTGGTGATTTGCAGCCAATTAAATTTCCTACTTTGGTAAAAACCCTCTCAGGTTTAGTAGCACAACTTATTACTAGTTTAGTTACATAGTTTGGAATTTGGTAAGGTAATGTGCCTTGTAGTTAGCTTTCTAATGAACTAAAGCAAGCTAGATTTGGATAATGTATATGGTATGAATAATATTTTAAGTGACTGGTGGTTTACAACCAAGTTGAACATGGTGTTGAACCTTTAAAAGTTGGTTTAAATGAATGACAATTTAACATAAAATTTTAGGATTTGGAGTGTTTGAGCTTGGAAATATATCTATCAATTCTAAATCGTAAATGATGCATAGGAGGCAAGCTACTTACTTGGTTTCAACTACAAACGCAGTTTAACATCTATAAATACACTTGCATTTTTCCTTCACCAATAGCATATGTACTTTTAAGTATAATCACCTCGTAGAATTGGAAATAAAGGGACAAAAAATCGCCTCACATGGGTCACAAAAGTTGATCAAATTTGTAATACCCACATTCAAGGTTATCGTTTATTGACATCAAAGGGTCAAATATGATTTAAATGGTTGTTAATTCATTTAGTGCAATAATTTCATATTTTGTAAATCATACATTGGTGAACATTAACATCTTGTGAATGACAGGTAGGTAGGTGAATAAGTGGGTGTGTAAGTAGGTAAATAAATAAATAGGTGGGTAGGTGGGTGAAGGGGTGGGTGGGCACATAAGTAAATATGTATGTAAGAAACCATAATGAATAGCTATGAAGGTAATAATATGACAACATGTCTAAAAACACATATAACCACATGATTAACAACATATTTGGTTGTAAATTCAACACATAATATTAACCACATATGTAAGGTGCAACATGTGTACAACATAGATATGGTGTATTTAACATTCAAATACTTGAAATATTTTACATATGTATGTGCTATAAATGTACGTTCCATAAGTATGCACTATATGTATGTCCCACATATGTGTATGTATCAATTATGTGCCATAAACTTATACCATCTATATGTGCCACACATGTATGTACCTAATGTATGTTCCATAAATAACTATGTACCATACATACATGACATTTGTATGTGCTATGCATTTGCATGTGATACATGTGAAATTGGAACGTCCTTGTATTATGTGTCAAATGCATGTCCATCCAAGCTCCATTTGTATGTGCAACATTTGTAAATATGGCACATGTGTCAACACATAGAGATAACACATGTTCCATTTACAAGACATATGAAATGGCAATTCTGATTGTACATATAATTATATATCATAAGCAATTTGATGATCAATGAATATTACATGCCATACATAGGTGATCAAACCCCAACATCCTTGGGTTATATAAAACAATTTTAAATTTGGATGTTATTATGTGATTTACATGGCGCTCATGTGAGATATTGATTTGAATATTTTGGTGCAACAAAGACAATGCTAAGTACATTAAATTAAATATCTTATTGATATGATTCGGTTGAATGGAAATTAAATACACACAAATATGTGAAATCCATTAACTTATGCATATGTTATTTCAAAAACATGAAAAATATCATGATGCATTCAAATAAAACCAGAATATATCCACAGTGATTACCAAGTTTGGAATAGTTTATGAATGTTAGTAGCAGCATTCATTCTCATGAAAGACAATAATAGTTATAGTCAGTTTACAGAGATATGATACATTGAAACAACTATAAGGAGGTTGGTGAAATCCACTATCTTTTTTTAAATAAAGATATTGAAAAAAAAGATTGAAAAAATGAATTATGCCATGAAATTACTAAAAATTAGGCATTACAACATTGAAATTTTTAGAATTAACATGAGGAAATTTCTCTTCAAAAATAGCTTTCTATTTGGTTATTCAAAAAAGTTTATTTGTTCAATAGTTAGGAGAATTTTTTTTCAAAAAAAAAGAAAAGAATATATGAACATACATGTGAAATATCTTTTTAAAATGTAATTCTTAAAATTAATTTATAATTCAATTTTATAACCACTAATAAGACCCTAATTACTTCAAATTATTGTAGAAATAATATTGCAAGTAGATTAATATATATTTAGATTATCATATATCTACATCCCTCAATTATTGGTGGCTAAAATATGTGTGTTCAAATGTATAAATAAGAGCACATGTGTCATATCTTCCATTAGAAACTAAAGTTTTTAGAAAGCAAATCACTATTATCTTCATTCAAGCAAGACAATTATTTTTATACAACCAAGAGATTAAAGATGCAAGAAGAGGGTGATTGTGAATAAAACTTGACAACTCCAAGATGAAAAAGATGGAAACCAAGTTTCTAATGGATAAACCCAAAGTAGCAGAGAAAAAATATCAAAATGTTGACAAAGAAGAAATTGCAATTGATGGAAGATGTGTGGTGCAACCTCCTTTCCATGCAAAGTCCTCAAGTTGGAAAGGCAAAAACTTTGTATATCATTTACTACAAAGATTATATCCTTTTGGAAACATAGTAAGCTTTTTTTTTTGCAAGAAAAGCCCTAGGTCTTTTGTTGGAAATGCACATTAAATGTGCCATTGGTGTCCAAAAAAACTTGTGTCCATATGAATTATTTCTATTTGGCATTGCAACATGTATGAATAAAATGAAATTTCTTGTATGAAGAGTTGATGGAATTGTGTTCAATATCACACTTCATAGCTTGATTTTTCGAAAAAAATGTGTTAAAAACCTTAATGTCTTTCTTGAAATTATCACATATAAATTCATTGTTTTGTTGTTCTTGTAGGAGTGGGGGACACATAAACAACACATCTTGAGGTAAACTTATTTCTCTTTCCAATTTCAATCTTTTGAGTTTTTTCAATTTTTTGTTTTGAGTTTTCATATTTTGAGTTTTGTTAGAACTCAACCGAAGCAAAAAATGGCCTTGGCTTCTCTTGGAGCTTCTAAGTTCAAAGCTTGGGAGCTCCAAAAGAGGCTGAGGAAAATTCATGAGGTCCTCAAAGAGCCAAAAATGTGCCTCAACCTCTCCTATGGCATTCTAGCATAATGCTTGGAAGCTCCATGAAAGGCCAAGGCCAAAAAAATGTTTTCAGCCTCTCTTAGACATTCAAACATAGTGCATGAAAGCTCCATGAAAGGCCAAGGTAAAAAACATGTTCTTAGCCTTCAACTTTTGTTGCCAAAAGTTGGAGGCCAAGACTTTTCTTTTTCCCTTAGCCTTATTCTATATTTCCAACCTCCAAAGCATGAAGCTGAAGCTCGAGAATAATATTGCGTTTTTTGGTTTCAACCTCCAACTTTCAGCACCAAAAGTTGAAAGCAAAGTGGAAAGAATTGTTTTTTTCTAGTTTTTTTAATGTTAGTTTCTATCTAAGAATCTATGCATTTTGAGCTTTCAATTAATTATTTTTTGTTGAATATTTGCATTTTGTAGAGTTTTCTTGAAACAAAAAATTGATTGGAGGAGTCAATCTAAATATTTCTTTTCACATTCTCATGTATATTTATCCATTATTACTTTTGCTCTCATTTCATTATGTCAAGCAGGTTGTTCCATCTTAAGGAGGGGTTCAATTTCACAAAAGAAAGGAACTATAAGAAATTTCAGAGGAGGTCATTACTTTTCAAGTAATTATTGTTGAAATGCTTGTATTCCATTTTTTTGTATTCTTCAAGTTGATATTTGGCTCAATTGTGCTCAACAACATAGCTTTGATTCACATCCAGGAAAATATATATCCCATGAATCAAAAGATATTTGAAAGACCACCTCTACACTAGTATATTTTATCTGGTGTTTCACATTTTTCATCAAATCTATTACATCAATCTTGAAATTTATTTCATCTCCAATTTGGCCTCTTGCATTGTTTATAGTAAAATTTAATTTTTTCATGAATTATTCACCCTATTAAACTTTGGGGTCATTTATCCCATTAGTGTTTTTGAAATCATATGTAGACAAGGGCATCCTCTAGGTTCAAATGGAGCATAAATTCAAGACTATGGAGATTTTAAATAAGTTCATCCCAAAGCCAAAGCATGGATGAATATTCCATTATGCCAAATGATGTCAATGCCAATTGAGCAGTCAGCCCTTCTAATTTATGTTCTCAAGATGGAACAAGTTTCCAAATGGGGTATTGAGAAGGGGATAGAGTCTTCTACATCTCTATAAGGGGGAGGAGGAATTCATTAAAGATCACATTCAATGCATTTTTTTAAGAAGCCTTCAACTCGAAAGACCTTTCATGGCACATATAAGTTGATTCCATTGTGCTGAATATGAGAAAAGGCCTCGTCCAACTATTTACTATAATGACATACATGAAAAAATATGATGTTCTAACTAATTTTATCAATTTCAAAGTTCAATTGTTTCATTGCTTTCAATTTACATTCCTTCAATTCCATGCTTATTTATTAATTTACTTAAGTTGAAATTATCTTTCAATTTGGCTCCCACTCCACTGGTCTATTGATTTTGATCATGTAAAACCAAGTGCATGATTTCTTCCATGTCTAAAGCATTGGGATGATTCCTTTAATTCAATTCAAAGATGTTATTAGTTTCGATGTTTACAAAAACTGTGAGACATAATATTTTCTTACGCAAGAAAGTTTTAAAAAAAATGTACAAGGTTACACAATGTTAAAATGTGGTTTTTATGACTATGACATCTTACTATAGAGTCATGTAGTCATATGTGGTCTTTAGTCACTACCATTTTAATGACTATAGTCAAAATTATGATTACATGACTATATATACAACTATAATTAGGACTAAAAATATTTATGATTATGAATATGAATACACAACTAGTGTATTGATATTGAAAAAATATTTGAATTTGAAATAATATAACCAAAATCAATTTAATTTGAAATGGATAAACAAATGTTTCAATAATGTCATGACCTTAGCCTTGGGCTCATGACCAAGGCAAAACCATAGAAAGGTGTGAGGCAAGAGTGCAACTTGGGAGTCACATTTACACTCCTAGGAGTGTGAGAGAATGAACTCACATACTCCCAAATGAACTCCCATTTTGGGAATTGGAATCCTTGTGGAGTCTTGAATCTTCAAAGACGTATTTCAAGGGACAAAGTTCATTGGATTAAAGAGTTCCTTATACCATCGAAAAAACCTTGAAATTTAGATGTTTAAAATGGGCTCACATGACCCATTTGAGTACTTAAAACATAAGTTATGGCCAAAAGAAAGGTCAAAAGTCAAAGTGTCAATTTGACTTCTAACCATTAAAAGTCAGGAATTGCCCTGAAATACATGTATGTAGGTGGCATACCACATATTGTTGAAAAGCTTTTGATGAGAACTATAACTTTTCTTCAAACCTCACTTCAAACCAAACTCTATACAAGAAGTTAGGGCCTTCCAAAGTGCCAAAGTCTCAATTTTGAATCCCAATGTTGCAACCCTAGCCTTGTATTCAAAACAACTTGAAAACAAGCAAGAAATGAAAGCTTCAAGGTTCATGAAATGGAACAATTGTATTAACTAACAAGAAGATTACAAAGGTTGTATGGTTCAAATGCTACAATCAAAAAACTATGGTTTGCAACAACTAACAAAGCTTGAAGGTTCTATGTGCACTCAAAAACCATGAAAGGAGAAAATGAAAGACTCCTCAAAACCACTCCATTATATACTAACTCTTAACCCTAAAGTAGCCGCCGCCTAACCCTAGCCGCCACCAAACCCTAACCCTAGCCACCATTATTCAACCTAACCTAACTATTATAAGGATGTGAATACTATTCATCCTTTTGATGAATGTTTAACACATTCATCAACATTGGGAATTAGAAACGAATAATA
>Ga0209208_10000751_pt1 | contig 43765 bp, 39 predicted proteins | sample S1TSphfallax_3_FD_187694 | JGI IMG/M metagenome (GOLD analysis project Ga0209208, IMG submission 187694) | Host-associated microbial communities from peat moss isolated from Minnesota, USA - S1T2_Fd - Sphagnum fallax MG (SPAdes) (version 2) | ecosystem: Host-associated > Plants > Peat moss >...
TATTTATTTATTTATTTTTATTTTATTTTCTTAGTGTATTAGGAGATGCACAATATGTAACCCAGACTTGGGAACTAGCCTTTGGCTAGAACCAAACCCGGCCTCCAGCCTTCTTTTACATAAGTTTCGGTTCTTTCTGTAGTTTTTTTCTTTTTTTTCTTTTTTTTTTTTGGGTGTGGTTAGACATCTTAATTTGTGAAAAAGTTTCAGGTATACAGTTTTTTAATGATAAAATTGGGAGAGGGGAGGGGGGGGGATGGGGTTGTTAGGCATGTAGTTGCAACCTTTTGGAGCATGCTTTAACTTTTCATTTTTATTATTATTATTTAAAATTTAGGCACATATTTGATATAGGTGACCACTTTTTATTGGTTGTACAGTGCTAGTAACTAGAAAAAAATAAAAAATTGTGGGCTATGCATAAGTACATAGAACTGGATTTGGTTTGGAATTAGACACAATTAGGATTTGTTTTGGAAAAAACTGAAAACCGGGAGTCTAACAAGTGTGAAAAACCAAAGCTCAGAACCAAAGCCAAAGCTCTATCAAATTAAAAAATTCCTTGGATTGGAATCGAAGGCTCTATAAAATTAAATGAAAATAAATTGTAACCGGGGCAAGAGATTCTCGCATAAATCTAGAGCATGAAAATACTAGCTCAAACATTTAAGAAACATTTCTAATCCTAATGGAATTATTCTTGCAATTGTTTCAACTTTGTTCTCCCATTGTACATGGGTAGATTTATCATCACAATTGTCCACGTCCTTGAAATGGTTTGTTGTTAAACCATGGTCAAGTCCTGTGGTGAGGTTTGTTTTGTTGCAAGGGAAATGTTGTATTGTCTCATCAACTTTAAGCTTTCAACTTTTGATATTGTTTTGAAATGCATTTCTCCCCCTCACCAATTTCAAATGGTCATAAATGTGAAGTAGTTGTTCAAAGTTTTTGATGCATTTTCAACTTTCCCCCATATAAGTACGTAGATTTTTAAGTCAACATGGAAAACATTTTCAATTTGATGAATTAAAAATATATATGTTTCATGAATTTCATAAATTCATCCCCTTTGTTCGCACATTTTATGCGTTAGATATATGTATACATATTACAATCATATAATAATGATGATGGTGAAATCATTTGTTGATTCATCATCCATGCCTACCAAGGTGATTATCTCATGTAGGTTATAATTTGTGTTAATTCACATTTTAGGGCATAATTATTTGTAGTTGACCTTTTCTTTGTGTGTATTTTCAACCATTGTGAATAATTCTCACATCGTAGATTTCCCCATCCAGCCTACTTATAGACTTTGTTACCTTGACATTGGTTAACACCTCTCTAAATAATATCATAATATTGGGACTTCCAATAGTTCCCTTTTACTCGTGTCATCCTTTGTCAAACATTATGTATTAGAAGACATGTGAAATATGCATATTATCATTTCTAGGTTAGGTTTAGGTTTTTTCTTATTGGAATTTTTTTTTTCCAATAATCAAATTGTAAAAAATAAAGTGATTTTGAAATTTTTAATCACAAAATAATGAAAATTGCCATATTTTTATATTTGGTTTTTATTCTATAGCCTGGAATATTAAATTTTGATTTTTTTAATTTTATTTCATATTTGGTTTAGAAACATAATTGGTTAAATCTTCCTAAGGATGATTGCCATTTTCTCTACATCTTCCTATTGATGATTGTTGTTTAGGCTACATAAAAAAGTTCTTAAAAAAACACTAGCTTAAATGGCCTTTGAAATCTTGATACATTGTCTTGTGCAAAACCCATTGGACCTAATATGATATCTTCCCCCCTCTTTCATGTTCTTGCATTGTCTTTCAGCATTTGGCTTGTCATTTTCCCAAGTGTTTGGACACCTTTAGGTCCAAGGTCCTTTAACAACCCGCATGGGATTGAAACCCACAAACAAGGATCCCTCCTAATATCTTTTAGGGGCATCAACTTCATTTCAATGGCCACATGTGCCCCCAACAACCTTCCTTCCATCAAAACCTAGCATTTGTGACTACAATAATTTGCAACTATGTCTCAAACAAAGTCATGCAATCGTGTGTAGCATGTAGCAAGCACAATCGAGCACCTTCTAGTAGATATTGGGACTACATGACAATACATGTTCAAGTCATATGAAATGTTCCGTTGACCCCTTGGTTGAGGAATAACTAGGTTTCAATTTTGATCATTTTGCAATGTACTAAAATAGATGTTTTGTTTTGTTTGTGATCACACCTTGACCTTTGGGCAAATTATGAAACACCTTTCTACACTTATGGTATTGTCAAAAAGCCCTCAACAAGGTGGTATGCATTTTTGTTGGTTTCAAATTGACAAAGCAAATGGCATTAAAATTAAAGTGTTCAATTTTGCATTTGAATTTCTTTTTTGAATTTTTTTTTTCCATAATTGGGTTCTTTTGAAAAGTTGAGTTTATGATAGACTAAAAGGCTTGTTATAAAATCTCTTCTTATGTTGCATCTCTTCATAATTGATTTTTTCTTAAGTTATATCCTTTAAAGCCTTGACAATATTTTTTTTAATCTCTTAACATTTATATATTAAGATAGATGTTTTTTTCTTTTTTGATTTTTTCATAAGAACTTTGATATTAAGCCAACTTTAACCATAATAGTATTGGGATGAGTGAGCTTACAAGAAGTTTAATATATTTGGGCCAATGGCACAAAGATCAACTAGTAACTACAACACGAAAATTTATTCCATATTAAACAATTAATCTATTATTGAATTAAGGGTCCCATCTTATTTTTATTTGTGTTCAAATGCACTACCAAAAGGTATTGTTATGGAGAAAAATTTTGAGGGGAAAAGACATACAATTAACAAGACCATCATCCATGGGCAATTTTTTGTTTTGACAAGTAAAAACCCAAAGGAATTTTTTTCCAAACTTAGCAACAAAATATATAAGGGATATTGGTGTGTGTAAATATGATAAACATAATATATATGCATAAACAAATATTTAATTTTTACATGTGTGATAAACATCTAAATTTATGATATGTCTCTAGTTTTGACATAACGTAAATTAAAAATGTAATTACAAAAATAAAGATATGTGAAATTACATGACTAATTTTGGATTGTGATATAAATTTCACATTTTATAATACATTTAGTAATTAAAATAATTCATTAATATCTAACTATCTATAATTTGACATCTCTTTAATTTCTATTTTAATATTACACTGCCTTTGGAACTAAACACATTGTTGAATCTACGGTCCAAATTTAATATATTAGAACTAAATATTTTAATATGATGTCAAATTTAATGCAGGTATTGTTTTAGAACTCTTTGAAAGATGTGTTGATTTATATTTCAATTTTTAAGAAGATGTGTGAAAAAGAAAAAAACAATTTTAGAGTTTTGACATGCAAAAGAGTTGAAATGGACATGTTTGTCATCATTTATGTGTCAAGTTTTTTTTTGCAAGTCTTCTTTGGTGTGTGTTGTATGCAAGAATCATCAACCGACCCATCATGACTATCCATCCACTTTGCGCAATGCATTCATGGTCACAAATGTACATGGATGGACACATGATGATGTAGTAGTGTGCGATGATTCCTTTGCATTCATTCCTTATGAATTTGGTTCCATGTCAAAAGTCGAATCCTTTTTTGAGGCCAGAATGATGTTTTTGGGTCTGCAATTGTGTTTCTGGTGAGAATGGCACAATTGTGATGAGTCTCCCAATTTCCAGCTGAGACTGACTCTCTCTTTCTCACAAGTCTGACTTTGCTTCTGTCTCTGCAGCAGCATCATTTCTTGCATAATCCATTTCATTTCGGTGTGTTTTGTTTTCTGATGATGCTATCTGGGAAATTTATCCGAGTTCTCTTGATACAAATTGACCTGCAACAACTATAGATGCTGCTGCAGTGTGTTTTCTATTCCTGTATCCTTTTGACAAATTCTGTTTTCTTTCACTCTGTCAAGCTTGATTTTTGGAAAATTTGCTTTTGAAACTCACTATGTCGAGAAGCAAGTTTTGCAGAGTTGTTAATTGTTGACTTACTTAGCTTGGGATGGGCTGTTTGGAAATGGACAGAGCCTGGCAGCAGAGAAGAGGTTTGCAGCCAACCAAAAGTGTGCTCTATTTGTGGGCATGGCACAAGAGTATATACGTTCATGGGGCAGGTAGAGTAAATATCCTCAAAGACAACCATAGATGGTATGCAATGGCAATGGTGCTCATTCAACTTCAGAGTTTCCTTCTTCTCCTGTGTTCTCATGTTGTTGATAACTTGAAGAATCAGAGGTTTTGCTTTGACAATGTAACAAGCTATATAGTACATGTGTGGCAGGCCATTCTTTGTCTAATGAAGATTCTCTCTAGGCAGTTTCAAAGGACTGCACCAAGGTTACACAACTGAGCATCTTTACATTTATTATCTGCATATGTGACTCTGTAATGCCCTGGGTTTTGGTACTTCGTCCTATAAGAAATTCCAAGAAAAATCTAATAAACTGAGCTTAGAAGGTAGAAGATAACCAGTGATTAGGTTGTTGATATCATTACCAAATCATTGGGTACAAAGAAGCTTCAGACATTTAAAGGCATATTTATGTGAAGTTAAGACATGAAGTCTTTCGACAATGGAAGAAAACACAACAAAATCATGGACTTTAACAATCTTGGAAAAAGACATCGACCCCAAAATAATGAGTAATCCCTTTTAGTGGTCATGTCTGTGTTGTGAACCATGGTCCTCTCCATTTCTCAGTGTCTATATCATGATCTCTCCCTGCTAGGACCAACATGCAAAACTTGAAAGAACTAACAACTCTGCACATACTTTGAACTTCAATCCTCAATTTGCAGCTCATCACAAAACTCCAAACTTGATTGAAGCTCTGAATGATGGATGCTGGAGTTCCACTTTCTCAGGCATAAATCTGCAATCATGCCACAGCTGACAAAACTGCCACAACTCTAAAGAGGAAAATCAAGAACTGCTGCTATCCAGGGTGGCTTGTGTGTGGTGCCAATGTCCATAGCTCTCTTACTCTGAGTCCTGGAGACACCAAAAAACCTCAGTAAGCAATAGAGCCACTCCTGAGAAAAGCTCACCATAAGCTTGTGACTGTCTGCTGCCATCGCAAAACTTAGTAATCAGTTACACACAATCATCAGCATCTCTTGGAGATCTGAGTGATGTGTGTGCTTCTTTTCAAAATTGCCAGCATACTGAATATAATACAGAGGTTGCCAAAATTTTGTAAAAGAGATTTCCTCAAGACTATATTTACAGGTATTCTGATCAAAGTGTCTTCTTCTCCATAAGATGCTCAATTCAGCATGTTTTGCTGCTGTTTCACAGGCATCGGTTCAGGCACAGCAGTGGAGACATCAGTAGTCACCAAGGCAAAATTGACTCCTGCTGGAGACCCTCCTACAATAGCACCAGCAGCAGCAATGGTGGCAACAGTGGCAGACACTTTAGGTTCTGATGGAGTCCCTATCCTTCTCCGTTTCGGTGCACTAACATCCCCTCCTCCTCCTCCTGTCACCAAGTTTTCTCTCCTTCCCAATCAACACTGTCTCTGCCCGCATCTTCTTGCATAGTTCCCGCATCACTCGCATGCCAAACCCGAACCCTAACTTTCCTCTCCAGATATCTTGTAAAACCACAGAAAGGAGAGAGAGAAATACGGAGGTCATCATTGCAGCCGATCTGATCTCTGCAGGTCATGATTCTTCCCCGCTTACAAAACACATCAAGACAGACTTATGAAGATTTCATGCACACTGAAAGTTCCAGATTTAGCTTATAGAAGCTGGGTTTAACTTTGTGAGGAGATCGCAACAATTGCTAGGCTTTTCAGTTGCAAGCAGGCTTTATTGATTTTGACCAAATCAACAAAAGTTTTAAGGTCTGCATTGTCATACGATCTGCAGCTAACTGGAGAGATCAGACATGATTGCCTCTCCGTCTGGTACATATTATGCTCACTCTCTTGCTTTTGTTGAATGAATGTTGTCACACTCATTTAGCCATGTCCACAATACAACAACTAGTGAGGTGCCACAGGTCAAGACAATTCTCGTGGGTCCTCATTATTCTGTGCACGCATACTTTTTGCAAGGTTTACAAGATTGGCTTCAGCCCAATAAAGCTTCCTCATTTGGCCAAGCTGCTTTAGCCCTTGCATCTGGGGATGTGTTGGGTCTTGTTTTCAGAGGAGTGGATCAGGCTTCAAGCAGAAAGAGTAGCAAAAGAAGCAGTTGCAGCACATCATTTGCAATGGAAAATCCATGTGTGAAATGCATTCAGATCTCTGCTGAATGAAGAAGTGCTATCAAGGTGGAGTTGGGTTTGGGTGGAAGGTACTGAGGGTTTTGCTGATGCTTCAAGCAGAAACAGTAGCAAAAGAAGCAGTTGCAGCAGCACATCATTTGCAATGGAAATCAATGCTTGAAATGCATTCAGATCTCTGCTGAATGAAGAAGTACTATCAAGGTGGAGTTGGGTTTTGGGTGGAAGGTACTGAGGGTTTTGCTGATGCCAAACAAATGGGAAGCTGAAGTGTTGCTGCAACATCTCGAGAATGACTCATGTGCAATACTCTAAATTGTCAGGTTTGAACCCACCTTCAAAACTAGATAGATGCAATTGATTCAAGACTAAGATACGCTACTTTGGAACCCAAGTCTATGTATGCCAATGCATGTAGACATGGATTGCAAAAAATGCATCCTCTCAAGACAATAGCCATGGCAGAAATGAGAATTTTTCAAAGCACAAGTGATTAGGGTTGCACAAGCTTTAGTATGCATTGTGCCATGCACAAGCCTCTTCATCATTTGTCCAAAATCTTGAAAACCCATCAAACCCAAAATGTTGTGTTTGTGATGACAACATTCTTTTGTTGTTTCACAAATGTCATAAGATGAAATGTGAGTATCATTATACGTATTATTAGCTTCAAAATATTATGTAATTGAAATTGAAAACATCTTTCACTTAATATTTCATGTTTGGTTTTAAGAACCTAAAGAAGTCAAGATGAGTTGTTGAGAACATACAATGACCAATTATGGTATAAAACCCATCTTTAAATTGGAATGTGTTGGATTCATTTTGAATCCCCTTGAAGCTTTATATTTTGTCAAGCAAAAATTAGGATTTTGTTTTCCATATTGATTAAATTGAAATCATGGACAAATGAGTCCAAATACATAAACATGATTGAGAAAAATTTTAATGCAATAAAATCTTTCAAATTCATGTTTAATTTGTATCATGTATAAATTGATGTCATATTTAAATATTAATTCAATTCAAATTTTACATTAATTATAGATACTGCCTAAATTAACGTCAATCAAAGTTATTTCAATATTATTTTTGAATCATTGATTTCATAGTGTAAAATTCTTTTTTTGATTTATAGTGCCTTGCAAGAAAATTTTGATGTAAGTTTCAAAACATTTGATCCACTTGGTAATGGTGAAGTTGTTTTATCATATACACATGAAATCTTTTTAATTTTTCATCATAACATATTAAAAAATAAAAATAAAATATGCTAATTATGTAAGTTTACACCATTCACTAAAAAGGATTAATGATTCAATTTTAAACTTCACCAAGATGAAAACTATGTTACAAGGTGATTTTTTTGTATTTACACCATAATAATCTACCAATTATAAATGGAATGTACAATATACCATTTTCATAATTCAATGAAACTTCACGATTCACTATTTTTTAATCACAATATACATTGTAAACGTTTTTCTTAACATTTTATTAAAGATGTTTTCACATTCTAAATGAATATTGTTGTAATTTTTTTCGAGTAAACGGTTGTTATTTATGCTCCATTGAAATATTAAAATTTAACAAAACATTTTTATCGTAATTCATTTTTGAGATTAATATAAATGCATTAGTTTGTTTTTTTGGTTCATTCTTCATCTAAATTTAAGCATGTCCAATATTGTTAACCTTAACTAAACATTAGGTACATGTAAAAATATGAAAATAAAGCAAAAGCATGGATTTATATTAAATTATGAATGGTAAAAGTTCTTCAATTAATATTTTTGAAGATTTTATTTTTCTTTCTGGGAAAAAATGATTTTTTAAAGATTTTTTTTCATTAAATGTTTTAACTTGAACATGGATTTGATTATGTACATTTGCAATGTAATGTTCATAATTAACTTAATTTAAATTCAATTAATATTAAATAACCCAAGGTATTATTAAATGTTAATAATAATATTGATTACCTCAAAATGTGACAATAGTAGTTGCTCAAAATTGTTCCAATCCTCTTGTAAGCCTTTGGACAGGTTGTTTGTAAAGTAAACAAGTAATGATGCACCCCCAAGCTCTTTGATGGATTCAATTGTAAGTCCAAAGGTATAAAGAACGGAAGGAGAAGGAGTTGGGGCGCGTTATTTGATTCGTAACATTCTAAAGGTAAAAGGGCGTGCTAGAGTTCTGGGATGGGACTAGGACGAATGAGAAGCAGTTCAATTATTCACATAGACCTACACAAACCAAACAACAAGTTGGTTAATGAAAAGTCCGAACATTTTTTGTGCATGGACAAACCATGAGCAAACATGGACTCACAAGACTCATCACGACCTAGAATTGAAAGAAGCCACCACCTTCTCTCTTATAATATTATTTGTGTCTAGTCATAGGGCCAACACCCAAATGTCATTTGTTTCGAAACTCCCAAGTGGGAGTCTCGAAATTCTCGAATTTGAAACTCCCGTGACTTTGGAAGCACATAACTTTGTGTGCAAACTTTGAATTGAAACGAAGTCTGAAACAAAGTTGTAGCTTTCATCGAAAGTTTTCCAATGGCATGCCACTTGCACACAAGGAAATCAAGGTGATTCCCGACTTTTAGTGGTCAAACGTTAAATTGCCAATTTGACTTTCGGCCCTTCTTTTTGCCATAATTTGTATTTTAGGTATCCAAATGGGTCATGCGAGTCCATTTTAAACATCTACGTCCCAAGAGCTTTTTAATGATATAAGGAGTTTTCATTGAGTTTAAACCCTTGAAGTTGTTTTCTTAAGATTTCCAAGTCCATCAAGACTCTAATTCTTAAGATGGGAATTCACTTGAGAGTGTGGAAGTTCATTCCCTCACACTCTCCCACACTCCCAGAAGCATGAAATGTGACTCCATGGCTTCACTTTTGGCCCACACCTTTGTAAGCCTTTGCCTTGATCGCAAGCCCAAAACTAAAATTGTGACAAATAAACTACAAAACGCTAAAATTTCATTATTTGTCAAAGAATTATTGTTCATCTTCATCACTACACCGTGAGAGAAAACACAAATAAATCCCACCACCTATTATATTTATGGCAACAAGAAAAAAATGAACCCAAACTTTCCCTTATTGTAATTATGGCAATAAGAAAAAACAAACCCAAACCTTCCCTTATTGTAATTATTGTAGCAAGAAAAAACAAACCCAAACCTTCCATTACTATAATTATGGCAACAAGAAAAAAACGAACCCTCCCTAACCACCTATTGTACTTATGACAACATAAAAAAATGGAAAGTTATTAAATTCCTTTTATTATCGATGTAATTAATGATTGTTACAATAATTCAAGGGCTATGAAAGGAAGGCAACAAGAAAATATATATATTGTGAAGGTGTTTGTAGCCACGTGGCGCTTTGAAATTTCAGATTACGTTTTGAGCCCTCATGCCTACTTCCACAAAATATTGGAGATACAAAATGTTCATTTTGAAATGGGAATGAAAACAAATAAAAGGTGTTTGAATCTAAAAGAAAAATTATGAATTCCATTAACTAATCTTTAATCATAAATATTATTTAAAGGCGAGACAAAAATCTTTTGTCTTTTCAAAAAGTTAGCCTACCCATTGGCATAATAGTTCAAAATGCTGGGCAAATTTCGAAGGCAATATAATGTCAAAGACTTCAAATTTGAATCTATTAATCTTTTTGGCATTGTCATTGTGAATCTTTTGGGTGATCCAAACATCAATAAATGGTAATGTGATGTTCATCACCTACGGTCTTTCAACAATTATTGATAATGGATTTGTCATTGTCTGATCACACACAACAAAAATTCTCATTGGAGTTACCTAAACTACTATGTGTTCTAAAAGTTATTACATAAATCATATTGCACCCAATTTATGGTTGTAAATATGATCTAAGCATGACATCAACATAATGCACATGAATAAGGTATATAGTCAAACATATACCTTGACCATATATATTTTTGTGATTAGTTAACAAAAAGTGCAATTTCCTTGATAATCATTTATATATTGCCACATGGCATGATTTGTGAATTTCCAAAAAATGAAAATTAAAAATAATTTTAAAAATCCCCATCATCCATTATGGATGGTTTGATATTGATCCACATTGTTAGATCAATTTTTGCCACATAACATAATTTGTGCATTTTTCACAAAATTTTTATTTTTATTTTTCATTTTAAATGGTTTTATATTGTGACATGTGACATAATTGAAAGTTGCCACATGGCATACTTTATGCATTTCCAAAAAAATTAATTTTTTTATATTATGATTATTCATTTGAAATTGTCTTATATTATGACACATGTCATAATTGAAAGATGCAAGGTAGCTTATCAATTGGATTTTGAAAAAATTGAAAAATATTTACCTACCTACTTAAATAAAAATGTAGGACACATTCCTTGTTTAGATAGGCAAATATGTAAAAAGGTAAAAAGGTAGGTGATTAGAAAAATCACCATATAAATATTTTAATTTTATTTCAATTTTTTTTAAAGTTTTTTTTTTAATTCATTTTAAATTGACACATATATTATAATGTGAGAACACAAAAAAAAACATTTTTTTTATGTAATTTGTGAAATCAGATTCATGGACAAAACATATGGGTTAAATTTTTTAATTACATTTTAATTGCAAATTGGATTAAAACGATAATTTTTTTTCCCACATGCATAGTATTTTTTTAATTTCAGAATATATATATATATATGTATATATATCTATATCTATTTATCTATCACTAAGTAGGTACTTACTTGATTATTTTATATGTGAATTAATTATCTAAATTGATTATCCAATATAGTTATTTGATTTAATCAATTTAATTCCAATAATTTATTGTTAAAGGTAGAAAATATTAGTTACAATAGTATCATCAATATAGTGAGCTACCTTCATAGGGTAGAATAATCAAAAGTTAATTCTAAATTATTTTTTAATAGTAATAATATTAGTTACTTGAAATAATATCTTATTCTAATTTATTTTAAAAGACATTTTAATAACTATTTAATTACTAATGGTAAATATTTTATTTATCATCTTCTATTTACTAAAAAGTAAAGCCATTTAGGCGAATTAATCCAAGTGGATAAGGGATGGATGGATTTCCCTTAACTAGGATGTGTGGAAGGGATTAACATAAGGAAAATTAGGAGGATAAGGATTCAACCTTTGTGTGGTGAACATCTTTTTTGGGTTCCTTATTGTTTTTTGCGAAGAGTGAATTTTATCATTAGATGATTTTATCATTAGTTTTCATTATTCATGAAACATTAAACATTGAATTATTACAAGAATGATTATGTGTGACATTCTTGTGTGAGAAAGAAGGAGAACATGGGAAAAAATTATATTTGTTTTTATTTAATCAATAATGGTTAAAAGTTGTATGGATTTTAATGTTTTTTCTTAAAGTGTGATAAAGGAAATAATAGTAATTCATATAAGTATTACATAAAATTTTGTTGTGTTAACATATTAATTCTTCATTTCTTTCATATATTTCCACTTTTTATGGTAGTCTTTGGAATAGGAAATATTTTTTGTCACATGATGATCGTTACAACTGAAAGGCATCAACAAAGAGGTAGACATGAAATTTGAGGTTTACAAGGAAGGTAATGTTACTACAAACGATAGACAATAATTACATGATGTATGCAAATGGTTGTGGGTCTTTTTTAAGTCTACAAGGGACAATAATTGTTGCAGACAATAGGCAATCATTACACGAAGCATTTTAATTATTTTCAATTCTATAGAAGATGGTAGCTACAACATGATGGTAGTTGTTGTAAGATGGTATGCATCATTAGACAGTAGGCAAACATAAAACATGATTTACCTTCATGTGTTTTCATAATGTTGTTTTTTTTTTGTTTTTTTTTTCCACCCAACAATTTTTTCCTTGATAATTTAAAGGTTGTTGGACCCACAATTTTACATTAATTACCAAGATAATTGACCTGAATCTACATTTTAATTATTTGAAATAATTATCCAAATTAATCTTTCTCAATAAAATAATTAATTAGAAAATTAATTCTAATAATTATTTTTATCTGAAATAATTATCAAATAATTAATTCTCTGAAAAAATTAGCTGAAAATTAATTTTGAGTTAAATATCTGATAAATAATTATCAACATTGATTATTTGAATTAATTGGTTTAATTCAAATTATTCGTTAGTTAGTTAATATAGATGATTAATGACTAGATAATTGATGATATGAATTTAGATTAAATTCAGAAAATTAATCATTTGGATTCCCAAATTTTATTATGTGGTCATTAATTATCTAAATTCAGGTAGCTATCGGATAATTAATTATTTGAATTAACTAACTAAAAAATATCTGAATTAATTATTTGAATTAATCAATCTAATTCATCTGGTTTGTTAGTTAGATGTTTCATATAATTAATTATCAAATAACTAATGATTTGATATTAATTATTTCAACTAACTAATGAAGTATTATGTGAATTAAACCAATTATTTTAGATTAATATGTAATTATGTATTATAATTAATTAATTCATAATAGTTAAATTAAATTAAGTAATTGTTAATATTTAATAAATCAATGAAAAAAATTCATTATTAAATATGAAATAAGTTTTAATTAACTAACTATTGTTGCATCTTTTTTATGAACTGATAAATTAGTGAATTATTATTTTTGAAATAATTGACTCAATAATCAATTATTAGATTTTGGTTGATATTAATTAGAAGTTAATGATGAAGTATTTAATTAACATTAATTATTTTGTAATTTATACTAATTAATTTATTAATTGATAGTAGATATTCATCAATAATTAATATGTATTTAATACAATGATTATATCATATTAATATGACCTTGTGATTATTATTTAATCATACCTAAAAAGACATGGTGTGTTTTGAAACAAAACATTTAACATCAAAACAATTTTTTTTGGAATATTCCCATAATATGAACAAATATATGCCTAATTATATATCATGAATACAAACTAAATATTTTAATATATCATGAATACAAGTTAAATATGCTTGATATACCTTGAATACGAGCTAAATATATTTTTTTAATGTATATATAAACACATTATAAGAAATAATCAAATTGTAATTAATTTTGTGATTAAATGAACATAAGGGCTTGTTCTTGAATGATTAATCCAAAAAGTTGGTCAATAAGGAAAGATGTGTAAATTTATAATTGCACCATAATCACAAAAATAAGTAGAAAATTTAAAAATATGGTGAATAGTTGTAAAAATAATAAAACATTGTTGCAAATGTCAAATAATCACATATAGTCGCAAATTGGATGATTATATAATACAAAAAAATTAGTAATGTTGTTCGTTGTTGTATTAAGTGAACTCAAACTTAAAAGGAAATCTACATCAACAATAACATCGAAAGTGTACAACAAAAAATATAAAGAAAATCATGAAAATCATAAAAACAAAACCTTAAATTTTTCATTGCAGAAACCAAACATGTTCATGTACACAAAAAAAAAAAAAAAAAGTTGGGTGAAAACACATACATGAACAACAATAATTGAGAGTATGAACAACAAACTATTAAAATAGAACAAGAAAGTTGGTTGCAACTCACATGAAACATTAAAAACAAATGACAATTTAGTGATTTGTGTGAAACATATAATAAACAACAATCACAAATTTCCTAAAGCAAACATAAAAGCAATAACATTGAAAGCTCCAACGATTTGAGTAGATGTCAATCACAATTCATGTGAAACAAACAAAAAAACAAGGAAAAAAATACAAAGAAGAATAAAATAAAATATATCAATAAAGATTAGAAAAGCTCAAGACATAGTAAAAAAAAACTTGAAGAAATGGAGTTTATGCATTCTCAAATAGGATACATCCTTTTTAGTTCTAAGTTCGACAACATGTGTGCAAAAAAAAGGTGACAATGAATCATTATCCAATTTAACCACAAAAGTATGTATTTTTGGAGTGTGAAGCATGGTTGAATTTTTGTTACATTGTCATACCTACACATGCCACATCACAAGTGTGTATGGAAAACCAAAAAAAAAATGATGATTCCCTAATGTTAACTTGGTTATGTACAATATCATTCATATTTAACGTTAAGTTAATGGGAAGTTGATGTTAGATTTTTCTTGATTTTGGAGTGCATTCACATATGTAGTGTTAGGTAGCATTGCTAATGATGTGACACCCTTGTTAATAGGTGGTGTTAATATTTGTGATAATCAACATCAAAACCTAGCCAAAAGCCTAGGTTTAGAGGTCTTAATTCAATGCTATGTAAAGAGACCAAAATTGACTCTTTAATTTAATGTTACATGAGAAATCTTGATTGTAAGGATCAATTTTGATTGTAGCCATTAACCACTAGCATTCATCATCATGTTCTGAATCCATTGTGACAAACATAAGTTGATTTACCATGTGATACCTTAATTTAGGGTAGCATTAACCTAGGTTTGAATGGACATCAAAATTGTTAATTAACATTTGAAGTTAGTGATAATTTTTAGCATAGATTGTTTATAAACAAAAAATGATGTTATTAAATGTTTGGTTGCATAACAATGTAACCCCTAACATCAAGTTTAGAAGGTGCTTTTAACTTAAATTTTATGTTGTTAACCATCATATGAAAATGTAATAACAAATGCTAAAATGTAATCTACCTTTAAGTGTGACCTTATTATAATGTTTTGAAAACTATCATATTCATCATAGGCTACAATCTAAATAATTTCACTCTTTATATGACAATATCAATAATAGATCATGAAAGAATAATAACTTCAAATTAATAAAAACGCACTATTTTTTGAAAAAAATGAATGATTTGTTTTGTCCACATGGTAATTGACCCTAGGCTATGGGTACAAAGAGTGTTTTAAGGGGGAAAAAGATGGGCTCAAGTCATCACATTACGAGGAGTCATAAATAATTTTTAGTTCCCCCTTTTATCTTTAGCCAAATTTGGTGAAATCCTCTAAGTGCATGAACCTCAACCCACCCACTTCACAAATTTGAAAACAAAACAAAGAGGTGTGTGTCACATTGTGGCTTTGGCATTTACATTAAGAAAGTATTATCTTAAGGCAAAAAGAAAAATTATGGAAACTCAAATATTTATTTCACCATGCAAAAATATAGTAATCTTCAAAAAATCCTCTAAGAAAAACCAAAAATCCTTCAAGATATTATAACTATGTAACTAATCTTGAGTTTCAACACAAGGCAAAAAATATCATATTTTCAAAAATCCTCATATAAAAATAGACCTAATATTATTACCTAGTAGGGGCCAAAATCCCTTAAGCTACTATACTCTATAATGAAGCTAAACACAATATCCTTACCTTGGCAGGCAAGGCTTACAAAACACCCAACACTGTTGGAGTTTGTTGGAGCTTCGTAGTTTTGTCTGGAAATGGGAGCTTGCACTTTGAAAGCAGCAACAACAACAAAACAATAATGGCGGATGCTGCTGCTGCTGCTGCATCATCATCGCCCTCCCTCGACTTTCTCTCTGTTCTCTTTCACACCCATTTCCTCATTTCCCAAACCTGGCATTGGGTTTCGTTTTGTTTTTCCTTTTTCGTTTCGTGCGCATGTGTTCATGTGTGTGTGTATGTGTGGTGTGTGTGTGTGTGTGTGTGTGGTGTGTGTGTGTGTGTTTTTTTTCTTGGGTGCAAGAAAAAGTCGTGCCTGCCTTTGTTGTGGAGAAATGGTAAGAAGAAGAAGGAGAACAAGTAGAAGAAGAAGAAGTTTGTGGAGGAATGGGAAGAAGGAGAAGGAGAAGAAGTTTGTGGAGTTTTGTGTCTTAACATGTGTTGGTTGTTTTGTAGCCGGAGTTCGATGCTCTTGAGGCGCTGCGATGCGAGGGATTACAACCTCCGAATCCGCGTGTCCGTCCTCTCGACAACCTCAACAAGTGTCTGAGTATCCTGCCTCAGGTGGGTGTTTGTTTGCTTGCTTGTGAAGAAGCTTTCGCAATTGTGCATTTTTTCCCACCAAAAAGATCGATCACAAATCCCCATTTCCCATGAATTACAGCCATGAATTCCCGCCACCCAAAAACAAGGAGCGCTTAAAAGAGTTTTAGGCTTTGAAATAGAGTGGGGGGTGATGGGTGCTTCTTTCTTTTTGTGTTACAGGAGCTTTCGGAGTCTTTTGTAAGTGTCCCTGTGCGAGAACCACGCTCCCAGGAATCGATTGCAGCCCAACAGCGAGCCAAGGTCTAACAAAACCTTTGCTGTTCCATCGTGGTGCACACTCAGTCACAGTCAAATGTGCAGTTCGTTGTTGCATTTCTCTTCTGAACCCCAAACCCTAAAGCATCGACACCATTTTTTTCTTCTACTTCTCTTCTGAAACCCACAGCCTAAAGCATCAACACCGTCTTCTTCTTCTCCTTCTCTTCTGAACCCCAAACCCTAAAGCGTTGACACCATCTTCTTCTTCTTTGAGTGCAATTTTGCTGCTCTGGTCATTGGGAAACTTGGTTGTTCTTGCAGGCTCGAACATCTTTACAGATGGAGAAGGCAGCAGAGAGGGCAAGACAGACCAAGGTTCTTGATGCAATGGCAGGTAAACTGCAACGCACAGTCCAGGTTCTGTCATCTTGAACTTTCCAGTAGTAGTTGTTGCAGAAGTAACTCCTTTACCTCAAATTTTTTTCCCCTGGTTCTTCCTCTTGGAGAAGTGTATTATTCTTCTGTGAGGAATCAATCATTTTCAAGTTTCACCCTTCCTTCACATTGCATTGCTGATGTTTAGCATTCTACTTCACAACTCCTTATCTGATAGGAAGGCTGTGGGCGCGGGGGGCGTGACTGGTTTTTGAAATCTGCAGAGAAACTTAAAGATGGTCCCCTGGGATTACTAGTAGAATGTTATGAGAAACGAGGGCGTGTGCTGGTGTGGACCCGCCATGCTCATGGTATTCGGGGCACTTTGGTGGGATTTCTACTCGCTGTTGACAAGCACTTCAACATGGTAGTGCCTTGCCTTTTGCATTTTACAAGAAAAAATTCCACCACAGTTTGGAGGCTAGTTCATCTTCACCAATTTTTTGTTTGCCATGCCCACCATTTGGTCCTTAGTTTCATGATCCGAAGTAGGAAGTGGGGAGAGGACTGCTGGTGGCAGCTCCATTTCTATTCACTACTCTCTCACCCTTCTCCTGTCAGACCACCTTTTTGGGATAAGGTACCATGGAAGTTGCAAGAACTGTAGCATTGTGCTGCAATGCTCTACCATGGCATTTATCTTAGCAGAGTAGTAAGATGTCTGGATTTTGCTTGCAAGAGATGTGGGGTGATCATAGTTGTGAAGCAGTCCCAACGTTACTTGATGATAGTAGTTGAAGACCAGAATCGTGGGTTGGTCTTACGAGAGGAGCATACTCATCCAGGCAAGTGCTTGCCCCTCCTACTGAGTTTTAGATCTTTTTTCTTCTGCAGGTTTTGCAAGATGTTGATGAACAGTACACAGGTTCGTTGGTGAACCCTCTCTCTCTCTCTGCTTGAATTTATGTGCATGAATGCAGTTCTCCTGCATTTCTATACTGAAGCTCTCATTAGATGAATTCAAAGTCGAGTCTGTGGGTGCAGTAGTCAGAAGGCTGGTACTCGCCATGACTTGGGCTTTGAGGCTCTCCACTTGCTATTCACAGTGCGACGCCAGGTGCCTCGTCTTGTACGGAAGCGGGGGGGCCATATTCGATCCTCCCAACAAGAAGACAAAGAAATCCAGTGTCCACCAGAGGCAAATTGCATAGATGAATGCTTGGGCAACCAAACAGTGCAAGAAGAATGTGGAGAATCGGTTGAATGTCTCATCAGAGATATGATGGAGTTGAAACTGTTCCCCAAGTTGGAAAGGCGGCGACGACATCTCAATCAGGCAAATTCCAATTGTCTGGTTCTTTTTGTTCAAGCAATTATTTTGTAGGCAGTTCAAAAAAAAATTAGAAGAGGTTGAAATATTGCTGCTCAAAATTTCCTGATGCAGTTTTTTCAGAGGGGCCTGATTGATTACTTTTGGTTTTGTTGTAGGTGTTTGTGCGAGGGGACAGTGTAGTTATGGTTCAGAAGCTGATCTGAGAATTCTTCTGCTGGGGGCATGGATTGTACACAATGCTTCTTCACAAGAGCAAAGAGGCTTTTGAGCTATTTGGCAAACTTGCAGGGGGGAATTGATCAACAACTCTCAACACACCCAAAAGTACCCAGAGTTCAAGATCAGGGAGTAAGCACAGCTTGGGTTCACAACTCTGAGTCTGTAATACTTTTTGAACCCAACCCATAATCTTGCAAGCAACTCACTGGGCTCAGAAGACAATTTCCAATCCCTGCAATCACAGCAACAACATGGCATAGCAACATCCCTGCCTGTTTGCTCAGAAAGCTCCCTTTTCTTTGCAATCAAATGCTTCAGAGAACTTCTGAATGGCATCTAGCATGTCTTGGTCACCGCTCTCTTCTTCCAAAGTGGACCCATTTTAGTCTAGGTTACACCATTTTGCAAGATACTCAAGTGGACTTCTGTCATCATCAGATACTTCAGTGGCTTTTCGTTTTAGTGCTGAAGGGGTTCCAGCATTTGTATCCAGCTTGCAACATGCAATTATCCGATCAATCTTTAGCCATTCTGGCCTCCGCTGATCAGTAAATTCAGCTCCATATTGAGAAGTTACCCTGCCAATTGAGCCAGATCAATCAGTGTATAATTGGAGAACATCATCTCTCTCTCCCTCTCAAACTCCATCTGCTGACACAAGTGGAGTATTCAAAAGTTTCCAGTACAAAAACTTCTGCACAATGTCTCAGAAAAGACTGATAAACTGCAAAACAATGTGAAGGTGCATGACAACCTTCGCTGATATCTTACAAGTCACTGTCAATCGAAATGCAAAAGCCAATCTTCAGGGACCTACGAATTTCAAAAGAGTCCCATGAGTTGTGATGAGTGACATGTGGAACTCAACAAATACAGAGGTTAACAAGCATTGCAACCATTAATTGGGTCCTGAGTTTAGATCCTGCCTTGCCTAAACCCTAATACATTTCAAGATGAAAAGGCTTATATGAAACACAGGGGGGCTAAGCCATCAATCTGCATACATTGCTTTCCTCGAAGTTAGAAACCATGGGGCACCGCTAGCATCCCAACAGAATCTATGAATGAAATAGCAAGGTATCTCAACAATACCGTGAATGATGTAGCAAGGGAGAGAATTCTACATGACAGGCATCATACATACATACCCAAGTATCATGTCAGTGAGAAAGAGAGCTCCATTTTATGAGATACTGGAGATTCCTTCCCTTTGAAGATGTCAAACAATCAAATTCACCAGGAGAAGCTCCCTAAAATTGCCTCAATCTTCTTGGTAGGAGGAATTGATTCAGATGATAACTTTTTCTTGCTCAGCTTGCTAGTGCCAGCTGACATTGACCCTTGGTGGATACACATTGGCAACAACCAGTCTCCATAGAAAGAATGAAATGCTTCATCACACTTCAGCCCATCACACAACAGCATCATTTCTGCTGCACCTGCAAAGAACCCAACCAACCATCACATGCTCATCCCTTTTCAAAGCTTGTGAAAGTCACATGATAATCACCTAAGGTCAAGGTAACAAGGAGCTGAGATCAAGATGAGTAGTACAACCAGCACTTATCATCATCATCAGCACTTCATGTCTCCAAGAAACCCACTACTGGAAAAAGCAGTAAAACAGAACTGTACAGATTGAAGGAGACATTTGTCTCTCCTATGTTAGATTTCAAACAAGTGGGTGCTCTTACTTTGCACACCAAACAAACTTCCTCATCAGAGAAGTTCTGGCTCCCCTTTTTGATTGCCCCCTTTCATCCCACAGACTCTGCTTCACTTCTGTACCACAAATGATTGTGAGTTATGATCAACTACAAACCAGGATTCCAGCAGCCAAAAACCACACAGATTTCACAGGGACAAAGATGGAGAGGGTAAAACAGAAACAGGTGGTATCTCAGAAGATATGTGCTCATCCTAAATAGAAATGGAGATTGGTAAAAGCAGCAAGCTTAGGATTCTTCCCAAAGATGCTAATTGCATATTCCTTATCAGCATTCACATCAAATGGACCACATTCTACAGTAGGCAGGTGACACAACAGCATAGTATCACAATTCATGCAGAAATATTACTGCAACATCTGATCCACCAGCCCAAGAGTGTGCAAGCACAAACAAAATGAGGGAAGTAAGTCATTCAATATACTAGAGAGAGTAAAATTTCACTGCATTGTGTGTTGCAGATTGGAAAAATTGTTGTGCTTCCATCCAGTCAACTCCTTTTGTGAGCAGGTCATTTACCAACACATACAAGTCGGCACTACATTTGACAGAACCCAAGCACTTGAACCACTCCTGCTCTCCCTGCAAATCCACACATCAGACTAGCCTTCTGAGGTGGAAGATGGGCAGAAAAGAAGACAAACAAAGGGTGCATTTCATCTACTCAAAACAACAGCAGATCTAACAAAAATGAATAAACACATGACATTTGCAGGAGGACTAGTCCAAGCAAACAGGTGGAGCAGCAGACCTGGATTTTCCATGAGTTGGTTTTGATGTTGGGCCTCAGGATTCGGGCAAGCTTCTCAACAAAGGGGACCAAAAGCAGGATACTTCTGGCTTCCACAGCAGAGTCTATGCCCACATGCCATGCCTGCCACCATGCAGGCCTGTTCAAAGACACTCCTTTGTAAGGCAGCCTATCCTCTACACAAGCATCCACCCCAAAGTGCAAACTGTAAAACTTTTTGTCAGCCACACATAGAATTTAGGGTAGGCCACAAGTTGAATGAATCTTTTATCTATTGAGATTGCAGCAAAGAAAAGCTCCACAACAACTCTTTGAAAGGTAACCACAAAAAAAATTGAGGGATGCAGTCATGAACCTTATGAGTGCCACCACTCACAAAGTGCCAGACCCAGCACCATCATCATGAATACCCATGACAAAATGCCATGACTCCTGACTGACTTACATCACCTCCAAACAATAGTGAGTGCAAACAAGTAGGAAAAAAATGCAACCCAATATTATAGATTAAGTTTGTCCTCAGCTTAACAAAGCTCCCCTGGTTGAAATGAGAAAGCTTTCAAGCAATCATTTTGAAGATCCCAAAGGCAGTTTCAGGGCCTTCCTCAATAGATTCTTCTATAGACAGGCGAGAATTGTACAGGGTGAAAGGCATAGGTTAAAACTTGAGACTAGTTGCACATCATTTACAAGATGGAAAACCCTCTCCATCAGAAATAGGCAAACAAAGAGGAGGTGGGAGGGGAACAGAGCGGCAAAGGTTTAAAGAAACAGGAATCCAAATTATTTTGTCCATTCCAGCAAAACGGAAACTAAAAGCCACAACAAGAATGAGTTTGCAGCCATAAAATGGCATGTTCTTTGTGATGCAAACTCAAAAAAAAAGTGAATTGACTCTCAAATAGCTGAAAGGAGAGACGTACAGTCAGAAGAAGTCTGAAGTCCACTGTTTGCTTTTTAAGCAGGCTCCCAAGCTTGGAATGCATATTCTTCACACGGTGGCCTTCATCCACTGCAGCTCATTGCATCCACAAATACTGTGTGTCAAATGTCACATTGCTAACTGCAGAATCAGACCACATCATGCATCTGGAAGGTAGTGCATCTATTCCAGTGCACACAAACATGTGGCTTACAGAGCTAGAATAACTACAGATGGGTGTGAAGCTTATGCAAGCACAGTTGGAAATATATGTGAGAAACACTTTCTCTGAACTGTTTTGTAATACCCAAGATTTATCTGGATTTGCACAGCATAGTTCTTCTTGACCTCTTCTACAGGCTACATTGCAGCTGTCATTTCCTTCACAAAACTAGAATGGGAGTTGGAAAAAGACCAGCCCTGCTTAGTGGACTCAAAGCTACACCTAACCCTGTGCTTTATGCAATAGACAAAGTATCCTTGTGATTCACAAAGCAACTTGACATGAGTCAAAAACTAACCTATGATGCAGGACCACTCAAATTTCTGCAGACAGGAATTGCCACACATTGACAAGTCATAAGATGTAACCAAGACATCAAACAATGGGGCTTCATCCCATCTGCTGTGTGAAACTCATATTCCCTAATCAATGCCCGTGCAGTCTGGCCACCTTCATATACCACAGCATTGAGGTCTGCACCCCACTGCTGTAACTCCTGCAATATATGAAATCAATGCCAATTTGTCATTCATATAGTGAACATGCATAAACAAGAATAAAATGCTGAGCAGAGACTAGTTCCACATCTTCATTATCAATTTTCTGTTGACTAAAAACATGCACTTCACATAGTGGCAGGTCCTAGACAATGAATAGTGCAGGAATTTGAGTCTGGGTAGAGACATAGAAGACTAACACAGACAGAGAGAGAGAGTATGCTATAAACCTACCTGTTCCCAGCCAGGAAGGGTGCTCTTGGGTGCAATGACCAAAAAATGGCTTGCTGCTGAGCTTCTCATGCCCAAGGCACATCATGAAATTTATGGCTTGAATGGTCTTGCCCAAATCCATCTCATCTGCGACACCCATAAGTCTAATCCTTTAGGGTTCTTGAATATGTGAAGCAAAGAAGTCCATCATAGAACATTATTGCACTACTCTCAAATCGCAATTGTGCCACTATCACACAACATACCTGCAATAGAGGTGCATCCTGCCATCACAATTCATACAACTCACCAGCAAGAATGACTTGCTTGGTTAACAATAAATTCAATAATATTTAATGTGTCTATTTCCAAATATGAATGAAATCATCTAAAGCCAGATGGTATCATTTTGATCAGTTTATTCAGCTGAGATCAGAGTCATTTCTTCATATTGCAACGCTTAATTGAAGTCATATGGGTGCCTTGTAAACATATCTCCATTCGTATATTGATTATAAATTATGGCTTACGTAAATTAAACCCTAAGGATTTATCCCTCTAGACGACATTTGCTGATTATGAGTGTTGCACACCCTGATCATCCTCTTTGATGAAAATTTTCATTAGGTCTTTTATTGAATGAGATGAAGCTCAGTTTGCGCATTGAGTTGTGGAGAACAAACAATAAAATTTCTTTATTTCTATTCAAGTTTCCATTTCGTTCTTTTTATGTTACTTGCTCACATAAAATCAATACTTCAAGCCAAAAAAAACCTTCAATCATTGGTCACTACAAGGCAAAACACCTGGCATATTCTTCGATTGAACACTATTGTGTACATTACATGGCAGCCTCAAACTCATTGAATCAATTGAAAGTGCATATGTTTTCAATGATTTTGGATTAGCACTGCATATAATAAATTTGAATCTGGTGACTTCAGGCAATCTTTTCTTCAATTTTTTCCTGACATCCAAATCTATTTATATTTAGATTCACTTATTCCTTCTTAAACAATATCCAATGACTTCTCTCCTGCAATCAAGGGAATAATTCTTTTTAAATGTTTAAAATTTCTCAACTATATTATTATTTATTTTAAATGTAAATTTTTTGATTGGCTTGTTGCCCTCTTTTATTTCCATTCAATTTTTTCCTGATACTGGTTCCTTTGTTCAAAAATAAAAACCATAGAGACAATGTGCTTGAATCCAAAACGAGAGGATTTGATAATTGAACAAAGTTGAACTTTGAGAATTGGATTAAGATGTGTAGTACACCACATCAAAATTAGGAAAGACTACTTGAATTCTTCTTCTAAAGCTGAAATCTAACACAACCGAATGCAAAAACAACATCCAAAATCAACTTCAATTTGTTTAGGGGTAGTATGGGTCATTTTATCTTCCTTGTCAACACTCAATTCCCAATTGTTTGAGTTATCATCGCCCTCCTCTCTTTCATGTAAAGAGTGAACGTAATGAAGTTATTGCAATAATCTAATGATGTGAAAGAATGTGTTTATAGTTATATTGACTCTTACACACAATGTTCAAAGAAAATACTTTATCGTTTCCAAATTTTGAGGTTGTTTGACATACAATGATTCATACTAGTGCATATTTTTATAGCCCTTGTACTTCAAAATTTGTAGTCCTTCTACCAAGAATAATCCATTGTTAATGTCGCATCTAGTTGAAGGTGAGCAAGAACATCACAACAAGTATCAATAAATGGAAAGTGCCATATGCAATAATTAAAGCTAATAAGAGGCTAGCTAAAACTTGCATTATTGCATTGTCAAATCATTGTTGTGGATTAAAATTCTTGGGTGTTAATGCTTGGCAAACTCAAATATGAACATATTCAATACATCATTTGTGTCTCTTTGAACTTTTGGATGTCCCTCTTCGTCATGACAAGCATTTCATATTTGTTTTCTCCATTGGAAGATGTTGCATTCTCTATTTCTTCCTTGCTTAAAACAATTAAAATATTCCATTTATCAAGTTTTTTTTTCCTCCTACATTGTTTTACACTTCCAACCTTTTTTCTTTTTGTAAGGAAAAAGATTGAAATTGTTTGCAAATTATTTTTTCAACTCTTAAATTGTGTTTGAATATGTTGCAGCCCTAACCTTGGGTTCGCCACCAAGGCAAGGACTTGCAAAGGTGTGGGCCAAGAGTGAATTTTGGGAATCCCATTTCATGTTCCTAGGTGCGTAGGAGAGTGTGAAGGAATGAACTTCCACACTCCCAAGTGAGCTTCCACTCTGGGAGTTAGAGTTTTAATGGACTCCCAAATTTTCAAAAAGCGATTGCAAGGGTCAAAACCCATTCGATTAAATTTTTTTAAATATCATTAGAAAGCTCTTGGAACATAAATGTCTAAAATGAGCTCCCATGACCCATTTGAGTATTTAAAACACAAGTTATGGTCAAAAAAAGGGTTGAGAGTCAAAATTGTCAATTTGACTCCCGACCACAAAAAGTCGATAATCACCTTGATTTCCTTGTGTGTAGGTGGTGTGCCACATATTGTTGAAAAGCTCTCGACAAGGGCTAAAACTTTGTTTTAGACCTCACCTCAATTAAAGGTTTGCACACAAAGGGTTCAAAAATATATAAAACAATTTTGAGCTCATTTTTGTAAATCATAAATTAAACCATATTTCACATAATAATCCACTCTTAAAAACTTGGTCCATATCTGAAATTGATTCCTATTATTCCATTTGGAACACTTAATAATGAAAATGAAAATATTAATTCAAATGATTTTTAAAAAACTTATGGATTCAATTATCACATTTTATAAATGAATACAAATTAATTTTCTCTAAATGATAACAACTATTAAATAAAATTTATTTATTTATGTGTGTGAAAAAATAAACTGGAAGAATATATGAATAGAAAAAAATAATAAATATTTCAAACTTTGTTTTTACACTTGTCATCCTTCTTAATTCAAAACTCAATCAAATTTGAAATGTTTTTTCAACTGAAATAAAAAATATTTAAAAAAATTTGTTTCAAAATATGTCTAATAATCAAAGTGAGTAACTTACCAAGAGATTACATTTAATTTAATTATTTTAATTTAAAAATACCTATTTTAAAACAAAAACATTATAACCTTCATTAATTGTTGTATTCCAATTTTTTTATTACATTAAATTTAGGGCATTTTGAGCATGATTTCCTTGTCATTTCACATGCATATTTACTTCCACCAAGTTAATCAAATAAAGGTATTTAAAATTATTCCATTAAATTCCCATCCTCTGAAATATATAACATAAGGTTTTTATTTTAATTATTTTTTTATGTTTTTTTTATGTGAATCATTTTTTAATTATTTTGTTCATGCAAGGTGGGAACACAATGCAAAGGAAAATCACTTTGTCACAAACACATTGGAAAACCCATATTTGATCGTATGGTTTTTTTCCATTTTTTTTTCAAAATTTTAAATTTTCTTTCAAATTCTAACCCTTAATATACTTTACAAAAATAGGGTCATGTCCACACTTGTTAAAAGTATCCATTTTTTATATCTAGAAATTAAAATTTTGAAAATCTAATCATAATGGGCATTAGAAAATAATTTAAAATATTTATTATAAGTTACAAAAATGAATTTCCATTAATATGCAAAAAAAAAAAGGTACTTTTTGAATGCTTAATGACATAATGTAATGAAAAAATACTTTTAAAAGGGGTATCATTATCAAAATACAAATATTATATTTGCAAATTTTGCCCCAACAACATTTGGCCATCCAATTATCCTTTTGTTTAGGATGACATTTGTTGGATCAATGAATCAGAATTTGGAAGATGAAAGGTGGGAATGAATTCAAAGGTTTAAAGGCTAGTTGGTGTTCAATGTGTCCATGGGGTCCAAACATGGTAAATTAGACTAAAAAGTATGTCCAACTAAAATTATATTAAAAAATAATATGACGATTTTTCACATAAAAATAAGAAAATAAATTGGAAAGTTTTTTATGTTTCATTTTGAAAACATCTATGCTTCCATTGGGTTTATAGTAAGTTAAGTGTAAAATTTGAAAAACTTTAGTATAATAAAAGTAGGTAACAAGTATGTTTGAAATTGATTGGCCAATATGTTTTTCAAACATACTTTTACCTTACAAGGTAGATATATTGAGATTAGAATGTGAAAAAGGTGAAAAGCCACAAATACCTTTTAAGAACCCATTAATTCAAAAAATAATAAAATATAATATTTCATCTATTTACAACCTACTTAAAGGCTATAAAGTAGATTGTGAGCTTGTTAGAAATTCCGTGAATCTATTTAAACTTATTTTAAACATGTAATCTTTATTTAAAGTTTTAACAAAGTTGAAAAAAATATTCATATTAATCATTAAATTAAACTAAATTTCTAGTTTAATTTATCAAAAGCCTACTTGATGGCTACTTTTTATTTATTCTACAAGGAACATACACACTTTATTTTACCATGCTTGAACCCCATGTTGCTGGTGTTCTATAAGGAAAACAGTTGCATTTTAGAAGTTGATAGAAAAAGAAGAATTCAACTTAGAATATGTGAATGACAAGGAGCATAATAATGAATGTTACAAGTGGGTACTCTCAATGCCCAATGTATCCACTTCATAGGTTGGGGTATTGTGAATTTTTGTTGCCAATGTTTACTACTTAAAATCAGTTGGACTAGCAAAGTTTGCATGTAAAGGGTTGCCATTCGAAATGCAAAAAAGTTATTCAAGTTTTACAAGCTAATTCACTCATTATTCAATTTTCAATTTGGTCTTGAAACCTTTGAAGTCTTAGGTCAGATCTCAATTCTAGACTCAAGAACTTAAAAGTCCTAGGTCAACACTCATTTTGTTCATAATTTTGAGCTTCATTAGTACTATTACAAGCTCTACTACAAACATTGATTGGAAAAATGATATAACTTATAATTGTGCCTTCTGAAATGGTGTGTCGATTTCATAAGTCTTGTGTTCAACTACTTTGATGAGTCACAAAACATAGAAATAGATAATAAATGCCAATTGAATGGATGAAATGCAATTCAAAGAACTAAATGATGTTTTTTTATTGCAACTTTGGTTGCATTGTTTTTCAACTATACTATACAATTACAAGTCACCCTTGCAAAGAATACAAGTTGCGCACTCTTGTTAATGTGAACATCATGTAAAATGCTACACAATAAACATAATGACGACCAAGGTTACATAATCATCGTACCAATGAGAGTTGAGGTTGTTTACGTAGGGTGCTTGTTTGTTGTTGTCACACATGACTAATCCTAACGAGAATTGAGATGCTCTGCTTTCATCTAGAAAATTTATCCATAAAACCCTTTAATCTAACACTAAAGGGTTATTATGTTAAATTAAATGATCGGTGACAAGGAGAGTTGACAATAATTATGGTAAATTATGGGGGAGGAGAGGGACATTTAATTAATTCATGACGACCTAGAATGAGATTTCTGCAATTTAACGAACCCTCAAAAGTGGCATAATATGCGCTCAAAAGTGGCATAATGTTCCCTCAAAAGTGGTATAATGTGCCCTCAAAATCCTTCAGAATCGCCGTCAGTGGCTACCAAACGCCTTTCTTTCTTCTTCTCCAACGGAACGTGTGTTTTTTGCGATGCTGCAGCAGCAGCACGACATGGAGGTGTTCCTGCAACAGCTCTTACTGGACCCCAATTCGCCCATCTCCGATCGCTGGCGGGCTCTCTTCACTCTCCGCAACTTGAAGGGTGATGGACCTCGCCAAGCTCTCATCAAAGGTCGGTCGGTCGGTCGGTCGGTCGGTCGATAAGTCTTTCTGTCTGTCCGGTTTAGTATTTTTATTCTGTGTTGTAGACCGCCCAGGTTTTCTTTTCTTAGGGTTTCTCGAATCTTGGTTGATGGAAAGATTTTCACTTGAGGTTTTGGTATGTGGTGTTGTTGCATCTTGTTTGTCTTTGTTTGGTTTTTTAGGGTTTTTTTTAGGGTTACTTTTTGGTGGAGGGGGAGTGAAAGTAGAGAGCTGAATTTGATGGTGTGCCTTGTTGTTCGGGGTTTTGTAGCGATGAGCGATGCATCTAACCTGCTGGCGCATGAGGCAGCATTCGCTTTAGGGCAGATGCAGGATGTGGCTGCCATTCCAGCACTCTGCACAGTACTCCAGGATACTTCTTCCTTCCATCCAATTGTGCGTCATGAGGTAAGTATGTATGTTCCCTCTGCCAATTTATTTCTTGGCTGATTGCATCATCTTTTCCCCCTTTTTTTGTGAAGGTTTTGTTCTGCTGCATGTCAACTCTTTTTTTGTCTATGTGTTTCAGGGGAAGCAAGATGAGTTTTGTATACTTTCATGTATGATCTTTCCGATGCATTTGTGTATGTACTATCTTTGCAGGTTCCATGCTTTTGATAGACAAAATTGAACAGTGTGTAGGTCTGTGAAGAATGTGACAGAAAGCAGAAGATACTCTCTTATCATCAGCACAATACAATTCAAGGAAGAGGGAAGATGTCTGGTAACAGTGGGGTGGAACACTTGCAGGCAGCAGAGGCCTTAGGAGCGATAGGAGCAGCAGAGTGCACACCACTTCTACAGGAGAGCCTTGTATCAGATCCAGCACCTGAAGTACAACAGACATGCGAACTTGCACTTCACCGCATCCAACAAGGCCAGGCCCTTGACAACACACAACAATCACCCTTCCTCTCAGTTGACCCTGCAGTGGCTGCTTTGTCTTCTTTGTCTGTTGCTGATTTGAGGTAAAAAAATTTAGCATGACATTCTAGAAGTCTTATTGATATAGCAGAGGGAAACCTTTGGGTGTTTTGTGTGAATAATTTGTTACCCATTGCAATAGATGCCTCTGCTCCTGGTTTCTCCAACAAAGCTCATGGGGTGAAAGGTTGGATGGCATGCAATGGGCTGGCAAAGGAAGGTGCTGCTGAATGAGAATGTTCCAATGTATGAGCGGTATGCTGCCTTATTTGGTCTTCGCAACCATGGTGATTCTGAGGCTGTGAATGCCATAGTTGCTGCTTTACAAGCCCAAAGTGCTCTTCTCCGACATGAGGTTTGCAGTGCATGTCTCTCCTTTATTTTTGCTGTCAGAACTTTGACAATTCTTTTTGCTGTAATAGTTACTTATATTCCTGTTGAAGTTCATCTGCCTGCATTTCCATTGCAACCTATCCACTCATGCACCATGTAGTCCCTCCCTCTCTCTGTGCTCTTAGGTTTAGATGCTTGCTTGTTCAGGGAAGAAGCTGAAGCATAATGATGTTTACCCTCACAAGTTTATTGCAGCTTGAAGCAGGATACTATCAACTTTTTTAATTAGCTAGATGTCTTTTGAGTTGAAGTCCATGGGGAGTCATGGCAGTTAGTCAAATGCTATTCATGATGATGGTGATGATCTGTACTTTGTGGGCAACACTCATAAGTTTATGAATTCAGTCATTCTCACCATGTTAGTTTTGGTTCTGCTGGAAGTAATGCAGATGCTACCTTCAAAGCTTTGTTGTGGATTTTTCTCTGCAATCTGATCGATATATTCTTGCAACAAGGGTTCTGTATAGCAAGCACTACACATGACTAGTGTCATTATTACTGTCAACAGGTTGCTTATGTTCTGGGCCAGCTTCAAGACAAAGTGTCCACTAAGGCTCTAGCAAGTACACTTCAGGACACAAGAGAACATCCTATGGTGCGCCATGAAGCTGCTGAGGCCCTTGGCTCTATTGCTGGTATTGCCTTTTCTTGCCTTCAATGTTGTGGTTGATTATGGCTTGTGCAACTCTCAATCTGTCTTCCTATTTTCCCTTAATACACATTGCTTCAGTGGCAGACTGGGCTGGGATATATCTTTCAAAGCCATGAGAGACAAGTTGTTAGAAGTTAAACATTGTCTTTAGGCTTTAAAAAAATGAGGGTGGTGTTTGTGGAATGTTTGGATGGAGATATGAATTGGACATCTATGTGAAAAATGGTGGGGCAAATGTGGATTTTGCAGATGAGGAGAGTGTGGAGTTGCTAAAAGAATTTCAAAAGGACTCAGAGCCCATTGTGGCACAAAGTTGTGATGTAGCCCTCTGCATGGTTGATTTGGAGCGCAGTGGCAAACCTTTTGAGGTCTGTTTTTTGTTCTCCCTCATAGTAGGACATTAGGACAATTTCTTTTGAGTATGGTTCTTGGTAGGGCTGAAAGGAAAAGAAGTTTTTGCATCCATCAAAGCTTGAAGGACCTGATGTATTTGTTCCTTGCCATGCAGTTGTTCCATGACTTTGAGAAACCACTTGTGAGATAGCAAATGTGTCAAAGGAGGTGGCAATGCAAAGAGAGACCAGGTGGATCAGGAGGGGATGCAAATTTCCTTCAGCTCTAAATTGCACAGTTTGATGAGCCTGTCCTGGGTGGTTTGCAATAGATCAGTTCGAGCATGGTTAGGTGCAAGGCTGTTAAAGCTGGAGGAATCTGGCATTACATATGCATTCCCTTTGCTTATTCAATGCTGTAACAGATAACATGGATTGATTAGTGCCAGTCACAAATGAGGTTGCAGAAAAATCTGTTGGTTTTGAGATCATATTGCTTTTCACCTGCAAACATTGTGGCTTCATAGAGGAAATCATTTGAGTGGCTACTGTTTCCTTTCCAATCGCTAGAGTTCTATTTTGGAAAGTGCATACTTCTGCAGCAGGATGCAGGGATTGAACAAAGACCCTAAAGCTTGCCACTTGCAGACTGTATACTAAGAACAAATTCAAATTTGACCACCTAAAAACAATGATCTCAGTTGGAGGTGATCTCCGCAGAGGGGAACGAGGGGTGTAAAGTTCTTCACACTTTCAAGCACAAGTTGGAAGCCTAGTTTTCTTCTTTCTATTTTTTTCTGACTACTTGCACCTTGGTGTAAGGGTGAAACTGAGTCTGCAAATTTGGTGGTTGCTCAGCTTGTTTTTGAATCCTCAATTGGAACAATTCACCTAGTGGCAGTGGTGCATCTGTGACCATGTCTCCTATTGGTTTTGTCTTGGCAGTTACTTTGAAACTTGCATATTTGAATGCATTTTTTTGGATTTCTTGCCAGAAGTTTTGTCCTTTTTCATTGGGCAGGCAGAACAAGAGAGGGAGGGAGATGGAAATAGTTGTGGTAGCAGCTTGCTCTTCTGCCTCACCACCTGTGGACCTCCCCACACTTGAAGCATACATGACTTACTTCACCTGGTAAGTTGCATTCACATCATCATGCATCTTGTAATAGAATTGAAGCAATGTGCCAGGTTTCATTACCCACCTCTTTAGATTGAGGATGAGTTCAAATAGTAGTGCTTGTGGACAGTGTAGAGACTTTGCTGCAAGATTACCCTGTCACAGAACTCTGAAAGGAATGGGGGCCGGATTATTGAGGGCATCATTCAATGTATTTGCGGAAGTGATGGTTGCTACATGAACAAGTGAGGAGTTTGGTCTTCCAAAGACCACATCATAGCAAATGATGTGGGCACTGATGGGTAGGACTGTGTTAGTAACCATCAAGATTTGGCAAGTGCATGTTACAGATGGATAAGATAAGGTGGGCTAGCTACTACACTTTCTTGCCACACATTTGACAGTGGAAGATATCTGCATATCACAGAGCAAAGACAGTGGACATATTTATTAGATGGAAAATGTCTTCTGTACTCATCATATGAACTAGTTTACCACTAGACAATTACATGACATATTCTTTCAGCTGCCTATGATCCATGTCCAACATTGGTGTGACAAACCTGTGACCTGTTTATATTTACATCTAATGCACCTCTACTACTTTCTTTCCACCAATTTAGACTTAATTCCTCATGTACTCATCTTAAATGCTCCTTTCATTACACTTGGTCCTTTTGCACACCTCATACCTCAAAAACACTTTGCCCTTAAAAGAAATTATGCTAATGAACCCAACCAATCCAAGACAAGAGAATGACAAAGTTCTGAACAAATCCACAAGTGTACTATCTCATGGTTTCTCCACAAACAAATCTTCAGACAATTTGAGACAGGATAAAATTCAGAATGAGAACTGAACAAGAACAACAGTGGAAGAGGCAATAGACAACACAAAGGAACTTTCATAGGATGATCTTTATGAGGACAAATGCTTCATCCATACATATGCACTTCTAAGACTCCACAAAATACACACATGGACTATGTGGTCAAAAAGGTGCTTGAAGTCCAACAAGGAATTCAGTGAAGGTGTTACATGCATTCCAGAACTGGCAGCCAATCCAGAAACCATCACATTGAGAGCAACTTGAAAGAGGCTAGTCATTGAAGTTGAGAAATATGTTACAGTGAACAGTTCCAGATTTCAATGGAAGGTACTGAGGCACATCTGCAGTAGTTTGTGACGTTGGATATCTGAGGGGTTCAACTCCTAGACACAAGTCACAATTTATATGATGTGCAGAGTATATCCCTGACAGCAAAGGGAGAAATGGTGTGATTTGATGCTACTATCGACTGGACTAATATTACTTTGTTTACACTGTGACAAAGAAGATAGTGAAGCAAGAAACTGATGAACCTTGCTGAGTCAATCTTTTCACCAGATTTAGGCAGAAAGTGCTTGTTCAAGGATGCTGTTGTCCTCCACTAAAGCTGCTGTTCTTGCAAACTCTCTCTCATCCTGCCTTTTGGCTGCCTCAGTTTGACGCCGTCTGACTTCAAGAAATATAAGTAAAGCAGTAACATCTGCTGGATTTACGCCTCCCACCCTTGAGGCTTGTCCAATGTTTTGAGGCCGTATCTGCATCAACACGACACACACCCAATGAGAAGCTTCTATAATATGTGTTTCATCAGGGCAGAGGGAAAACTATGAGGATTACCTGATTCGAAATATGTGATCACACAACAAGCAGTTGGTTATTGTAGCATTTACAAAATGATAAATAATGACATTAGACTGTATAGAACACTGCTCCAACCAACACCCTTTTCACTTCATTCAAAGGTGAAAATGGCAAAATGGGGTTGCATAGCACATTGAGGGCATTCAATTTCTAAGCAGAGAAGGTGACATTCTTTGTGGACTCCAAAACATGCAATGTTCTCAGTGAATAAATCTCTGCGAAAACCAGTAGTCTGGAGTCTTAAGGGGATTACTTACTTTTGAAAGCTTTTCACGGGCTTCCATTGATAATGTACGAATTTGATGATAGTCAATGTCTTCTGGAATCACCTTGTGCTGCTTATGCACCATCTATGCACCCAAATTTCCCCAAGGTGAAGTCACAGTGAGTCCCCAGCAATAAGGCTAGATTTCAACTTTCAAAATCTTTAACAGTAGAACAGCATAGTGCAAAGCAAGAACACCTCACACACTTACAACCATCACTGAACTGATATACCAGCAGGCATATGGTGTGTGAGAAATCCCCTATACAGCAAGGAAAAATGTCATTTCAGAAAGATCTTGACTAGTTCCATAAATATGATCTTGAACAAATGGCAAATCAAAAGAGCTGAGTGACCTGTTCAAGCTGGTTTTGCTGCCGCATAATAAAGCCTTCATACTTGATATCAATCTCCACACATTCCTTCTCCATGTCTGTAAGCTCTGGGTTGCCATAGCCATGTCTGTCCAGTACTGAATAGTGGACATGAGGGCGCTTCAACAATGTTTGCAAGGGAACCACTTCCCGGATGGCCTGCCCTGACACCTCTGCCACCTCCTCTGCAATTTTATCTGACACTGCAAACACAAATATTAACTCCAGGTGTTGTAGTTGCCTATATATTTCACCCATACCTGTAGGAACTGTAGGACGGAAAGAAGCAACATCTCTAAGTAAAGAGAAAGAATCCTTTGCAATGAGGACATTAATTCAATAGGAGCACAACATCTCTTCCAAGCAGAGCATCTATTTTCTATGCCCGATTGTAAAGCCCGTGTTCCTTGCCTCTTGACATCATACGAAGAATTCACCAGAAAATCAAGAAAATCCAGAGGCCAAGACAGAAAATCCTACTAGAAATTCGAGTTGTCTGCAATCTCTGTTTTTCTGCAGCAATTCGTGCTTGCTTCTGCTCAAACAACGACCACATGCGATCATCAATAAGCCCCAATTCACGCCCAAGAGGAGTCAGGCGACTGTCTGCATTGTCAGCCCGTAACAGGAGCCGATGTTCTGACCGACTGAATATCAAAGCCAGGTTCACAAGATGTCAGAATCCACCTCACCAACGCAATGGCACTTAGAGGAATTAATCACATAAACTGTCTTGGAGAAGAGAAAAGATCACTATGTTCACTGCAGAAGTGTTGTAACCTATGACTCATCAACAACACATTTTTAAAATGAGATTTCCCCTGAATACTTGGTGTACCCATGTGGCCAGTAAACCAGATGGATGTTATGCCCTGTGAGGAAATGAGAACCTTGTCAACATTCGGTATGGCTCACGGAGATCCTTAGTCACTAGGTCATCAATCAGTGTGCCAATGAAGCTGCTTTCTCGCTCTAGGGATAAGAGTTGCTTGCCGGATGTAAGCAGTGCAGCATTGATGCCTGCTACCACTCCCTGCCATGTACAATACTTTGCCTTGAGAAGGAAATCTAGATCATGGAAATGAACTTGATAAAACTGTTGTTATTTCCAACATCCCTCTTAAATTTCATGACAATGGCAACAGTGAGTGGAAGTGACCTGAGCAGCTGCTTCTTCATAGCCTGTGGTGCCATTGATCTGGCCACTGAAAAACAGGCCCTCCACCTTTTTGGTCATCAAGGTGCGATGACATTGGTGGGCAGGCAGGTAGTCATATTCTACAGCATATGCAGGTCTTAACATTGAACAACTCTCCAATCCAGGCAGTGTTCTTAAAAGTGAAAGTTGTAGTCTCTCAGGTAAGCCTGTTGAAAATCCCTGTTTCACACCAAGATGATTCAACACACAAGAAGTCAAGTATCCTGTATCATCTCTCAGGTGCAGCTGGACCTCAGAATAAAGCCACCAAATCAGAGACATTAAATCAAAAACACACATTATATACAGAAGGCATTCCCAGCAGACTTCCTATGTATCATTGGTGGCCATTTCACCAGGCAACATGATCATGGTGATTGCATTCCAGCAAATCACACCAAACAAATATGACCAATCAGAGTTTTTTTCTCAATTTTTTTGATGTAGCCACAGTGGCAACCATCCACAAGAGGAAAACCCAAATTTGGCTACAGGTCAGAGAGGACAGTAGACAGTTTCTAGAATTCTGCTATGTTTTGGCATCCATGAACCCAGTGTCCAAATATGGCAACTTTCATGTTTTTCTCCTCAGAATGTGGCAAACTAAAATACATCTTAAAGGAATTTTGTGATGATAAAAAAGAAAAGTGTCATGTAGATGCAAAATTTTGTACAAAATAATTTGGCTGTGACCAATCAATCAGAAATAAAGAAATGACAGTTGTAGACAACAAACTGACCTGAACATAAAGTTCTGGAACAGTTCGACCTTCAGGCTCCAGAAAAATCTGATGAGATTCCTTGTCCTTAAACCGCACTATCTGCTCATCAAAAGAAAAACAAACACAATTCATCTGGACAGAGAAAATGTAAATTACAACAATACCCACAAACATCACAGCATCAAGAAAGGCAATAGCTTTCAAAATGGGGGTTACACATACTTGAAATCAAACTTGTATTTCCTATAGCAATGAAAAGCTGCTTGCTAAAGCGGTGCCTAATAAGCACATTGAAATGTAAGGACAACCATCATCAGTACCTTGTCTTCAATTGATGGGCAATACCGTGGCCCCTTTGCTTCCACCCATCCACCATATGTGGGTGTTTCATGCAGATTGTCCATAATCATCTGATGTGTGGCTGCTGTAGTCCTTGTTAGGTAGCAGCACATTTGTTCTCTCTCTATGTGCACTGCTGGGTCCACACTGAACCATCTAACCTGCAGTGACAAGGCACAGGGCAGATATGTTGTGAGTGTGAGATCACACAGCCATGGCAAAGCAGGTCACAACACACAAGAAGCCACTTTTACATGCAGTCTGTCCTCCTGCAGACTCAATCTCTGCTTCAATTACACTCAAGAAAAGTCATGTGCCAATTGAAGTGAGGCCAGGTGTATGCTTGGAATAGAACTCCCGCTTTCTGGAAACCATTAGAACATTGAAATCACTTTACTGCTTGCTTTTTAAAAATATGGCCTCAAAGCTTCTGTCACCATGAGAAACTCCTCAAACCAGAGATTAGCACTTGTGACCCTTCTATGTGCCTTTGACCAAAACTCCCTACAAAATTGGAGACTTCTTAGTGTGCACAGAGTGATAAGAGCTACAATTCCAGAACTGGCAATTCATTGCCAATGTATGACATACCACAGACACAATCACAAGGACATAGCAGGAAAATCCAAAGAGTGATGTCAAGACCATACCTCATCATCCCCAGGTTGTCGCTCCAGCTTGCTAAAATCTACAGAGCGGATATCAACTCGAGCTGGAGTTCCAGTTTTGAGGCGATCAGTTTCAAATCCTAAACCTTGGAGATTCTCAGTGAGGCCAACAGATGCTGACTCACCAGCTCTGCCTGCAGCCATGGAAGCTTTGCCAACCCAAATCTTGCCATTCATGAATGTTCCAGTCGTGACAACAACAGAGGGTGCAAAGAAATCAACTCCAAAGAATGTTCGCACCCCAATCACATTGTCGTTACTACCTATCAACACCTCTGTAACCATTGCCTCACGTATATGCAGATTCTCTGTACTGTTACAAAAGCCACACAACAATCAGAAGGTAGATTTGTGCTGTATAGACAAAAGCAAAAAATACTGTCAGGAACTCCAGTGCCTGTGTTGTCACCAAACTTTCAGCAAAATTGAGAACTACAGGTGGTGATTTTTAAGAAATGATGCACCTCTCTACTATCTTCTTCATCTCTGCTGCATACTCCCTCTTGTCTGTCTGAGCCCGCAGTGCCCATACTGCAGGGCCCTTTGACCGATTCAAAACCCTCTTTTGCAAGTAACATCTGTAGAGAGAGCACACACATGGTGAAAGCCATGTGTGAAGAAGAAGAAGAATCTGAGAGAAATGGATGTTTGACAAAACTCCATAAATGTGTTGTGCAACCAACATAAAAGGTGGAAAATTCATGTTCCAGCTAAGCAGAAGAACAGCTGATGATAAACTGGAATACTGACGAGCTTTGCAAAGTACTAACCTGTCCGCCATCCTGCCAATTTCACCACCAAGAGCATCTACCTCATGCACCAACTGTGACTTTGCAGGACCTCCTACAGCAGGATTACATGGCTGTTGATCAGGACAACAATATCAAGAATGAGTCATTCATCTCTGAACAACTCTGTAGGGTTAGGGTTAGGGTTAGACAACAAAAAGTATAGAGCAAAGTGGAAAGACTTCCCCCTTGCACATTACCGGCTGATAATACAGAAGTGTACAAAATCTGTAAAAACTCTAGCTTTGTGTTTGTTCCAAAGCTGCGCCGGGGAACAAACCTGCCAAGCAATGCGGTCGAGATTTAGTGTCAGTAACAGGGTACGAGCTCCCATGCGAGCTGCCGCAAGCGCTGCTTCGCACCCTGCATGTCCTCCCCCCACCACAACAACGTCGTATCTCTCCTCCTCCTCCGTGGAGGAAGAGCGAGAGACTCCATTTCCAGCTAAAGCAGCAGAAGCCGAAGAGGAAGAAGAAGAAGAAGCTCTGCAACATATCCTAGTTCTAACACTCGTAATTGTGTAGCCTGATCTACTGCACAATTGCACTTTCCTAAACAGTTTATTCCAAGAGAACGCATGACTGCTGAACGGCGTAAGCGAGTGCTGCAAAACAGAAGAAGAAATCCTACAACTATTTTTCCCACTACACTTATGAAATTGAGCAACTACAGACGGAAATCGCAGCAACCACGAAGCCGGCGGAAATCTAGCGAGAATAGGCTGGTGCATGGAGAGAGGAGGAGGAGAAGGAGGAGAAGAGCAAGTGCAGCAAGGGTTTGATGAGAGTGCGAGAGCCGGAAGAGGTGATTTTAGCGAGGTAAGCGATGTCACACTCACTCTGGCCATTGCCAAACGAGCTTGCTTGCTACAGTCTTGATGTCATCATCTTCCCTGGTGGGTAAGCTAAACTCGAGCAAGAAACGATCATCTTCTTTGTTGCCCTCTAAAGCTCTCTTGGAGGAATGAGCGCCAAACCCTAACCCTAAAATGCATACCTAGCTAGCTAGAGCCTTACTCTAACCCACAAGTGCTAGACTTGAGCCTGGCTAAACTTGCTTGATTCATAGAAAATATTTTTTAAAATGAAATAAATATAAAAATATGAGAAAATGTATTGAAATTTCTATATTAAAAAAAAATTGAAATAGTTCAAAATTTCAAGAAAAGAAATATAATAATATAATGTATTTTAACAATGTTTAAGTTTCACACCTCACACATCTAGTGTTTTTTTTTTTTTTAAATTTTAATTTAATAAGGAAATGACTTATGTAGCCAAAGTGACTATCAACCATAGGAAGATGTAAAAAAGTGTCAATCATTTCTAGTGGCAATTATCCCTAGAAGGATTTAATTAAATTCGGCTATAAATGAAATATGAAATATAAACATTTAATCATTCTTCTAAAGCTTTCAATACACAATCAAAACCAAACATAAAATATGGCAATTTTAGAAAAAAAAACATGTCTTAATTTCAAAAAATAAAACCAATTTTTCAGTATATTAAATTTTTGGTGGGATAGACCTTAATTTCCAAAATTAATTAATTATTCATTTGAACATGAATGGCACCACTATGTGGGTACAATAGTTAAGCAACTCATTACATATGAAATTCACCCTAGGTAGGTGGAGGTAATATTTACATGGGTCAATGAGCTTATTCGTGTGTTTGTACATATAATATTAAGAAAGGTAGCATGTGAATTGTTGGATGTTCATCTCTTCTTAGGAGCAAGCCAAAGCTCGAGGATGAATCATAAAGTTTGTAACAACTTGTGTGATCGTAAAGTTGAGTAAAGAGCTTTGTTGTAAATCTTTGTTTCACTCGTTTAAAATTTTCCATAATTTTGTGTGTTTACAAGTAAAATTATTAAAAAAGGTTGAATTGTTAATAATTGTCAACATGTTGCAATACATGCCTTCTTGTTAGATTTAATTAATTAAAAATTTGAATAATAAAAATTCATGAGAATTTTGATGAATTGTATACAAATTTGTAATTCCCAAAGATGAATATTCTAAATGTTTCAAATTGAAGCAATGAAAATGTGAAAACTGGTTCATATTACCTAATGTAAGCTTTAGTAGCGCACATTTCATAAGAGGAAAAAATAAATTTAAAAATAAATAATCATATTAGACAAAATCTAGTCCAAATTTAAAAATTACAGCCTTTCTCTTGAATGATAATATCAAAATATCTTATGCAAGAACTACCATACATATGACACAAATGTTGATGTTTATTTAATTTTGGAAAGGCCCAATCAAAAAGAGAAAAACCTTGAACTCATTTCATATAATTTTTCAATAATTGAACTTAGCATCTATTCAATGAAAGTTAATGTCCAAAACCATTAGGATATCCCAATCTTCACAAACTATTGGGAGATATAGTATAATTACAAAATATTGTCGAAATTCTGAAATATTTAGATTGGGGCTATTGGACAACATTTTTTGAAAAAGTTAATTATTTTGATAAGTATTGTCAATTTTGAGTCATAGATACATTATAATGATTAAAAAACTAATGGACAAGCAAAATATATAATAGAGTAAAGTCGAGATATTTGAAAACATCATGTGCCAAACTTTTAAAACTTTAATTTAACACCCAAATGCCAGTGTAGCTGAGAAATTAATATATTTTTTCTCTTGCCCATCAAATCTGACCATCCCATATTGTAATCAATAAATAAAATAAATAAAACCATTTAAAAGTCAAATCATTTTTTATGAAAATTTTAAATCTCTAGTTTAAGTTCAACACATGTAATTTTGAGAACCATTAAATGAATGGACTACTAATCAAACTATTTATATATTTCATCCTAGATAAATAATGATTTTTTTGGGTATTTTGTGGAACCAAGTGTAGGCCCATGAAAATATCAGTAATAAGTCAAGTGGGGCATATTAAACATCATAAAATATTTTAAAACAACCCCAAGCAAGGTGCACAACATGAAATTGTGATGTAACAATAGGGCAACATAAGAGACTTAAGGGTGTTAAGACTTAACACGATTAGGAAAAAAACCTTAGTACAATTTGCTTTAAAGCCTACTTGTTTTAATTCAAACAATATTTTAAATTACTTTTTAATATTGCTAAAATGAGATGATAGTTTGAAAACCCAATAATACTAGTACCAAGAAAGATGTAAAATGCAAATTCAACATGTGAGAAATTGAGATTTCAATTAAGATCACTTACAATATTTAAAACATCTTCCATTCAACCCAATATTCCAACACCTACAAAAGAATCATAATCAAGTTCCCAAACTTGAAAAGAAAACAAAATTCTAATGATTTCCTGCACTATGCTCACAATATTATTAAGAATCTCTTCTTGGAAAAAACTATAATTGATTTCAAAGTTCAAATACAAATTCAAGCTTACATTCTAAAATTTGGCAATCATTTCAAGACTGTAATTGTCGTGAGGGTTCTGCATGTAAAAAAGAGTTATGAAAGATGAACAAACTCACTAAAGTTTGAATATGGCTTTTCACGAACCATTTCATCAAAAACAATAAAAAATCAATAGCCACAACATAGCAACACAACATAAACATGAATGCAAGATAACCACAAAGTAAAATAGCTACCCTCTTGCAATGATCAATGTACAACTAAACAACAAATACACACACAGGAATATGTATAGCTTGCAAGATGAGCTTAGAGATTCATATGCAACCAACCCTAGATTTGAGAAGGATTTGATAAGTATGTATGCTAGTTTGCAACATTGAAAAATGCATGTAAACTTTTTCTAAGACTTATATGTATTTTTGGAAATAAATATGTTTGAGCACCCCGCGCATATAAAGTGGGTTTGAATTGAAGTTGGGTGGTTCTTGGAACTAAAGTGAGGTGGATGTATACCCTCCCTACAATTTGGTGGCCCTAATTTAACATTAGGAAATGTTAACAATGTAATTGAAATTATCTTTGCTTGTTGAAATTGGACACAAATCTTGTTCACTTAGTGGCTAAAGTAATTCATATGATTTTGTCTTTTAAAATCATATGTTTTGATGCCTAATATTTTTTTTAAAATGAAGATTCAAATGGTAAAATTGAAAAAAATATCATTTTTTGATGGTATAATTCATTGGTAAGGACTTGGTTTATCGTTATGTAAATGAAGGGTTTAATTCCTTATACTTGTAACCTATGTGCATGCCTAGGGGGTTAAAATATGTAAGTTAGACTAAAATAACTAAGTTAAATAGTTTAGGTAGGCTAGGTTAGACTAAATTAAACTAATGTTTACCTACCTTTTTATGACCTACATAATTCATGCAAATTCCTGTCAACTTTACTACACCCATCCAAATTGGGTCTTTTTAAACTATATTCTCCAATCAAATAAACCTATTTTTTGTAGTAGTGTCTTGAGTTTCTTTGAAAAATCTTGTTTTTCTCCCTATTGATATGGTATCTTTTCTCCAATTTTAATATGTTGTCCAATATTCATAATTTCCATAGACTTTACTTTTTGAAGGCTAATCCCATCCTCTTGAGTGAGAGGTTTTCTCGAAGGTGTTGAATATCATTTTTCTAAGTATCTTAGTTGCTAAAAATTTCAAATTTATCTTCTTGAAAGTTACAAAAAAAATTAGAGATTGTTTGTGTTCCAATTTTCACAATTATTATATACATGGATAAATAATAAATATTGTGGTCATTCATAACTGGTGTTATTTTTCTATAACTTTTAGCTAGATTATTTGTTTTATTATTGTAAAATTTAAAAGGCTTATGTATTGGCATTTTGGACAATTATTCTCGACCAAAATATGTAGATGATTTTGTCACTTGATGTGGATTCACTTGTGTTCTTAAAGGTAAATTTTCATTTCCATTAAGGTTGAGGATGATGGTGCACTATATCCTTGCATTTACAGAACTTATTAGTTGTCATGTGTTTAATGCTTCTAAAATTCACATACAATGAATAATGTATATCCAAACTTATGAACAATGTGATATTTCTTGGTCTTCAATGTTCTTTAATAATAATATTTCTTTTCATACCATTTATTCTATCTATGTGAACCACCATTAGATGTTCATTTCTTGTTCGATTAGGTTTTTGTAACAAAATACATTTCCACCAAGATGTAAAGCTAATGTGTAAGAACCCAACAACATGGACTATGTGGAGTTAGGTGACATCAAAGGTGATGTGTGTGTGATACATTGGTTCAATTTTCTTCAAGTTACGAATGTTTGAAAACAAGCCACCTTTATTCAATGACCATTATTTGTCTTCAATCAATGGGGGTATGACCAAGCTTGGGTGGGCATGCCAAATTTTATTTGGTCTTTGGTCAATTATTTCACATAATCCAATTCTTGTTGTGGTGATTACTTGTATGTTTTCAATATATGGATTTCATGAAGATGGTTTGAAGTTGTAGTTATTGTTGTTCCTTGCATAGTTCCTTCCTCATTGTTGTTTAAATACCCAACTTCCAAGGTGATTCATCACTAATTACAAAAGTTCAAAACATGGAATTTGGGGAAATGCACACAAAGAAAATTCTTGAGTTTACAAGCAATGAAAAAGGCTACCCATGTCCCTTGTTTTCATTTGTCCATCCCC